>Ga0315289_10006360_pt1 | contig 17366 bp, 13 predicted proteins | sample YL17G11_40_MG_FD_203452 | JGI IMG/M metagenome (GOLD analysis project Ga0315289, IMG submission 203452) | Sediment microbial communities from Yellowstone Lake, YNP, Wyoming, USA - YL17G11_40 | ecosystem: Environmental > Aquatic > Freshwater > Lake > Sediment | place: USA: Wyoming | collected... | reverse complement strand
GATTTAGGAATTGTAAATCCTTGGGTGAGAGTGGATTTCCCGATAATGTGATTGAATGTAAATGACACGGTGCAATTCCCTTTTAGAAATCTTTTATTTCGGAAACCGGCAATACGGTACTTCCCAATGCCCACCCTTGTCCGGCCCGACACGTTTGATCATACCTTCTTCCTTCAGTTTGGAAAGATTCCATTCGATTGTTTTCGGTGATACTTGGCATGCGGCAGCAAGGTCGGCAGTCGTTGCCTTTGGGTCCATTCTCAACTTAGCGACTATTTTCTCCCTAGTTTTCTCCCTAACTTTCTCCCTAGCTTTCTCCCTAATTCCTTTGCCTTTTTCTGTGCCCTGTTCCGGGCCTTTAAGTGCAGCTTTCCGCTTAAAGGTGATTGCGAACCAGTGCTCATCCGCTTCGATGACCGGCGCCTCAAGCCCGTATTCCTTCATCGCGCCGCGAATACGCTTCAAGCCCGACCCGACATGCTCGACGAAAACCGGCGTGTCCCACGGCAATGTACTCTATGTCAAATGAATGTATGCCGCCATTCCATTCAATAAAATAGCTGATGTTCTCCGGTCTATGCCGGCTGCAATGTTGCCGCGCGCGTGCCGGGGGCGCATCTTTCGCTATCGCATCAAACCGGTTTCGACCTTTTTCGCTGCATACCGGCCCGGTCCCTGGCCGAATAAAACGACATACAGCCCGTTCGTCGGGCTTTTCCGTATTTCCAGGGACCGCATGCTATAACCGGCGCCGCGGGCTAAAATCTCAGGAATGGCTGAATCAGTCGCCGCCCGGTCGCACAACCGCCTGCGCGCTCGAGGAGAACCAGCCTGAGGCCGGCATTTCGTCCGTTTGCGTCCTTTCCCGGGAGGCGCCTTCCGCAAATGTCAAAGATCCGTGTTTCGCCATTGAGCGCAAGGCTCCTTCCGGGCCCGGCCCTTTTTACCCGGAAGGGCGACCGCACCGCCGATCCGCTCATGCCGATCCTTCGCGTGCCGACAACCATGTCGTCAAACCACACCCTGTTGCTATGCGCATTGGCGTCCGATGTCTCGATATAGTGTTGCAGTCGCACGCGGTTAAGCGCAAGCGTTGGGCTGACCCGCCACATCATCGTGTCAACGTGATGGACCAGGGAATCATCGATCCACACGGCCATGACTCCGTTGTGCTGCCCCACGCTATTTAGCTTCATCATTATTTCCATGCAAAACCACCACCCCGCGGGATAGGAAAAAACAGTCGGCGGATAGAAATTGTTGCCCCAACAACACTGTTTGCGCGCCGTGCACGTAGGCAGGCCCTTGGACGCGCAGTCCTGACAGACCTGATCAACGTTCATGTAGCGTTGACAGGCGGTGTCGCACTTCATCCCGGGAAAATAGGTATAGAAGAAAAGTTTGCGGGTCATTGCCTCATAGTCAACCGTTACCCCGGCGTCGAGGACCCCATCGGCCAGACAGCCCGCGGTGCCGTGATACCAGAAGTCGCCGGGCTGACTTCCGCCGATGCTGAGGAAATGGTGGATGTAGCGATGGCCCGTGTCGAACCGGACCCATACGCGGAAGAAAAGGGAATCAAAGCTGCGCAGGGGGCAATTGGTTTGGTTCTGCCCGATACAGGCGTACCAGTCAAGACTCGCCCCTTGATACCCTGACGCCGGGTCGGCGGGCATATAGACCGCGTATCGCCCGCTGTGTGAATAAGCGGATGAGAGGCGGATGCGCCCGGTATCACCGATGCCAACGCCGCTGAAGAACGACGACTGCGCCATCCATTGAGCGAAATTGCCGCCGCCGCCCTCGAAGTCTTCGCACATGAGCCAATCCTGCGAAGCGCACGGGGATGAGCACTTGGCGGGGGACACCAATGCGGATAGCGCGATCGCGAGAATTGCGCACGGAAGTGATGAGTGTCGAAGGGCGGACGAAGCGATTTTCATAATCAGCAAGCAGCTTTCTATGGTCGATTCCAGCGAGCAGGCGTGCTCTTTTCACTGTAGAATATATACGATAGCTCCTGCTTTTATTCATTCGCCGTCAGACCGATCGACAAAACAGAGGCACGGCGCGCTGCAAGGGCATCGCGGCGTTATTGCTTCGCGATCGTCGCCCTTTGAGCAAATGTCCATGATCCGGAAACCAGCCGGAGCAGATATGTCCCCGGCGTGGGGCCCCGCACGTTCCATCGGGAACGCACACTCGCCGGATAGCAATGGCCGGAATTACCTGATGACAACCCTTTTCATAACCTGGTTAACCGTTCCCCGGTTAATTGACAAAACATAAAGTCCATGCGGAAGGGTGCCTTCAGCATGCTGAAACTTGACAGATCCGGCGCTGCCATGATATTCACCGGTACGCTTTCCAACGGCCTGTCCTTTCATTGTACAGACGGTATACATTGCCGTTGCTTTTCGAACCAGACTGGAAACCGGCAGATTCACAGAGCTTCCTCCGACCATGGGGCCAATGTATGATGTTGCCGCTACAATATTATCATACCACTTCCTGGTCTCGCGTGTGGGATTGCTTCTGGAATGAAAGGATACATTGAACCGATCGATCTTCAGCGAATCCACTTTTCTCAATTCAAGATTCTGGAAATCGGCAATGAGCGCACCATCGAGCCAGCAGGCAATACGCCCGTCTTTCAAGCCCACCGTGTTCGCCTTGAGCATCACCTCGTGACAATACCAGCGACCAAGCCGTGGGATCACATTGGACCGGGAAATAAAATCGGGGCCAAAATTAAAAGCCAGGCTTGTATTGGGCATCACCTCGCCGTTGGGGAAGAAATGGTCTCCATAATTATCACGCTGCAAGGGGTGATAGATATAGACATTATATTGGCCGGGATTCGCTGTTTGGATATCCCCGCGCCAGCATTCGAATTCAATCAGATACTTGTTGTAGCCATCAGCGCGAATCCCGGGGGTTGAATTATAGCCGTTAAAATAGTGTGCAGAAATCCCGCCTCCATTATGGCAGGAACCCGAAATATCAAAGCTGGTATCGAATTTTGAATAATACCGTAGAAAAAGAACTTCACGCTGCGGATTAACCTTCATTTGCACTCCGTTGCTCAACTCCGTAGTTCCCCTGGGCATGGTAAACTCCAGAGCCTTGTTCCCGCTATATACATGCGCAGCTTCCCCGGCAATGCGTATCTCATTCAACTGGAAAACATTGAAATACGTATTCCAGAGGTCATTGGGCACATTGTAGTTCTCAAAGCCATCGGCGAAAATGACGGCACCGTTTGAGGTGATGCCCGAATCCCCTGGATACTGCGCGGCAATGCCAGCGTTGCCTTCGGGAAGGGGCGGAAGCGCGGAGAAGACTTCCATCGCTGCAAGCAGAACGCCCGCAAACGCCCTGCAGGCGAGGGACAAAGCGAATGGCTTTTTCAATTCGGGCTTCATAAATCCCCCCTGAGCGTGATGGAGAAACGATTTATATTCGGAATTCGTCTATCGGACAATGGTGACGAAACCGTTGGTGTTTTCATTCTTTACAAAATAGATTCCCCGCGGAAAACCGTCACCGCCTGCGCCTGGTGCAATTCGACCGCGGATATCATATATCAAGGCAGCGTTCCCGGGTTCCTGCCCATCGATTTCCGTCGCCTGCCGCGGGTATCCACGCCCATGACTCCGCTTGATGACGGACGCAACCGGTACAAGGTTCAGCGATGAATCCACCCGTTTGCCGCAGCCTACGGGTGACCCGGAAACAACGACATCATCGATCAGAATCGTTTTTCCGTTCGGATTGCCGTTGTGGTAATACATCATGAACCCGATCAGGTTGACCAGCACAATGGAATCGGACCGGAACCACAGGTTCTGGAACGGACCGTATTCGGTCCCGTCAATCCAGAAATCGAGGACGCCGTTTGCGCCTGTCGCGGAAGCCGCCGGGTCGCCGGCATCGCACATCATTTCGATGCAGTACCATCGGTTGTCTTCCATGAGCGGCGGCAGGGGCATAGGCGGCGCTTTAAAGGCGGAGATCCGGTTGCAATAGCTGTCGCTGATCATGCAGGGAACATGATCTCCCCAGCAGCTTCCCGCCGGATTGGCGCAATCCATTTTCTGGCCGGGGTAATAAAAATAAAAGTGGAGACGCCGAAGGTCGTTGTAGCACGATTCCAGCGTCCCCCAGAACCATCCGCCGGCGCCCGCAGGCGCCCGGTTGCCCGCGCATCCGTAACAATCGGCGCCGCCGGAGAAGGCTCCGCCGTTATGGCATGCGGCTGCAAAGTCATATCCGGTTTCGAACTTCTGGTAGTAACGACAGTACAGGCGCTTCCAGCCCCGGCCGTTCCATCTTCGCGAAAGGCCGGTGATCCTTGCGACGCTGTTTCCCGGTATAGTAAACGGACCCGGATCTAAGTATTTCTGCTGTGATGCTCCCTGGTTGTTCCAGTTCCCGTTGATATCAGGCTCTTCCATACCGCTGCACCAGATAGCGCTGGTGTCAGCGGCATACGATGCAGCGGAAACGACTTGCGCAATGAAAACAATACCTGCCGTCATGATTGAGCGTCGCATACATTCCTCCATCCGATTGACAGATGAATCCGTTGTCCCCTGCGTCGCCTTAAAAAGCCGCGCTCTGTCGTAGCACAATGATTTTTTCAGCCGCCCGCGGATTCCTCTGTCCGACCGCGACAAACATGGTGCCTGCCCGGTGGTTCCCGCCCGGGACCGGGCTTCCGATCTTTTTTCCGAGAATATCATAGATCGCGCATGGGGATATATCGTTGCGGCGGCTTTCCGGATGAATACGGGGTCGGGCGATACCGGCCGGATCAACCCCATGCACATACCGGTATCCCGCGGGAATTCTGCTGATGTTCGCGTCGCTCAACGCGCCCGGCGGCGATGCCGGATCGAAAGGAGGCCATGCCAGGTTCCCGAAAAAGGCCGGCTTGACGGTACGGAAGTAGCTGACCGGAATGGTCCGGTCCTCGATTGCCGCGTCCCAGGCGATGGATTTGTTCAGATAATCGTAATTCCCGTGCCGGACCATGGTGGCCTTGACATTGAGATCAAGCTCCTGCAATGAATTGGTCCCCGTCTGGTGCGCGGCCTGTCCAACGTAGCTTGGCGGCGTTGAGGGTTCCCAGGCGCCGGTGAAACCGTTGTTGCCCATGTTGGGGAACCCGAGTTTGCAGATCACCGGCGTCTGGTAGCCGAAGGGGTTTTCCGGTTGGAAAAGTCCGCTGCCGGCAAATGAGCTTGTTCCAAGGATGTTGCCCACCAGGTTGAAGAAGGTGTTCCACCGTCCGATGTTGACGGCAATCAGATTGTCGGCGGAGGTGGGGTGCGTGGCGGTGAACCAGTTGCGGGCCACGGTGATATGGCTTGTCGAACCGAAATATCCGTCGCTGCCCATCCCGCCCGCGATATTGCCCTCCACCAGGTTCATCAGATTATGCGGGCCGTGCGAAACGCTGATGTCCATGCCGGCCATGGACGGGTCGCCCACATTCGCGGCGTAGCAAAAGTTGTAGGCGATCACATTGCCGGTGCAGCCGCCTTTGGAATCCCCGAGAATAATACCGGGAAAACCGCCGTTATAGGTGATATTGTCTTCGATCAGGTTGAAGGAGCAGTCCTGATAAAAATCGAGGCCCTCATGGTTCGGCCCGCCGCCGATGACGTCATGCGTAAAATTGTGGCGCACTTCACCGGCGGAAAAGCAGGTGAAAAACATCTGGCGACTCGTGGAGCTCTTCACCTCGACATTTCGTACCCAGCAGCCCCAGGCCTGCTCGAACTGCAGCGGAATGCCGCACAGGCTGTCGGCGTCGAGCATCAGGTCTTCAACGCCTGCGCCGATGATCGGCCCGATTGAATACTGCACGAGGCGCGGCGAGTTGGCAAAGGTGAACGGCAGCGGCGGGGTCACGGTCACAGAGGTTGCTGTTACAGCGGTAATCCTGAACACGGCGGACAGCAGCCGGTTATTGACGTCGGGCGCATCGCGGCTGATGACATACGGCAGATCGTCCTGCTCGATCCGCACCAGCTTGCCTGTTGTGAAGCCCGTGGCGCTACCGAGCGTCAGGACCGTACTCCCCTTGGTCGCGCCGGCGGTAATGGCGGCGCCGGAAGTCGGCCGCGGCCAATCGCTGCTGCCCAGCAACAGCATCTGTGAGATCGCGGCGCCGGCCTTGAGGATCGTGGCGCCCGTGCCCGCTCCCCGGATGGTGATAGTGTTGGCTCCTGCGCGGTAAATGCGGTTGTCAATCCGGTAGGTCCCGGCGGGGATGAACACCACCTGCCCGGCCGGACAGGCGTCGATCGCCGCGCCGATTGCGTTGGAGGCGTCGGTGGCGCCGGTCCCGTATTTCACGGCGTCCACCGCGGCGCCGACGGTTGCCCGCTGCGCGATCCCGCCGGGGACGCCCGGCCCCCAGGCCATGAGGCGGTCCGGGGGAATTATTTCGGCGAAGCAAACGCCGCCCGCGAGAACAAGCGTTGCCGGGATTTCGCAAAACGCACGATGGCGAAGACCCTTTTTCATCGGCGACCTCCGTTTTCCCTCCATGTTCGGGCCCCGCGCAGCAGCAATTGCGGCATCAGAACGCCACAAAGGGTTTGTTGACGTTTCCGGGGCCGCTCGATAATGCCCGGCGAATAAAAACGCCCTTTGGCAACTTGCGAGCGGGCGCGCAAGGCAGGTTTGCAGAACGCGGGCGCTGCGCGCCGCCGATCCGCCTTCCCTGGAGGGTAAAATACGCGACCTCGGCATCATCGATTGACCGGGCGCCGGGCGAGGGTGTTTTCAGCGCCGGTGCGGCTTCACATTCATACGCGCCGATGTCAACGCGTCCGTTCTGCGGCCGCGCCGTCCCTGCGATATCCGTGGAGGGCGCAAGCGTGGCACTTCCCGAGTCGATCGCGGCACAACCGGATTTCAGGCGAAAATCGAAATGCGCATAATCGGCAAAGTACGTCGAAAACTGCGCGCTGGTGAATTTAATATTATGGTCACTCACCACACCGGTTCCGACAGAGAGGTCGGTCGTCAGGTTGTTTCTGATGACGCATCCGCTGGAGGGTGTGCCATCTTTGTGGTCGGTGATCATGATCCATGCCGGACCCACCGCGTTGGGGTACATATCGAGCACCGTATTGTTGACAATGCGACAATTCCGTGCGCCGTAGAGGGAAATGCCGTGCCAGTGGTCAACCACCACGATGTTGTTCTCGATTACCCAATCCTCAAAATACCCATCAAAGCAACCGATACCCTGCATGTTCCCGTGAAGGGGTAATGCCGGGTCGGTATTGTTGAGGAAGACATTACCGATCAACTTAACGCGGTAGACCGTGCCCGTACCCACGGTCCCGGTGGGCCCTACCGACCACGACTGAAACCCGTCGTCATGGTTGGCGCCGTTGGCCACAATACTGTTCTTGACAAGATTATACTGGAAGATGAGATCGTTGGCGACGCCGCGCAGCCCGTCGCCGTCGAAAACATCAACTTCATTATATTCACAGAGGCAGCTGTCGGCCGAGATCTGAATGCCGAAGTTGACGTTTTTGCACCGGTTCCCGCGTACCGTCACCTGCCTGCCGCTCACTGAGATGCCGTTACATGATCGCGCCTTCCAGGTGACCGTGTCCCACGATGCGGTATTGAGTGAGGTGTACACATAGCAGCTTTCCACACTCACCTCGCGAGCCGGACCCGAATAGTTATGCGATTGAACCTCAATGCAGGTCAACTTATCGGTGGATGCGGCAAGCTCGGGGCTCACAACGAGGCCCTTGACTCTCCATTTGGAAACAGCCTGCAAGAGAAGCCTCTTGAACTGGGGTGTCTGGCCCGTTCCGGCCATGACGGTAATGTAGTCCGTATTGAACGCCTTCGAAACCGTTACATCGCCGTGGTATCCTGTAAAAAGAATAATCGTGTCGCCTGCCTTGACCGGCGCGCCGGCATTCTTCGCTTGCAGGGGCTGTCCCCAGACGTACGGATAGGTGACCGGTTGACGCGTTTCGATTTTTCCGCTGTCGATCATTTCTTTCAGCGTTTTCCAGGGGGCGGCATACGAGCCGTCATTGGCGTTATTACCCCGCGCCGGATCGCAGTAGAAGGTTGTTGCATAGAGAGGAAGAACGCCGGAAATCACCAGCAAAGTGCAGCGGAGTAACGTGGAGACCATACCAATCCCCCTTTGCGTAAAAGTGAATGCGGGCATATCGTCTACTATGCACATATGTTCGCGCCGGGAGTCCGCGTACATTCTATGGAATCACCACTCTCTTGACAAGAGACCTTCCGTCGTCAAATTCCGTTCGTATCAGATAGATCCCTGCGCGCAAAGGGGCGATGGTAATCGCCGCACTTGTCGAAACCGCCTTTACCTGTTTGCCCCTGCAGGCGCCATTGCCGTCAAAAAGAGCCGCCGAGGCGACGCCGCAGCCGCGTACGAGCACCCGGTTGTCGCCTGTCAATGCCAAGGACAGATCAAAATGCTGGCGCGCGCATCGATATTCAGGCAAACCCGATGACTGACTCTCCGGCCATTGAGGAGCAGATAAAGGGACAACCTCCGGCGCAACGACATCACTTTGCGCTGCAGCGCTTGCGATTGGGGTGCAGAGCACAACAATCCGGGCAGAATCGACCCCGGATACAAGAATGGTCAGTTTGTTAAAGGCCGCATTGGCGTTTTGGCCCGCCGGCGCGGGCGATGAGGGAAGAGGCTGGGCAGCCATGATCGAAAAAGAGGCATTTGGCGGCGCTATAATTCGCATATCCAAAAACTTTCCGCTTCGATGCACAAGCGCAACGCGGTTGGCATTTGAAAGCGATAGAGTATCATTGGTATGGAAAAACCAATACACCGTCGACGGCGCCTTGTTTTTTACTTCATCCTGCACAATTACCTGGGACCGATTGTTAAAAAGCGCAATTCCTCTTTTGACCGACTGCGAATAGGCGCTATACGCAGCGGTCAAGTCGGTAATCATGCAGGCGCTGCCGGACCGCGAATCGAAGCGGGTGATCGTGGTGGAGGCAGCGAGGTTCTGTCCTCCGGTTGAATCGGGATTGATGAGCAGCGTATTGTGACCTTCGGCGCGCAACCGATAATAGGTCCAGCGCGTTGGGCTGGAAAAATAGCTGGGAAGGTTGTAATCATCCGATCCCAAATCGCTGGCCCACCGCTCACCATTGGCATCCAGAACGAAACTGCCCAGATCGAGGTGCCCATGGTTCAATCCGTTTTGGCCCGATTTCATGGCAATGAAGATGGCGTTTTTATCAAGCCATTTGCTTCGCAGCGACGCCGCTTCAACGGTCCGAAACAAATGATCAAGCGGCGTCGTTGACGGCACCATGCCGTTGCTTCCCGGGGTATACCAGATGATATCGAGAGGGTGGGGGGAGGCATGGGTGTATTGATAAATAGCAAAAAGCGGATTACTATACTTCTGTGCCATCCAATGCAGCCACCACCCCTGCGGAGCGCCTTCCGAAGCGTCGGCATAATTGAAACTTTTTGCCGAAGGGCCGGTCATGTAAATGGGAAAATTGCCGGTTTGAGTGAGGCCGGGAACGGCGCCCAAACCGAAATCGCGGCCGAGCGCTGTTTGACAGCCGTTCGTAAAAGTAAAGAGATACTGCGTGCTGTAGGTCCAGTAGCCCGGCCCCTCGAACCACCCGCCATCGGGTTCGTACTCGCGAATCGCCCCGGCGCTATCGATTGACTTAAGCGCTCGAAAGGCTATAGTATCACAAAGCTTGTCGGCGGAATTTTTAAGCGCCAGAGCGCCCATGGCCACGCCGCCATTGCATACAAGATTCCAATTGTTGGTGGTGGTTATCCACCAAGCTTTGGTCGACCATGCGCTCAGATAAGGGCGGAAACCAAACGTAATAATTGCATTTTTAACACTGTCGCGCTGTGCTTGCGACAGATAGCCATACAGCCAATCGTAACCAATTGCAAATGCGTGGGTCATTTCGCCAACGTCAAGAAAATGAACCGGGTTCCAGTCCGGGAACCGTTCGGCGGCGCTTAACTCTTGCGCTGCCCGGCGGGCATACGCGGTATCGCCTGAAATATTATAGGTAAATCCAAGAACATAGATCCGCTTGAGAACTTCCCGGCACACATCGAGCAGGCGAAGGCCATCGGGTTTTGCATAGATCGACACGGCAGAGGCAAGATAGGCGTCGGCGCTCTTCTTGATGCTTGCATACCATCGCAGGCATACTGAATCACTCTGTATTTTTGTTTGTATCGCCGCGAATCCTCCTGGAGGCAACAGAAGACGCGGACGAGAAACAGCCATGGTTGAAAGCACCGAATCCAGAGGCGGAATGGTAAGGGATGGGGATGCGAATCCGTAACGCAAGAGCGACGCAACAAACAGCAAGGAACAAAGAAGTTGTTTTTGCATATTGATTTTCCTTGCAGACATTTCCGCAATGATAAAGGCGGATCACCTTGTGACGGCTAAACTCTTGACATGCAAACGGCCATCGATCATGGCGACAAGGCGGTAGCATCCTTGTCCGATGGTGGTTCCGTTTTCGGCCAGGCCGTCCCATACAAGCGAATGATCTCCGGCTTCGATCCGCCGGTCCGCAAGCCTTCTGACCGCATGCCCCGACAGATCGAACAGCGCAACGGATATCGTTCCCTCATGGTCGGCCCGGAAAACGATCCTATAGCTTCGGGAATTGCCCGTCAGGCGATTGACAATCAGGCGTTGCCTCCCGGTCGCATGGAAGAATCCAGGGCCGCCGATGCCCGCGCTGTTGCGATATGTTTTCCACATGTCATTGGTAACGGCGTCCCAGCTCGCGCCCTGGCGCTCCCAGCCGGCGGAGAAATCCCATCCGCGCGCGGTCTTGATCGCGGTGATCTCCAGGCTGTCGAAGTGCGTCTCCATCATCCACCGGTCGCAGTAGCCGAAAAATTCGGGATGGTCCCAATGGCCCATGGCGTTCATGAGACGGGCGCCAAGCGCTTCGGCGATCCATGCGTGGCTGGTGCAGCAGCGGCGATACGATTCGCCTAGCGGCGTCGTATAGCCCGATTCACAGCAATACCATTGTGATGGCGGGGTGTTCTCATACGGTCCCCAGCCCGGAGTGGCGCTGACCGGCTGCCCGTTCCACAGGCCCTGGTGCCCTGTGTAAACGTAGTTGGTGTCGCCGGTCGCCCAACAAAAGCCGCGGGAGGTCTGCATGTCTTCGCCGATGCGCAGGATCGGATAGGTCCGGGTCGGCGCGGCCATCGCGGTGTCGCCCAGCATGATGCCGGAAAAAATCATGGGCCATTTGCGCCCCGTGCCGTGGCCGCCGTGCGCCTGCCAGCCGCGTGACGCGTTGCAGGCGCGCACGATTCCCCATAGGTCAATCCCATACTGGACCAGGCCCTTCATCAACGAGTCCTTCTCGGCCTTCGTGAAATTGCACAGGAGAAAAAGCGTCGCGATGCCCACCGCCCGGCCCGTCTCCGCCGAATAGTGCGGCATATAATCCAGCGGCGCATCGAACCCGAAGAAACAGACGTCGAGCCACGGGCTGCTCATGAAATGCCATGACCATTCGTGAAGCAAGGCCGCGGTCATGCTGTTGACCCGCACGAGATTCGGCAGCAGGTTCCAGCGAAGGCTGTCGGCATAGTACAGTTTCTGTCCGCGATCGCAATACGAGGGCCGGAACGCGTCGGTCGCGACCGGCGCCGCAACGCAGGTAAGGACCGCCGCGGTCTTGCATGTGCTCTCGGTGCCGGGATTGGGCGAAAGCCAGGCGCGCACCGTGGCCAGCGCGGCGCTGTCCATGCTCACGGTCGACACGAGCGCATCACCCGGTTTCAGATAGATCGGCGCATATTTCCGGAAAGCGGCCCGGTAGTTGGCGGAGCGATCGTCAAACCCGGTTCCCTGATCGTCGGCGGGAATGTTCAGCACCGAACCGTTGCGCGCCGGGCCCGCGGTCGGCGCCGGCGTGATGGTTGACACCGTGCATGCTCCGACGACGTAGGAGTCCCCGTTGACGAACTTTCCGACATGGACGCCGTGCGTGAAGGTCCAGGTGATGCCGTGCACACTCACGCTGCTTTGCAGGGGGAGATCGGAGAGCAACGGCGTCGTTGCCTGGGCGGCGCCAAAGCCGCAGAAAACGACTACGGCCGCTGAAATGGCGGGGTGGATGCGCATGGCGGGGCTCCTTATTGATGCCGTGACCGCTTTGTTCTATAATACTCTCAGCGCATGTGCCGGGCAATAAGAATGGCAAAGATCATAGAAGCCCGGTTCACCAGCCTACCATCCTCCAATCGACCGATTCCCTCGCACATCGATCCACACCGCGGGCGAGTTTGCAGAACGGCATTTGGGGGCGGCTTCCCCCGGGATCCGTCGCCCGTCAATGGAAAACCGGGCATCGCCGGCATAGATCGCGGATTGCGGCCGCGGCCGCGGAAACATCACCGATGCCGGCGAATATTCATATGCGCCAACGTCGATCGCCGAACCCAGAACCGCCCGCGCCCGCGTTGACGCCGAGTCAACATATTGCAGCACCGGCGCCAGGCCAAACCCGTTGGCCGATCCGGGGTCCACGCCGCCGTTGATGCCGGGCGTTGCGGACGTGGGCCGGTAATCGTAGCCGTTCTTGTCGACAAATGCCGGCGTGTTCGTCCGGATATTTGCCGCCGTGTCAACCACGCCGGAATAGAGGGTCCCGGCGCCGACAAAGAGGTTGTTGACGATCCGGGCCGGTTTGCGGGTGTTCGCGATGGTGATAAACGTTCCGCCGCCCTTGTCGTTGACAATGGTGTTGTTGACAATGTAGAGGCTGGAATCGTGATTGGAGATCCCCTCTTCGCCATAGCCGATTATTCCCGAATTTTCCGAATTGGGGCCCTGCTCGATCTCGTTGCCGATGATGTACGAGGTCCCGCCGTTGGGAAGATCGATCTCCAGGCTGGCGCTTCCCTGCTCGGACATGATGCGATTATACAGTATGTAATTCTTGAGAGCGCGGCTCTTGACGGTGTGGCCGACAACGGCGGAATGGGTATAGCATCCCCTCAGGGTGAACTCCCCGACCGCGCCGATATACATATTGTGAACGCAGCCGCCCGTGGGGCACGGGTCCAGGCCGCATCGGGCGAATTCGGAATATTCGATGGTTATGACGCTCGACGCGTTTGCGCCGGCAAGAATCCCGTCCTGGCAATCATGGAAGTAGCAGTTCCGGATCGTCACGGTTGCGCCTTCCTGGCGGATGCCGGCGCCGTTTGCGCCCAGATTGTCGCTGATCGCGGCGTCCGAGAACTCGATGTTCTCGATCGTCGTGTTCTGCCCGCCTATCACCCAGATGGCCTTGTCACCCGAGCAGCGGCTTCCGCACCCTTGAAGATGGGCATATCGGGCCGTTCCGCGGAGCGTAAGGTTGTTTTTTGTCCAGGCCGCGACATCGGCGACATACGTCCCCGCGTCGATCAGCACCGTGTCGCCGTCATTCACGACCCCCGCGACCGCGCTGGGGACTTTGTACGTGCGCGCGGGCCCCACGAGAAGGGTCGCGGCGAAAACCGGAATAAGGGCGGCGCCAAGGAGCGCCGGTGCGCAGGCCATTGCAAAGATCCGATGATGAGGCATGGGCCGGCTCCTTCATAAAAGCATGCTGATTATTTCAGGTCTCCCGCGGCCGTCCGCGCATGATGCGATATTTCAATTCCCGCTGCCGACGGAATCGTGGCTGCATTGATGGTTCTTCCCATCGCGTCCAGGTGGTCCCGGGGGCGCGCGGGTGACACGACCACGCATAGGGACGATGCGGACGCGGGCTTTGCTGGTCCCCGGAGGGCCAAGCGGACGCTCCCGGGATTCGACGCCCCCGAAGATTTGAACCCCTCGATGACAGCCCATCCGGGGTTCCCTTCGGCGGTCCGTTCGTACGCGCCGGCATCATAGCCGTTGCCCTGCGGCCGGGCGGTCTGGTTGAAGTCCTGAAGGGCAAAAATCGTCGCGTCGGTCGAACAGTTGACGAGAGAAGATCCGGATGACGGATAAAAATCCAGCGCCGGGACTGCTGCCGTCGCATTTACTGACGCAAAGTCATTCAATCCCCGTCCGGCCGCGGCCCCCTGCCCCAGCGATGAGGCGCCGAAAACGATATTCGCCCGCGCGATGGCCGCGCCGATGGATCCGCTGACGGCGGTTTTGCCGGCCGCATCCTGGTACAATGCATTGCCGGTCACCGACACCTGTGCGCCGGCGCTTGACCATCCGGAAATCGCCATGCAGGCGCTGCGGCAGCGGAATACGGTGTTGTTGCGCACGGTCAGATGTTCCACGGCGTTCGATCCGGTGAACGATTCATCCCCATAGGTCTGCAGGTTGATGCCCACGCCCGCGTCAAAGACGATGTTGTTTTCGATGAGCGCGTCGGACATTGCGGTGATTCCCTCGTTGCGGCAGTTCCACAGAATATTGCCGCGCACGATGTTGATGTCCGCGGGATCGTCGCCGGCAAGCGGCTTGCGGCCGTAATAGACGACAATGCCGCAGCGCGTGGTGCCGCCAACGTCATGCAACACATTGTTCCGGATGATCGCGCGATAGCACCAGCCTTTCCATTGAATGCCGTAGTGCGTGTCCAGGAGCGGGTCTTTGGGGCAGTGGTGGATGTAATTGTTTTCGATCAGCACGTCGTGGATGATGTTGCGGCCCGGATATCCCCAGTACAGCCCCGAACCGTAGTTGTTGCAGATCTGCGTATTGCGCAGGGTGATATGGTCCGCCGAATCGGGCCACATGCCGATGCCCACATTGGTCATGTCGTGGATGTAAAGGCTGTCGAATTCGATATAATGGTTCCGGCTGCCGCGGAGATTGACCCCGTCGATGCCGCTGAACGTATCGCGCATGGTTATCTCAAAGCCCGCGAGCTTGACATAGCTGACATTGGACATCTGCACCAGGTTGCAGCACCCCGAGGTGCCGCGGATGACCGCCTTGCCGTCCGCGCGGATCACGATCCATGCGTTGGCCGTGCCGGAAAGGCCGGCGATGTTCCAGGTTGACACATCATAGTTCCCGGCGGCAACCAGCAGCGTGTCGCCGGCAACCAACCGGCCGGTCTGTGACTGCAGGTCGGCGCCGCTTGCGGCGCGCAGGATGCGGGCTTCCGCCGGCGTCCCGCCAACGCCCAGAACCGCGGCGATAATCACGAGGGTCAATCGCTTTTCGAAAGGATGCATCGGCTCTTCCCTCCTTGTTCTGTCCCGCCGGGCCGCCGCGGCAGAGCCTAGAAGCGGTAAAATAAGCCCTGCGCAGCCAAAGATAGAGCTTGCGGGCGATGGTATCGTTCAGCGCCACAAGCGCGGTAACCCCGCCATCCAGCAACGATGTCAACCGGCGGATCGCGATATCCGGCGCTTGATGCGGTCTGGCGCGAGGCGCTGCTGTATCAGTTTCACGACATCATACCGGGGTCGTCGATCAAACGCGTGTACGACGAATCGTGCACGCGCTATGCGATCATGTCCGGGCAGATTGCCCAAGAAACCCGGAAGGCGTTGCGAACGATTTCGCGCCGGATCATTACCGCGGGCATGAGCAGGCCCGCCGTTCTCTTCAACACGCTGTCGTGGCAGCGCCGCCACCGGGGGATCATCGCATCAGCATAGGGTGATCTGCCCCGCCTTCCGGCAGTAACTGAATGCTTCAACCATCTTGAAAAAAAAACAGTCTTGATGTATTATATATGCATACAATGCCAAAATCATGCATATGGAGGCCGACATGCGCACAACGCTGGATCTTCCCGATGCTCTTGTACAAGAAGCCATGAAAGTATCGCATCAAAGGACGAAAACGGGCGTTCTTGTCGCAGCCCTTGAGGATTTTGTCAGAAAAAGCCGCATCCAGGGGCTCAAAAAATTCAGAGGGAAAATCGAGTTGGATATTGATCTTGATACGCTTCGGAAACGCCCATGAGCGTCCTGGTTGATTCGTCCGTCTGGGTTGATTACTTCCGCGACGCGGGACAGGCGGATGCCCTTGAGCTGTTGATCGAGGAAAATCTCGTGGTCACCAACGATTTGATTCTCGCGGAATTGCTGCCGCCGCTTATCCTGCGCAAAGAACACGTCCTTGCTTCGCTTCTCCGTGAAATACAATGCCGGCCGCTGTCGGTTGATTGGGATGAAATCATCCGGATGCAGACCGAATGTCTGAGCAACGGGATAAACGGGGTTGGCATTCCGGACCTGATCATTGCGCAGAATGCGGTCCAGGGTGGGCTGAAACTATTATCCAATGACAAGCATTTCGCCCTGATTTCGCGGTACGCTCCTCTGGAATTATACCGTTGAACATCCCGCCGCGGAATCAACCCGCTTCCAGTATCCCGCGTTCTGGCGAAATCCGGCAAAGAAACTCTTCAATCGGAATGCAGAGGACCCCTTCTTTGTTAATCCGCTCTTTCCCCCGGTAGAGAAGCGCCTGGCGCGCCTCCGGATAATCCTGTCCGAACGATTTGAGCCCGCGCAGGTCTTCGGCGCGGACCGCGGCGCCGCTTTTAACTTCTATTGCATACATACCGTCGTTTCCATAAAGGACGAAATCCACTTCGTTGCCGGCAATCGTTCGCCAGAAGTAGATGCGCAGATCGGCTTCACGATAGTCGATCCAGGCCCGCAGGTGCTGAAAAACAAGCCCCTCAAGCGATTGCCCGCCGATTTCTTCTCGTGAGTCAAGTGGTCCGGCGGGCCGCAGCGCCCGATACACTCCGCAATCGAAGAAATACAGCTTCGCGTGTGAGATCAACGCGCGTTTCGCCCGCTTGCTGAAAACCGGAATTCGCACGGCGATCAAAAGGTCCTCAAGAATTGTAATATATGATTCAACCGTATTCCGCGTTGTGCCGCATTCCCGTGCGATCGACGCGACATTCAGGACCTGGGCATGCGAAAACGTTATTGCTTCGAGGAACCGCGCAAAATCATCGAGCCGCCGCACCAGCCCTTCGGTTTTTACCTCCTGTTCAATGTACATGCCGATATAACTTCTCAATGTCTTTTCAGGCTCTGCCGACATGCGAACGAGCGGAACCATTCCTAACTGCAAAGATTGCGCCAGCTCAAACCGATCGCCCATCTCCGACGCCATGAATGGATGCATCGTGCGAACGATAGCCCTTCCGCCCAATAAATCAACGCCGGCTTTCTTCAGTTTGCGCGCGCTTGATCCGGTGAGTATAAATTGAAGGTCTTTATTTGCCTCTATCTGTTGATGGACCATAGGCAGCAATTCTGGAACATTCTGAATCTCATCAATAACAAATACCCGCTTTTCCATGTTTGCCGC
>Ga0315289_10006359_pt1 | contig 17366 bp, 9 predicted proteins | sample YL17G11_40_MG_FD_203452 | JGI IMG/M metagenome (GOLD analysis project Ga0315289, IMG submission 203452) | Sediment microbial communities from Yellowstone Lake, YNP, Wyoming, USA - YL17G11_40 | ecosystem: Environmental > Aquatic > Freshwater > Lake > Sediment | place: USA: Wyoming | collected... | reverse complement strand
GGGGGGTGATCTCGGACTGGTTCCTCTTCATAAACCGGGAGAGGAGCCTGCGAAGGGCGTTCATCTCCTCGGACTTGAGGAGTACCGCGAGACCGATATAGACGCCTGCCCCGACGAGGATCGCCAGCGACACCTGGAGCAGTTGGGCCCAGAAGCCGCCAACGCCCACCAGGGACTCCATGAGCTTAGCGACCCCGTAGCAGGCGCCGCCCGTGGCGGCCGAGGCGATGCATATCTTGGTAAGCGAGCGGGCGATGCGAGACCCGTCAAGGCCGCCTAGCCTTCGCCGCAGGACCGCCCAAACGCAGATCGCGCCGACGACGTACGCGGTCGTGTTTCCCAGGGCAAGCCCGGAGACTTTCATCACGTCCGTTTTGAAAGCGTAGAAGTAAACGAAATCGACGGCTATGTTCAGCGCGATGATGATGGCCGCGATTATCATGGGAGTCTTCGTGTCCTGCATCGAGTAGAAGACCTTGAGTATCAGCATGAAGACCGAGAAGAAGATGAGCCCCAGCACGAAGTAGAAGACGACTGAGGCGAGCATCTCAGTGTCGTGGGCGTCAAAGTTAAGCCGCTGGAGAAGAAGCCTGACGATCGGCATGGAGAGCACCGCGTACCCTACCGAAGCCGGTATTACCACGAAGGCGGTTGTCCTGATGCCTAGGGAGACGGAGTTGACGATCTCTCGGGTGTCCTTCCTGACCGACTGCTCCGAGAGGGTGGGGAAGAGGGCGGTGATGATGGATACCGCCACGATGCCGTATGGAAGCTGGAAGAAGATGTACGCGTACTGAAACGCTGAGATGCCGCCCCGTATCTGGGTTGCGAGGATGTTCACCACCCAGAGCCCGCTCTGGTTGATGAGGACGTAGGCTACTACCGGCACGGCGAGGCGGCCCAGCTTCCTCACCGCCGGGTGTTTCATATCAAAGACGAAGTGGTAGCGGAATCCGGTTCGCCTCACCCATGGGAGCTGGATCATCGCCATCGCGACAACGCCCAGAGTCCCACCCACCGCCAGCACGTAGATGTTGGGATAGTAGTGGTACACGATAATGGTTGCTATCACCGCTATGTTGTTTGCGATCGGCGCGAAGGCGGGAATGGTGAAGTGCTTGTATGAGTTGAGCACTCCCGAGTAGATCGCGCAGAACCCATAGAAGACGACCTCGAAGATGAAGAACCTGAGGAGCAGGGTGGCGTTCGCCTCCATGTGAGCGCGGGTGCCGTGCGAGAGGAACGTCTGCGCCTTTATCACGTAGGGGGCCGCCAGGCAGAGGGCCAGGGACACCGCGAAAAGGACCAGAAGCGACAGGTTGAAGACCGAGTTGGCGACGTGCCAGGCCTCCTCCTCGTCCCTGGTCGTCAGGTACTCGACGAATACGGGTATGAAAAGGGAGGCGAGCACCCCGCCCAGGATCAGGTCGTAAACGATGTTAGGCGTGATGTTCGCGAGGTTGAACGAATCCGCCATCTCCCGGGTCGCGAGCGCCGTCATCCCCAGTACCGAGGCGAGCGCCGCGGTGCGGATGAACCCGGTGACCCGGCTGATAGAGGTTCCCGCGGTCATCACCGAGGCGCCCCGGGCGAACGAGGCGGGTTTTAGCCCAGGCTTCTTTTCCTTCTTGTCCTGACTATCTGATGTTCCTTTTCTTATGCTTCCCCACCCTCCTCCGCGCGAGTATCTTGATGCCCCAGCCCGCGACTATCAGCCCGAGGATCCCGCCGACCAGGACGATGGCGAAAGTGTTGAAGCGGCTTGTAAGCACGGCTATTTCGGTTTTTGCGATGACGGTCCCGTCCGACTCGAGGCGGGCGGTAAACCGGACGCGCCCCTTTTTGGTCATGCGCACCGGGATCTCCAGCATGTTCTCTTTTGGTTCGAGCACCACCCTCTGCTGCCGGCCCTTGGGGAAGGTGAGCCCGTTGCTGTCAAGAATCAGGGTCGCCTTCACCCGGTACCCGGTGTCGTTTGTCACGGGCAGTGGGATATCAGCGTTTGTGCTGGTCAGGGTAATAGAGCTCATCGATGGTATTTTTATCTTTGCCAGTTCGGAATCGACGGTGCCAGTGACCGAGCGCGCGAAGCGAAGGCCCGATTTCTGACGGTCCCACTGCCGCCATACGTCACTTTCGGAGATGTAGAGGTCCCGAAGGAGCAGAGGAAGGTTGGGGTTGTCGCGAAGTACGGTGTTCGTGTAGCTGATGTAGTTGTTCCGGGCTTTGTTCACTTGCTCGAAGTAGCTGTCCATAGGACTGCCGTTGTCCGGAATTTCAAGCGCTTGACCCTGGATCGCGGGCACTGTTATGAGGCTTTCGCCGATCGTGGCGCTCTCCAGCCATGGGGCGCTCGAGAGGGCCTTCATGATCTCCTGCGTTACGCGGTGTGACGGCCGCCACCAGCTCGGCCAGACGAAAGCGCAGGCGCGAAGACGCGCGGGCCTTTCCAGGTAAAGGCCCGTGAGCTCGCTCAAGAACGCCTGGGCGACGAAGCGGCCGTCATTGTTCCGGGCGAGGCGCCTTGCGAGCTCTTCGGCGCGGCCGTCCGCGAAGAGCGCGACCACCCGGTCTCCCTTTCCCCCTTCTATCTCGACCGGCGAACCGAGGGTGAGACCTCTCGCGAGCCTGCGTCCCGCGCGGCTGCGCTCCAGGAGTTGGGGGCCGAGCAGGAGGAAATGACCAAGCTTGCCCCTCAGTCTCTCGATAACGAGCGAGTTGCAGTTCAAGCCGGGAGGGTAGAAGTATTCAAGGCCGAGCGTTGTCCCGAGGGCACTGTTGAGTTCCTTGTACCCGCGTGATATTTGCTCACTTGCGTCATCCGACCAGTTGAAGGCGACCAGCTTCTCAAGGTCCGGGGAGCCGTACGGAGTCACAAGGAACTGGAACCTCGGATCCTGGGCCATTTTCTTGTACCTGCTCAGGATTGCGGCGACGTTGCGCGCTCCGGTCGAATCGGCGCCGAACTCCTCCCCGCGCTCCCCGCGCTTTAATACATACCCGTTGGCCATGTCCTGCATCTCTTCGGCCACGAGCGGGGACAAGGAGAAGGTCGCGCGCATGTTCTCGTATTTGTCCACCTCGTCGGCGACCGTGGTGTACCAGCCCGGGCTCCTGCCGCCGGGGTAGCATTCGGCTGCGAGCCCTTCGTCCTGGAATTTCCCGTCGGGCCCCCTGTGCGGCGGTTCGAGCATGTCGAAGACCGTTGACAACTTCAGGGGGACCGTTGATCTCGGGTCCTGGTCGGACATCACCACCATCGTGCTGGTGGCCGAATCAGTGACCGAGCCGTCCTTGAGTGCCTCGATGGAGAGCGGAAAAACACCGTCCCAGAGCCTCACCCGGCTCAAATCAAAGTCAAACTTGAAACTGCTCTTGCCGGGCTTCAGCGAGATGCCGCGCCTCAGCGTCTCCGTGTAGCGGTACGATTTTCTCGGTTTGCCCTCGAGGACCGCGTCCAAGTCCGCCCTCGAACTGTTTGGCGAGTGCAGCCTCAACCTTATCGAGACGTCTTCACTCGTTTGCTGGGACTTGTTATCGATCGTCACAAAGATCCGGGCCCTGCCACCCGGCTTGTACCAGTACGCGTCCGTGTAGAAGGAGACCTTGAACTGCGATTCCCGCGCGGGGGCGGCAGCGGCCGAGGGCATCATGTATGGTGTAAACAAGAAGCATAGTATCAGTGATGAGAGTAGCCGTGCCGCCCTCTTTTTTCCGCCGGTCTTCATCTTTGAAATCATCTCAGGTTAAATGTGTCTGGCCGCCTCAGCGTTCCGGTTTGCCCGGATACCTTCTAGCCGACCATGCTTATTATCTCATTAACGATGAAGATTACCCCAAAGACGGCGATGAACGCGCCGAACAGGGCGAAGAGCACCCGCTCCCGGGTCATGATGCTTACGCGGGCACCGAGGTACGCGCCGGGGATCACCCCGATCGAGAGGTAAAGAAAGAGCCACCAGGAGATATGACCGAGGAACGCGTGAACTATTGTGCCCGGTACGGCGAGGACCGTTATTACCGCGAGAGAGGTCCCGAACGCCTTCTTTATCGGCAGGCGCAGCAAGTAGATGAACCCGGGAAGGAGCAGTATTCCCCCACCGACGCCGAGCAGGCCAGAGAGGAACCCAGCCCCGAGGCCTATCGCGAGAATGATCCAGGCCGGCTTCAAAGGCGCAGGCGGTTCCGGGCCCTCATCTGAGGCTTCCCCGGAGCCGTCGGTGTCGCCTGACGGGACGTTGCCGGTCGCTGCCCTGTGAATGGTCTGTCCCGCGATGTAAAGGACGAGCACCCCGGTCGCCAGCATAAGGTAGTGAAGGTTCAGCACCTTCGTGAGCAGCGCGCCGCCGACGCTTCCGAATATGCCGGCCAGGGCGGACAGGTACGCCACCCTTTTATCCAAGAAGCCGCGTCTCCAGTAGGTGATGGCGCCCGTGAGAGAGGTCGGGATGGTGACGGGCAGTGTCGTGCCGAGCGCGATGCCCGGAGAGGCGCCTAGGATGAGCCTGATGGCGGGCGTGGAGATGCCCGCGCCTCCCACGCCGAACATGCCGGCCAGGAACGCCGATACCATCCCTATGAGGATCGCTCCAAAAACATACACTGGATCGGGCCTTGCCTCGTCACCATATTGCGGCGGTCTAAAAAGATACCATATCATTGTCGGGCAAAGTTACTCATTTAAAAAGAAGGGGAAATAAAATGGCCCATCACCCGGTGCGCCTGTTCCTTCATCGCCTTTTTACCTCGAAGCCTCTGAACAGCGTGTCCTTGTTCTTGCTCCAGACCCTGGTCGGTAAGTACGGGGAGGCCCTGCTTCCCAGGGACGCGCTCGAGGGCATCGACCAGTTATTCTTCCGGGACGCCATCGGCAACATCGACATGGACTGCGACGGCGCCGATGATTCCTTCCGGCTGACCGTTACGAACCCCTGGTACGACCAGAGGATAACCGGGGTCGAGATCGCTATAGACGGTAGGCCGATCCCGGCGGATAAGCTGGTACTGCGCTACCCTTCCGGTGAGACGAGGGCCAGCGACGTGGTGGCGCTCGAGTTCCCCCCGGGGGACGCAATGGAGATAATCGCGGAGGGGACGCCTCTGGAGGATGGGCTTCACCTCATCGACTTCCTGCTCGACATGGAACTCGTACCGCAGATCATACCCCTGGTGCCCATTCTCATGAAGGACGGAATTGGGGACTTCCCGATTCTCCCCGACTGCTTTGAAGCGCTGCCCGCCTGGCCTCCTGGGGCGCTCGAGCCGGGCACGGTCCACGTCGTACCCCATATCCACTACGACGTGGAGTGGATGCAGACGAGGGATGTTTTCGAGAGGTTAGGCGCCGGCAACCTCAAGGAGGCCCTCCGGTTGATGGACGAGGACGCCGATATGACGTTCGTCGTCGACCAGGTCCCGCACATGGAGCCGTTCAGGCGGAGTGACCCGGAGGATTTCGGGCGCATCGTTGAACGGGTACGCGAGGGGCGCATCGAGCCGGTAAACGGAATGTACTCGGAGCCGGACGTAAACCTCATCTCGGGCGAAGCGCTCGTCAGGCAGTCGGTGGCTTGGCAGCGCTATTCGCTTGAGAAGTTCGGGATGCTCTCGCGGTGCGGGTGGCTCATCGACTCGTTCGGGATGACGGCGCAGCTTCCGCAGATATTCGCAAAATCGGGCACGGAGCTCTTCGCCTATTCGCGCGCCAAGTCGCCCGAGGACCTTCCGAGCGAGTTCCTCTGGGAAGGGCTCGACGGGACGAGGCTTGTCACGACCTGTATGCCGAAGAAATACAACGTCGGACACCCGGTTCCGACCGACCGGTCGCGGGCGCTTCGCTGGATGCTCAAGAACTACAGGTTTTTAAGGGAGCGGTCCGCTTCGGACCAGGTCTTCTACCCGGGCGGAGTAGACCACGGACGGCCCCAGAAGGAATACGGGGATATGGCGAGGGCCTGGAACTCCGAGGTGGAAGGTGTCACCTTCAAGTTCTCGACGCCTTCGGCTTTCTTTGAAGCCGTTCCGCGCGAGAAGCTGCCGGTGATAAAGGGCGAGTTCCAGCGCGAGCTGTGGGGCACATACGGGTCCCGCATCGAGCTAAAGAAGCTGAACCGCTCCTGCGAGTTCGCGCTCCTTGACGCCGGGAAGCTTGCGACTATCGCATCTCTGGCTGGGGCAGCTTATCCGCTTGAGAGGCTCGAGGAGGCGTGGCGGACGGTCATGGACTGCCATTTCCACGACCAGATATGCGGCTGCTCCATCGACGAGGTGGCGGTGGGGATGGAGAGACGGTTCAATGAAGCACTGGGCGCAGCTGACGACTTGATGTCGGACGCCGCGCGCTCGCTTGCCGGGGTGACTGGTTCTGCTGGATTCACCCTGTTCGTGTTCAATCCTCTTTCTCAACCGGTCTCATCATGGGTCGAGTTCGACGTCGAACTGCCGCCCGGCTGGAGAGGGCTTGCGGTTTCTGCAGGCGGTGAGCGCCTTCCCGTGCAGGTAGTTGATGCCACCTTGTATGGCGACGGGAGCCTCAAGGCCGTGAAGGCGGGGTTCCGCCCCGACCTGCCGGCGCTTGGTTACCGGCTGTTCGAGCTGGCGCCCTCAAACGACGGCCAGCCTGATGTCACAGACCCCGTGAAAACCCGGGATACCACTATCGATAATGGCCTGTTGCGGGTTGAAGTAGACGGGAGCACGGGCCTTCTTGAGCAAGCAGTCCTCGCGGATGGGACGGCGTTCGACCTTGAGGGAGGCAACCGCCTTACGCTTGAGCGCGATTTCGGGAACCTATACGAGGCGATGGCGCTAGGCACGACTTTCCTCAAGAAGCGCACCGTCGAGTCGGTGAGGGCAATCGAGAGCGGCCCCTTGAGGGGGACGATCGAGGTAAAGGGGATGGTCGGGCGTTCACCTTTCACGCAGACGATATCCCTGGCGGCCGGCTCGCCGCGCATCGATATCGAGACGCGCATCGAATTCAAGGACACAAAGCACCGCCTGCGCTGCGTCTTCCCTACGGGGATCGAGGGTGGCACCTGGACACACGAGATACCGTACGGCTGCATGGAAAGGCCCGGTCACGAGCTCGCCGCCCAGAACTTCACCGACTTGAGCGGGGGCGGCAGGGGCGTGACGCTTATAAACTTCGGCACTCCCGGCAACGAGCAGTACAAAGGCACGATCTACCTCACGCTGATGCGCTCGACAGATAAAGCCTACCTCTGGGATACAGGGCCTCTGGGGCTGTCTCTTGGTCACCATGTCTTCCGCTATGCACTCTACCCGCATCGGGGTGACTGGCGCGAGGCCGGCTCTGTCGCGGAAGCGTACCGCTGCAACGACGGCCCCCGCGCCGTGGTGTTTGAAGGTGCTGGTAAGGGCCAGCCCTCCCACAGCGATCTCTCGTGCAGGCCGGGCAGCGTCATGGTTTCCGTGCTCGAGATGAACGATAGCAGGGATATAGTGCTCCGCCTCTGGGAGACGAGCGGCAGAGAGACAACGGCAGAGCTGGATTTCGATTGGGATGTAGAGAAAGCTGTGAAGACCGACCTTCTCGAGCGCGAGCTGAAGACATTAACCTTGGAGGGCCGCAGGCTCGCTCTGCCTCTTAGCCCCTTCGAAATAGCGACTGTTGCTTTGGTGCTTGGCACCGATGTTGCGCTTTAGACCGGGCTCTTAGCCCGGTTCGCCGATGCCGGCCTGAGAGGCCGGGCTTAACAAATGTAAAAAATTCACGATTCAAGACCTGACCCCTGGGGCTAGTCCGAATACCCCCCGATTGTATCCGTGCCCGCACCTCTTGAGTTCCAGTACATGGCGCGCTCGACCATTATCTTCTGACCCGGTGTGAGAGAGCGGACCATCACGGCTGCCCTTCCCTGTATGCCGGAGTGCTCTGCCATGTTGAATGTGCGGCGCGAACCTGCGGGGATGGTCTCGGTCTTTGTGATGTTTCCTGCTCCATTGGGGGTGAGGTAGGAAACCTCCACGGTCACGTTGCTGTCGTTCGGGTTCTGAACGAGTGTCCAGGTCTCCCTTCCCTCTGATGACTGTCCATCGGGCAGGTAGAAGTCGGTATGGGCTGATGCCATGCCAATCGAGTCGTGGCATGCCTCTCCCGTTCCGTTGTCCCAGTACATGGCGCGTTCGGCGATGATGGGCTGGCTTCCGTGCACACGGGTGGAAAGGTCTGCATTGGGGAGGATGTCGTTCACCCGTACCGTCTTTCTCGAGTTGGCTGGCATCTGGAACGGAGGCTGAATGCTCGGTCCCTGTGGAGTCATGTAGGTGACTGTGACGTCCGTCGGGGTGTTCTGCGGGTTCTGCACGAGCACGTAGGTTGTGAACCCCCAGGCGGTTGTCCCCTCTGCTAGAAAGTAGTCAGTTGCAGGAGCCGTTGTACCTATGGAGTCGTGCCCCTCACGCCTGTTGTTTCTGTACATCGCCCTCTCCGGGATTACGGGGATGTTGCTCTCCACCTTGATGGAGGCGTCACGCGCCCCCATGTCGTCTGCCGCGTTGAAGGTCCTGCGGGAGTTGGCAGGTACCTTCTTGAGGGCCTGAAAAGGAGCCTCTCCCTCTACCATGTAGGTGATGTTGCAGGTGGCCTCAGAGCTGTTGGGGTTCTGTATCAGCAGCCAGCACTCGAACCCCCAGTTGGAGGAGCCCTCGGGCAGGTACCAGGTTATGGCGGGGGAGGTCACCCCCACCGAGTTGTGTGCCTCCTCTGAGGCAGCTCCGGTACCCGTCCAGGTCATGGTACGGTCCACCGCTATTGTCTTTCCCTCCCTGCACGTGACCTTGGTCGAGAAGTCCTGGCTTCCCAGTATGTCACCGGGTGACACGGTGGCCTGTGAGAGGGGAGGCATGTACACAGATGGACCGGATACCGCCCCCGAGCCCGTCATGTAGGTGATTTCCGCGTTCACACCAGAGTCGTTCGGGTTCTCTATCGATATGTAGGTGGAGAATCCCCAGGCCGTCGTTCCCTCCGCGAGGTACCAGGTGGGATAGGTGAGCGAGGTGACGGTGAATCCACCCGCAAGCGTTCCCGATTGGCTATCCTGGTTGGTGACCACCACGTCCCATGCCCCGGCAGAGGCCCCCGCGAGGTTGAGGGTGCAGGTTATCTGGTTCCAGGACAGGACGGTGATACCTGTGGCTACTATATCCGCTTGCCCGGCCTTTGTGATTTTGACCGCGGCCCCTGACTGGAAACCCGCACCCGCCAGGTCGGACACGGACACGGTAGTGTCCTTTGTGCCGTTGCTGGGGGTGATACTCGAGATGGATGGCGGTCCGGCTATCCGCTGGACGTCGCAGCCGTCGACAGTATTCCAGGTGCCGAGATAAAGGCCGCTTTGTGTGAGCATGCACCTTGCGCCTCTGTTGTCCGGGTTGCCGAAGCCGGCAGATTCCTCCTTGGTCCACGAGTAGAGCGGCGTGCCGCTACCATCGGTGCTGTAGACGGTGCATCCGCTGGTGTTGAGGGTTCCTGCGAAGAGCCTCGAGTTGTAGACGCACAGCGATGAGACTTCCTGGTTGGCAACCCCCAGGTCGAAACCCTCCTGGTTTACCTGGGTCCAGGTGGTTCCTCCATCGTAGCGCATCACGTCACAGCCTTTTGAGCCGGCGGCGCGGGTCCCCCCGTACAGCTTTGAGTTGAAAACCGCGAGAGACAGGCACCAGTCGTTGCCGCTGTCGCCGAGCCCTGCGGTGCTGACGAGTGAAGGTGTCGTGCCGTCGTAGCTGTAAACGCTACACCCGGTAGAGTTGTAGGTGCCTATATACAGTTTGGAGCCGGACCCGTCGTCGTAGACTGCCATGCTGGCGGCGTACGTGTCGTTCAGGTGACCGAAGGCGTTTGTCGTCACCGTATCCCAGGTGGGCGAAGATCCGTTCCAGCGGTACACGCAGAAGCCGCCGCCTTTTATCGTTCCAGCGTAAAGCATGTTGTTGAAAACAGCCATGCTGGAGACCCCCGAGCTACCCGATCCGAAGCCGTCGGTGTTCACCTGCGTCCAGGTGGTACCTCCTTCGTATCGGAGCACCTCGCACCCGTCCGTGGTGTTCTCCGTCCCTGCGTATAGTTTTGAATTGAACACCGCTGCGGAGAGGGCCTCCGTGTTATTCAGATTACCCAGGCCGCCTGTTCCTATCGTCTCCCAAGTTACGCCGTTGAAACTCTTAGCCTCGCAGCCCGCGGCGTTGCCGGTCCCTACGTATAGCCTGCTGCCCGAGCCGTAGCCATAGACAGCCATCGCGGAAGCCCTGTAGTTGGCAGCCACTCCGAACCCACCTGTGGCGACCGGGTTCCAGGTAGCCGCAAGCGCCGGAACGGCAGCCGTGAACGATATGCACATCAGTGCGATTGTGGCGACAGCCGCAACAATCGTTACTTTTAATTTTCCCCGCATTGCTACGCTCCTCTCCCAAGAGCCGAACAAAACCGGGAAACCGGCGATTGCCGGATTCCTCTTAGATTGCATCGGCATCTTTTCAGCAGACTTGACTAAGGTCTGGCCCCATCTCGGCCTTCGCCAATCGCGGTATAATTACCCCCATGAACATCTTCCGGGAGTTCGAGAAGAAGCTCGAGTCGCTCTTCGAGGGCGTCATCCTGCGCGCCTTCAAGTCCGGCGTCCAGCCGGTGGAGCTCGGCAAGAAGCTCGTCCGCGAGCTCGACGGCCACAAGACGATCGGTGTTTCGAGGGTGTACGTTCCCAACCGCTACGAGGTCGGGCTTTCTCCAAGGGATTACTCGCGTTTCGAATCGTACCAGGCTGTGATGGCGACGGAGCTCGAGAACCTGCTCATCTCTTATATAAAGGAGAAGGGGTACGCCGTACTTGACCGCCCGCGCGTAAAGCTCGTCGAGGTCGAGAAGCTCCACGAGGGCGAGTTCTGGATAAAGTGCGCGATGGAGGGGGAGCTTCCCGCCGAGAAGCAGGACGAAATACCCGCCGGCGTCAGGCACCGCGCGCCCCGCAAAGGCCCTGCCGTACTTGAGCTTATCGATTCCGGCGACGTCTCTCCCGTGTTAGCGATCGAAAAGGAGACCGTGCAGATAGGCCGCTTGGCCGATAACGACGTCGTTCTGCCAGATCCAAACGTGAGCCGCGTCCACGCGCGCATCAGCAGGCGCGGCGACTCCTACTTCATAACAGACCTTAAGTCGACCAACGGGACTTTCTTGAACGAGGAGCGGATAATGGACGTGCGGCTCTCGGACGAGGACGTGATCCGGCTGGGCGGCACCAGGTTTATCTTCCGGAGGTCCGAGGGTTGATCCCGAATATCGTTTTTATAGCCCTTCGGTACGTTTTCCTTTTGCTTCTCTATGTCTTTATCATCCTTTTGATCCGCGCCGTCTACCGCGACATGAAGGCGCCGGCCCCTGAGCCTGCGGCGAAGCCCTCCCGGCGGAAGAAGAAGCAGGTTAAGCCCCAGCTCGTTGTCGTGGCCGCCGACCGCAACATCGGGGCAAGGTACAACATCACCGACCACATCACGATAGGCCGCGCCCCCGGGAGCAATGTCGTGATAGACGACACGTACGCCTCGCAGCTTCACGCACGCGTCTTCCAGAGCGAGGGCTCCTTTTATATAGAGGACCTCGGTTCGACCAACGGCACGTACGTGAACGGCAGGAAGATCTCTTACCCGATAGAGCTTCGCCAGGGCGACCGCATAAAGATAGGCAAAATGGTCTTCGAGTTCTCGATTTAGGCGGGCCTCTTAGGCCCGCGAGAATCCCGGCCTGAAGAGGCCGGGCTAAAGAGAGGTAGAGATCCCGGCCTGAAGAGGCCGGGCTAAAGAGAGGTAGAGGGCAGGCTGATGTACGGCGGCACTTCCGCGTCAATGACCCATATCGGCAAGGTCCGGGAGATAAACGAGGACGCCGTCCTCTCCTCGGGCAACCTCTTCGCGGTGGCGGACGGCATGGGCGGGCACCAGGCGGGCGAGGTGGCAAGCGCACTTGCCCTCTCCGTTGCGAGGCAGTATGTCGAGGATAACCTTGGCCTCATCCCGGGCGAGGTGCTCGTCAAGAAAACGGTAGAGGCTGCGAACGCGGCAGTCCACGAGAAGGCCTTCTCGAGCGCGAAGTACCACGACATGGGGACCACGCTCACCCTGATGTACCGCGAAGGTGACACCGTTTACTTCGGCCACGTCGGTGATTCGCGCGCCTACATCTTCCGCGACGGAAGGCTCAAGCGGTTGACGCGCGACCACTCACTCGTCGCAAAGCTCGTCGAGGACGGCGAGATAACCGAGGAGGAGGCGAGGGTCCATCCCCGGCGGAACATAATCCTTTCCGCCCTCGGCCTCGATTCCCGGGTCGAGGTGGACGTCATGGCGGTAAAGATCAAGCCGGGCGACGAGTTCCTGCTCGTTACAGACGGGCTTTATTCCATGGTCGAAGACCGGCAGATAGAGTGGGTCCTCTACGAGGAGCCGGAGCCGTCGGAGGCGGTCAAGAGGCTCGTCGACCTGGCGCTGGAAGCCGGCGGGGTTGATAATATCTCGGTCGTCCTCGCGTGTTTCACGAAACCGCTGGTGGCCGCACCCACGGGCATAACCCGCGAAACAGTCCGTTACGAGCCTTTGCCCTCTGATGAAGTGGCCGAAGTCAAGCCCGGGGGTTGGCTAAAGGCGCATTATAAAGGGTTTGTGATAGTCGCCGTACTGATCTTGCTGTTGGGCGCCGTTTTCGCCATCGGTTTTTATTTCTACGACAGGACGTACTACGTAGGTGCAAGGGACGGCAAGGTGACGCTCTTTCACGGGTTCCCGTTCTGGAAGCTCGCGAAGGTAGAGCGGCAGACCGACATAGAAGTGAAGTTCCTTACGGAGGAGCGACGGCGCAAGGTGGAGGGAAAGCTTGACCCGGAATCGCGCAAGGACGCTGAGGCGACCATCAAGTCGCTTGCGCGGGAGGTGGAACAGCGCTCAAGCCTTGCCCCGGACGTAGTGGGCATGAAGTTTGCGGAGGCGCAGGCGCTCATCGAGAAAGCTGGCCTCAGGGCGGAGCACGACGTCCAGGTCCCGGCCGGCGCCGAGGGCACGGTGCTCGCCCAGGATCCCCGTCGCGGCACAAGGGTCGAAAAGGGGTCGGCCGTCAAATTGAAGGTAGTGACGATGGTTCCGGGGAAGGGGGTGTAGCCGATCCGGGAGCGCAACCGGGAGCTGTGGCTCCTAATCCTCGTGATACTGCTGATGCTCGTCGGTTTCGTGGCGGTACAGCTCGCGAAGGACGGCAGGCTGGTGCCCGCGTCATTCGTCTATCCGGGCTGTGTCGCCGCCGTCTTCCTGGTGCTGCACCTGGTGCTTCGCTTTCTCACGCCGCGCGCGGATTCGATCCTTCTCCCCGTCAGCGCGGGCCTCACGTCCGTCGGCATCGTCATGATATATCGCTTGAGCCCGAGGCTTGCGCTGGACCAGCTGGTCTGGATCGCCGTCGCGGCTGCCTGTTTTGTCCTCGTAATCCTCTTTCTGCGTAACTACGAGGTGCTCGCCCAGTACAAGTACACGCTCGCCCTGGTCGCGCTCGCCCTTCTGGCGTCGACCATGATATTCGGGAAGGAGATCAACGGTGCCAGGCTCTGGCTGCAGATCGGGCCGCTCCACTTCCAGCCGAGCGAGATAGCGAAGGTCCTTCTGGTCATATTCCTTGCGGCCTTCTTCGCGGAGAAGCACGAGGTCCTCAGCATATCCACCCACAGGGTGCTCGGCATCCCCGTGCCAGAACTCAAGTACTTCGTGCCGCTTCTCATCATGTGGGGATTGTCCGTTCTTATGATGATTTTCCAGAAAGACCTCGGGTCGTCGCTTTTGTTCTTCGGCATCTTCCTTTCGATGCTCTACGTGGCGACGGCCAGGAAAACGTATGTCGCGGTCGGGCTCGCCCTTTTCATTCTCGGCGCCTACCTGTGCTATCTCGGTTTCGCCCACGTCGAGGTGCGCGTCCTGACCTGGCTCAACCCGTTCAACCCCAAAACGATCCAGGGCCAGTCGTACCAGATCTCGCAGTCGCTCTTCGCCCTTTCCTCGGGAGGGATCTCGGGTTCGGGGCTCGGCCTGGGGCGCCCGGATTTCATCCCCTCGGTCACCACCGACTTCATCTTCAGCGCGGTAGGCGAGGAGCTCGGGCTTCTGGGCGCTGCCTCGTTGATCCTCTTGTACATAGTGTTCGTAGCCAGGGGTATAAAGGTCGCGCTTTTACACCGGGATGATTTCGGTAAGCTTTTCGCGGTCGGGCTGGTGAGCATCATCGCCATCCAGTCGTTCCTCATAATGGGCGGGGTCACGCGCCTCATCCCGCTCACCGGCATCACCCTTCCGTTCGTGAGCTACGGGGGAAGCTCGCTGCTCGCGAACTTCGTCCTGCTCGCGCTGCTGATGGTGCTCTCGCACCGGGGCGCGACGACCAACATTGAGAGCATAAGGGAGGGTGCGAGGCCGTGAACCGCCAGGTGAAAGTACTGCTCGCCGTCTTCATCGCCTGCCTTCTCGCGGTCGTGGTCAACCTGACATGGGTGCAGATATTCGGGGCGGAGCGCATAAGCGACAACGCTTACAACAAGCGGCGCCTCGTAGAGGAGTACGCCATACTGCGGGGCGACATCACGACGGCGGACGACGAGGTGGTCGCGAAGAGCGTCGATACCGGGGAGCAGTACCGCTATCAGCGCGAGTACCCGTTCGGGGAGCTTTACTCGAACGTCACCGGGTACGATTCCTGGCGTTACGGGCGGAGCGGGCTCGAGAAGAAGTTCAACAAGGACCTTCTCGGGGAAGGTTCGCAGCAGTCTTTCAAGAGTCTGGCCAACAAGCTGGCCGGTTCGAGGAAGAAGGGCGACTCGCTGGTGCTGACCGTCGACTCGCGGCTGCAGCGGGCGGCCACCGAGGCCCTGGGGGGACACAAGGGCGCGGTTGTCGCGATGGACCCGAAGACGGGCGCGGTGCTCGCGCTCGTGACAAGCCCGACCTTCGACCCGAACGTGACGGTCCCGGTACCCGGTCGTGATACGGAAGCGGCCTGGGCGATACTTAACGCGGACCCGGATACCCCGTTGATAGACAGGGCTACGACCGGGCTTTATCCGCCGGGCTCGTCTTTCAAGGTCGTCACCGGTTTGGCAGCGCTGGACCTTGGCGTGGTCAACCCCGCGTCCCCCTTCGATTGTAAAGGCAAGCTGAGGGTGCAGGGGTTCACGATCTACGATTTCAACAGGAGGGGACACGGGCTTTTAGACTTCACGCGCGCGCTGGTCGTCTCCTGCAACGTGGCCTTCTCCGAGGTCGGCCTCAGGCTCGGGGCAGAGGCGCTTGTCCATTACGCGGAGCTCTACGGTTTCAACAGGATGATCCCGTTCGACCTGCCGGTCGCGGAGAGCCATATCCAGAGTGCGGACTCGATGGACCGGGTCGCGCTTGCCTCGAGCGCTATCGGCCAGGCTCAGGACCTCGCGACACCGCTCCAGATGGCCCTGGTGGCTTCCGGGGTCGCGAACGAAGGGGTGGTGATGGAGCCGTTCCTGGTGGACGAGGTCCGGGACTACAACGGGAAAATAATCAAACAGTTCAGCCCCCGGCGGTGGACCAAGGTCGTCGACAAGGAAGCCGCGCGCACCCTCACCGACATCATGGTGAAAGTGGTGGATGAAGGCACGGGAACCCGTGCCCGGATAGACGGTGTCGATGTCGCCGGCAAGACCGGTACGGCCGAGGTTGAGGGAAGGGAGCCCGACGCCTGGTTTATCGGCTTCGCGCCCGCCTACGACCCGAAGGTCGTGGTGGCGGTACTTGTAGAACAGGGGGGCGAGGGCGGCAGTACAGCCGCCCCGATAGCCCGTCAGGTCATGGAAGAGGCCCTTTCACTTTAGGCGGTTCCTTAAGTGCCCTGTCCCATAAATACGCTGGCATTCGAGCACCCCTGCATCCACTCCCGCCGCGTTCCGCTCCCTCGCCGTACTACAGGAGTACGCCTCAGTCGCGCGCCTTGCGGGCGCGGCGCACCGACGCTCTCGGTGCGTCACCGTATTTATGGGACGGGGCACTAAGGTTATAATCTTGGGGATAGATGTGGCAAAGGTAACGCCGCTCGATTGATACAGTGCCGGACAGTAGGGGCCCCCGTCTGCGGGGGATAGACTAGATTACCATAAGGACAAACAAGAGAGAGTGATATGAGGTTTTTGCTGAGGCAGGTCAAGCGGTTGCTGCTCGTTCCGGTGCTATTTGTCGGCTGTTTCATAGCGGCCATACCTGTGTATTTTGTTTATATCCGTGCGAGGTACCGCGCCATGAAGTCCCGCGGCGTTCCCGGCGGACCGCATGTGAAGCCCCCCGCGCCGGAGGAGCGCAGCATGGGTGATATAGTCGAGGGCCTTGAGAAGATCCCGTTCGAACCTGTTCGCCCGCTGGCAATCGGCCTCCTCAAGTGGTTGTTGAGCTGCTCGATTTTTCCTTTTCTCAACGCCAGGCGGGCAACGAGCGGGGTGCTTATCCCGTACCCCGAGGAATTCGAGGACGTGACGCTGGAGAGCTTCGACGGTACTCCGCTCAAGGCTGTGATCGGGATTCACCATAACGGTGAGCGCAGGCCCGGGCTTATCGTTTGCCACGGCCTGATGTCCTCGAAGAACGACCCCGGCATGGCGGAGCTGGCATTGACCGCGTACGCCGGCTGGGGTTTCAACGTCCTGGGGATTGACCTTCGCAACTTCGGCAGGAGCCAGTGCCTCAGCCACGGCCCGTCCACCGCAGGATGGAAGGAGGGCGAAGACCTGCTGGCTGCGGCGAAGTTCCTGGGCGAGATGCCGGAGGTAACAAGCGTCGGGATCACGGGGTTCTCGATGGGGGCGGGCTCCACCATGAGGGCTGCTTACTCGGCGAAGGAGTACCCTTACCTGACCGGAGGGGCTGTCGCCTGGAGCGGCTACTCTGACGCGCGGCGCATGATCGAGTACATAGGCACCAAGCCCCCGGTGACGCACCCGTTCTACCCCGCTTACTGGTTGTTACGGGGCAGCCTCAAGCTTCGCAAGGAGGACATGAAAGAATACATCGACGACCCGGAGATATTGGCTTTCCTTGACCTGCCGTTTGAGGAGTCCAACTTCCTGACGTACCTCGAGAAGGTCTCGGCACCTTATTACGGCGTGACGGCTGATGAGTGCTTCCGCAACGCGAGCAGCAGGGAGTACCTGGCCGACGTGGAGGTTCCGCTTCTGATCATCCACGCGGCCGACGACCCCATATGCCCGCCGACGGAGATGGACGACCTGATGGAGATAGCCGATGACAACCCGAACGCCCATGTCTGGATGCTCTGGACCGGCAACCACTGCGGGTTCAGG
>Ga0315289_10006358_pt1 | contig 17368 bp, 4 predicted proteins | sample YL17G11_40_MG_FD_203452 | JGI IMG/M metagenome (GOLD analysis project Ga0315289, IMG submission 203452) | Sediment microbial communities from Yellowstone Lake, YNP, Wyoming, USA - YL17G11_40 | ecosystem: Environmental > Aquatic > Freshwater > Lake > Sediment | place: USA: Wyoming | collected... | reverse complement strand
ATTATTTATCTTGTTATTCCATTCGCTCTGCAGATAGATATCAAATGGAACAATAGAATCCCTTTCAACCCTTTGTGTATGATTTGTTATCAATATGCTTATATCGCCAACCATAAAATATGCCTCATTTGTTGTTAAATTAATACCATCATAGTCTACATAAGCTATTGCCTTGTATTTTCCTTTTTTATAATTAGATGTGTCTAATTTCGCAGCCAATGAAACTGTTTGGTCTATTTCTACTGGATTATTATCTGTAGTTAGTGTAGTTAATTTTGTTCCTGTTTCTGTTTCAAATATATCTATTGAAGCAACAGCATTAGCTATATACTTTGAACCAAAGTTAGATACTTTAACAGTAAAATCAGAAAAGCCGTTTACTCTTGCATTTGATCCAGAAAGGGTTGCTTCAGCATATTTATCAGGATATCTTACTCTTATTTTTATTGGGTTTTTAACAGCACCTAATGCTCCAATTCCTCCTTGCTCAGGCCTTTCTTCTGTTGCTTTAATCCATATCTCATGCAATCCGGGCTTTTCTATTTTATCCGGAAGATTCAATCTGACAGTAAAAGAAAAACCTTCTTGAGGACCTATATCTTGCACATAATCCTTATCAAAAGTTATATACTCTGCTAGATCTCCTTCTGCATTTAATTTAACATTAATTGTCTGCTGGAGATTATTTCCTATAGAGTAAGTTATTATTTTTTTAAGATTAGGCTCAAATATAAAATTTATGTTTGGAGTAGAATATAATCTGATAGAGTAGACTGAAGGAATGAATATCAATAAAAGAATGAAGAGGATAACTATTTTTTTCATAATAACCACCTCAAATTAAAAATAAAAACTAAAATAAAAAGAAAAAAATAAAATATTCTTTAGTTGCTTATTGTTCCTGCTGTAAATGTTATTGTTGTTGTTTTTGCTTCAGCTTTTGCGTTCTTTGGAACTTTTACATAAGCATACATATCAAGCTCGTTTGCTGCTTGCTCCATTTTTAAGTTATTGCAGACCCTTAAGTCCTTTGATATGTTATAATTTGGTCCAAAGTCTCCAGTAGAATAGCTGCTTCCATTTACTACAGCAGCAAAGCATGCAGTTGCTTCAGTCTCATTCACAAAGAATTTAAAGTCTGGAGAAGTTCCTCCAATAAAACCTGTGGCGTTTTTGCTTGTTTTTATATCCAAAGTTACGTTTACTGAGCCATCATTCTTTATATGGACGCTTTGAGCACTGAATGACCAGTTACCATATGTAGTTGAAGCATTGTTGCTGTATAGATAAGCCCAGTCTTGAGCTGAATCATTTACATAACCTGCTCCAAAGTCTATATTGTTTGTTACTAAGATTGATGTGATTTCTGTTATTGTCAAATTGACTTGTCCTGTTCCTGTACTCGCCATACCTGTGACAATAACACCTCTTTGCGCAGCAAAAATTCCTACCAAAGAAATACATATTGCAACACCAACAAGAATTGCTAGTGTCTTATTTGATATATCTGACATTTTTCTACCTCCTTTTTATTTTAACCTAGTTTTGTAAAACTTACTTGTCCAGCGCCTGCATCTTGTTGAGGCACATTAGTTCCAGAACCTACTGTTAGACTTACTTGGGCTGATCCGTCATTTTGAGAAGGCCCTTTTATTATATGGATAGGTTCCATATTCAGCGCTAACCATGTTCCTGTAATAGACAACACTATCGCTAACACTAACAAGACTGCAACAGTCTTTTTAGAAATATCTTCCACTGACATTTTTCTACCTCCTTTTCGATTTTAATAAAATAGTTAGCCTTTTTATATTATTTAGAGCATTTACTATTTAAATATTTCTATTTTTGGGAATAATGTATTCTAGTATACGTTTTGTGTAATATTGATTGACTATATATAATAAACACAAAATTTTTATATTTCTTATACTTACATTGTAAGTATAGAAACACAAAATTTAATAATAATTACTTACATTGTAAGTATTAAGAGGATAAATTTATATATGTTTACTTACATTGTAAGTATAAATAACTGATGAAAAAGAGTGATGACTTGAAAAAAAGCAGTGATAGTGCTAGATATATCTCTTTCTCGTCGTCAATTTTCAAGGACAGGACACTAAGTGTTCTTGAAGCTATGTCTGAGTATCTGAAAGATTCAAAGAATATGAGCTATCATGAGATTGCTATCTTGCTTAACAGAGATGACAGGACAATCTGGACTTGCTACAAAAGAGCAAAAGAGAAAAGAGGAATCAAGAAATGACAGCAAGACTGAAAAAAAGGATATTGGACTATGAATTAAGAAAAGCAAGATATGAACAAAACACTAAAAGAATAATAACTGTTTTAATTATTGTATTATCTGTGATTTTTATTGGGCTATTTATTGTATCTAGGCTATATTCTCCAACAGGGTTTGTTGTTCTCAACCAGAGCGGAATAGAAAGGACAGTAGTCTGCGAAGAATGCTCTGAGGATTTTATACCTGCTTTGAAAGAGATGACTATCACTCTTAATTCAGATTCTCTAGGAACATTAGTGGAATATTATCCTTCAGTATGGGCTTTGGTTGATTCTGGAGAAGGGCTTGTTTCTGTCTATGATAATATTTCGTATAAGATTGAATGGAATCTGACAAACTTAACTTTTGTAAGCTATGTAATTAAGAGCCCTGAATCAGGAACTTACCAATTTAAAGCTGAAAGCGAGAATGGATGGAATGTTGCTGAATATACTATATCAGAGTCAGCCAATGTTTCTGTTAATGAATCACTAATAAATGAATCTTTGAGCAATGAAACATTTGCTAATGAAACAACAGTAAATGGGTCTTTTGTTAATGAAACGACAGAGAATATTACAGAGACAAATGAAACTGCTATAACCTATCAAAACATTACAAAGGAAAAAACTTTAGAAAATTTCTTTGGAATAATGGATGCTGTGACTGCTCCAGGGATAAATTTTACATCTCCTACACCTTCTAATAATTCAAATACATTCAGCAGTTCAGCAGAGATAAATATCTCAATAACAAATGCAGCAGATTTAGCTGAATTCAAATGGAATTGGAATGGAACTAATTACACATTCTATGATAATAATCTAGTATTGATGTATAACTTTGACAATGTTTCTGCGATTGGAGAAAATAAGACTATGGTTGTTGATATATCTAAATATGGAAATAACGGAACACTTAATGGATATACTAATTGGCTAGCAGATGATCAAACAGTCCATTCTGGAGTAATAATCAGTACTGGATGGAATGGATATACTACAAGAAATATTATACAAAGCTCTTATATAGGAGATTCTGGAGATAAGTTTAGGCTAAAAATAAGAGGCCCTCCTAGTGGAACTGAAAAAACGTCAATAAACAAGGCATATATCTGTGAAAGATCTTCAGGAAGCACTTGTACAGGAGGAACAATCACTCAAGTCACTTTTAATGGGGGGAGTTCAGGGGTTGTTTCTGATGTAAATGGATATAATTATTCTGATTGGATGAGCTATAACATAAATTCATCAAAAGATTATCTAGTATCTTTCTATTACAGCGACGTTTCTAATGACAATGCTGCAAACCAACAAAGAACATCGTATCTCAATGGCTATTTCTCAAATGCTGATGATGCTGGAAGCGCAACTATGACAAGCCCGACAACAATGGCTGGCATTATTTCATTAGAATTGATAGAAATAAACTCCAGCGGCCAGAAGATGTTTTCAACCGGGAAATATGGAAAATCCATAAATTTTGCAGGAGGCAACAATTACATATCCATCCCTGTGTCAGCAAGCATCAATCTAACAAATAATGCTACATTCTCTTTTTGGATGAAGACAACTGGTTCTTCGACACAGGACATTTTCAGAAGATTTAAGAATTATAGTGAAAATCCTAGCGGAGGAACTGCAAGCGCTTCTTCAATCTTAAATGCTGATAATGCTGCTGCAAAGGCATTTGATGGAGATGCTGCTACATATGGCTGGGGAAACAATAATGCAATGCCTTCGTGGCTTGAATATGATTATGGAGCAGGAAATGAAAGAGTCATAAATAAATATAGATTCATATGCAGCTCAACACAATCAGGAGGATGGGGTTCTGAAAACTATAACCCAAAAACATGGAAATTTGAGGGTTATAATGGATCTGACTGGATTACACTGGATACTATAAGCGATGGATTAATTACAATGGACCAATGGAAGGATTTTTCTTTTAGCAACACAAAATCTTACCAAAAATACAGGATTAATATCAGTGCAGCAGAATCTGGAACATGGGTGCATATAACAGAGCTTCAGTTATTTTCACCAAACGAAGGATATGCGATAACAACAGAATCAAGTAAAATAAGGTATTATGTAGGAAATAGCTCATTTTACTCTACTAGTGCTGTTAATGACGGCAATTGGCACTTTGTTTCTTTAGTTGTTTCTAGAACAAATGTAACATCATACATTGACGGGAGCTATGATAACAGTAGTATTTCAACTGGGTTAAATACTACTCCTGCAAGCCCTCTTACAATAGGAGGAAACAATTCTTTTTTTAATGGAAATCTTGATGAAATCAGGATTTATAACAGAAGCTCATCTGCAGCTGAAATAAAACAGCAGTATTACTCTAGTCTATACAAATATGATGCTGATAAATGGCAGTTTTATTCAAATCAGTCTGGATTAGTTGGAGGAAATTATACTTATATAGGCTATGCTAAGGATAATTCTGGAAATTCCAATAAAACTGAAACAAGATATCTGACAAAATTATCTTTAACCATGACTATAACAGAGACATTAAATCCAAGCATTGCTTTAGCAAATGCAACAATCAATGTTTATGGGCATATGAATCTAAGCGATGGAACAGTTGTCGCAAATAATGGATATGAAGTGTATTCAAATGGCACAAAAAAGAGTGGTGGAGAAGGTTACCTGAATCTTTCAGGAGGAACTGGAGGAACTAGCGGAGCCTATACCTATACTGCGCCTGACGGAACTATTGTTTCAAGCGACAAACCAGTATACAACAATGACGCATATTATTACATGTCATACTTATTTGACCGCTCTACAGGAGTAGGCGATTATAAAGATTACTGGCTGACAAACGGAGCAAACACGAATGGAGATGCTTTAATATTTAATTTCACTTCTACAAAAAACATTGATTATGTAAATGTTTCTCCAAAAGGCTATGCTGGAACGTACCTATCTTTTTATCTGCAGAAAAGCATGGATGGGATAACATGGACAAATATCTCTAGTTCAACTGTAGACGGAAGCGGTTATAATGTTGGTCAATTTGTTAATATCTCGATTAATGATAATCTTAAATTCCTTAAATTTGTCAGGACTGGATCTGGCGCAAATGGCTATTGCCTAGGAGAAGTTGAGATATATGAATCTAAAGAAAAAACAAACTCTTCTGGAGACTACAGCTATAATTTCACAGCTCCATCCACAGCTGGAACTTATGCAATAAAAGTCAATACAACTTATAATGGAGTTTATGGGGAGAATACTAAGGATTTAGCAGTGGTGTCTAAATTTTTGAATATAAGTTTTGTTTCTCCAACCCCCAGCAATGGGACAAGCACAACAAACGCTTCAGCAATAATTAATATAAGCACGACAGACGTAGATATTAGTGAATTCAAATTGAATTGGAATGGGACTAACTATCCATTCTATGATAATAATTTAGTATTGATGTATAACTTTGACAATGTTTCTGCTTTAGGAGAGAATAATACAAAAACAATAGACTTATCATTAACCAGAAATAATGGAACTGTTAATGGTTCAACTTGGACAAATTCTGGAAAATATAGGGGAGCATTTGAGTTTGATGGAGCTAATGACTATGTTAAGGCAAGTGATAGCAATTCTCTTGATTTTGGAACAGGAAAGTTTGCAATTTCTGTTTGGTTTAAAGCGCCTTCAGGTGCTAAGAAATCTTACAGAACATTAGTCTCGAAATCATACAATCCTGGATACTGGCTGCAGACAGATGGTGGTGGAAAGGTTATAACAGCAACAGGAACAACTACAGTTTTAACAAGCAGCGATGATTTATTTGATAATGTATGGCATAATGTTGTCATTTCTAGAGAAGGAACTGGAGCAAATCAGTTTAAAATGTATGTAGACGGCTATTTTGATGTTTATGGAACAGATGCTGGAAGCACAACAAATGCAGGAGAATTAAGGATTGGAGACTTTGTAGGAATTAGTGGAAGAGCATTTAATGGGTCTATTGACGAAGTAAGGATATGGAACAGAAGTTTGTCAGCTGATGAAGTAAAACAAAATTATTATTCAAATCTAAACAAATATGATACTGACAAATGGTTGTTCTATGCAAATGAAAGCAACCTAACAACAGGGACATACACCTACAATGCTTCTGCAAAAGATAATCTTGGAAATGAATATTTAACAGAAACAAGATATTTGATAATTGATACAACACCTCCAATAATAACTCTTGTATCTCCTGCGAACAATACTGTGAACAAAACTTCCAATAATATCACGTTTTTCTACAACATAACAGACATTTCAGATATTGCAAACTGCAGCTTAATTTTAAATATAATTATAAATCAGACAAATAGTTCCGTAATAATTAACGCTTCAACAAATAATTTTACTGCAACATTAATTGATGGAAATTATAATTGGAGTGTGAACTGCACTGATATTTTAGGGAATACTGGAGCTTCTGCTATTTATAATTTAACTGTTATTTATGGACCTTTAAATATAACAGAGATTCTCACACCAGACACAGTATCTCCAAATTCAATAGTAAATGTTTCAGGCCATGTAAGTTTTAGCAATGGAACAGATATTGCTGATTACCCTATAGATATTTATCTAAATACTACTAAATTAAGCGAAGCAGAAGTTTTAGACAGATCGACAGCTCCAGTAGGTACATTGTTCGCTTCAGCTAACTACGATATGAGACAAGCTTTTAATTTAACACAAAATGGCAAGATAAAATCTATTCAAATATATGCTACTGGTGGGGGAGGCAGCCTGATAAAAATTGAAACTAATAATGCCAGCAAAGATGATGCAAGCGGCACTGTTCTTGCAACTTCTCAAAACTACACAGACGATGGAAATATATTGACTTACCTTTTTAATGAAAGCAACCAAGTTCTTATTAATGGATCAACAAAATATTGGTTCCATTTTACTAATCCAGCAAGTATATACCGAGGCAATACACATCCTCCAATAGTGGGGATAAGGGTAAGATGGGGTACTTCCTATAATAATACTTATGATTTATATTATAACATAACTATAAAGGCAGGAGATTATATTACAACAAATGGATCAGGATATTATAATTATAGCTTTACAGCTCCGTCTTCAGCAGGAATATATCCTGTTAAAGTTAATGCAACATATTCTGTATCTTATGGAGAATTTTATGGAGAAAATACAGTAAATTTAACTGTTACAGAAGGAGCAAATCAACCACCAAGTATAACCTCAATAGTGTTAAATGCAACTTCTATTAATAATTTAACATCTGACAATTTGACATTGTATTACACTACTTCTGACTCGGATGGAGATAATGTAAATGTCTCGATAAACTGGTTTAAAAACCAAAGAAGTTATCCTGCAACCCCTAAAAATGTAAGTTATAATCAAGTTGTGCTGAATATGCCTTTTGAGAATTATACTTCAAATACTGATGCTTATGAGGATTATTCAACATATAGGTATAATTCAATTGTATATAATGCCGTCTGGAATGCAACAGGAGGCCATGATGGCTATGGGGCATATGAATTTAATAATTCTGCAAATAGCACAATATTTGTCAATGATGTTGCAAGCTCTTCATTAGATTACATCACAACCAATTTAAGCGTTGAGTTATGGACAAAGACTCTTCCTTCCAACCAATTCAGAGGGTTTTTCCAAAAAGGAGTGGTTGGCAATTTGGGATACTGGGAAGCGCACCTGACTGAGGTGAATGTAATCAGGTTTATAGTAAATGGTGATATCAACAACCTCGTGACATCCACATCTGCCCTTTCTGACAAGGTATGGTATCATCTGGTCTTTACATACAGTTCAGCCAATAACATAAACACCTCAAAAATCTACATCAATGGTGTCCTAAATGCCAGCAAAAATGTTACAGCGCCTTTGGTTACAGATTTCACATACGGCACTAACACAAACCTAACAATCGGCAGATATTATAATACCCCTCAATACAGCTTTAATGGTACAATTGATAATTTCAAAGTTTACAACATTACATTATCTCCTGAAAGAATAATGGACCTGTACAACGGCAGAGTAACAGATGTTATTGTTTCTGATGAAACTGCTGTCGGAGATGTTTGGTATGCTAATGCAACACCTAGTGATGGAACTCTGACTGGAACAACTGTGCAGAGCAATAATATAACTATAATTAGTGGCGAATCTGATACAACTTCTCCTAACATAACTTTAGTTTCTCCTGCAAATAATACTTTATACAGAGCTTCAAGCACTGTTAATTTTTATTACAATGTTTCTGACAGCTCAACGATTTTGAACTGCAGCATTATCTTTAATAATATAATAAACAGCTCAAACAGCTCTATATCCAAGACTGCAACAAACAATTTTTCATTAGTTTTGGCTAATAAAGATTATAATTGGAGCATCAACTGCACTGATTCTGCTGGAAATACAGGAGTATCCGATGTTTATAATTTAAGTGTAAGCTATATCCTTCCAAATGTGACAGAGTATACTACCAGTAATGGAACTACAAATTTCTCAGCAGCCCCAGATATAACAAACGTCACTAATTTGACTCTTGCTACAACCAATGGAAAGATACAATTCCCTCCTGATTATGGTGTTGATGCAAGCGGAGATAATTATGACAGTTATGTTGAAATAGGAGCTAAGTTTATCTCAGTGAATACTTCTGCATTGGACAATACATTCAACAATACAGCGAATTTGACTTTAAATGATGTAATATGCGCTGCAAAAATCTATTATGGCTTTGGAGTCTATACTTCTAGCCAGGATATAATAAATGAAGGAAGGGTCTGCAATGCTTTATCTGACCCTAGCTGCACAAACATAAACTGCGATGGAACCACTTTAACATTCACTGCTTCCCATTTCACCGGATATGCTGCTAGTGGAATTTCTAATCTGACAATATGGGATGAGACTGATTCTGGAATGACTTATGGAGGTAAAATAAAATATGCAAACGAGCAAATCAAGTTCTTTGCTAATTATACAAATTCCTCTGGAAATTATATCAGCGGAGCTAACTGCACAATAAACTTCACAGAAGGAAGATATAATATGACATGGAATGCAACTTCCTCATTATTCGAATATAACAGAAGTTTCAGTACAGGAGGAGTATTTAACTGGAATGTAACTTGCAATAAAACTGGCTATGATACTTTGACTGCAAACGATAATGTTGCAATAAACCAAATTCAAATCTCTTTTGTAGATCCAACTCCAGCAAGCGGAACTTCTACAACAAACACCTCATTTGTGATTAACATCAGCCTAACAAATGCTTCTGGTTTAAATGAATTCAAATGGAACTGGAATGGGACAAACTACACAATCTACAATGATTCTTTGGTCTTGATGATGAACTTCGATAATGTAAGTGTTTTGGGAGAGAATTCAACTTATGCTGTTGATGTTTCTAAATATAGGAATAATGCTACAGTGTATAATGGAGCAAGCTGGACAAAGGGTAAATATGGAAAAGTTTTAAGCTTTACTTCTGGCTCATCACATTATGCTTCTGCAGGGGATACAGAAAGTTTGAATATTACTGGAGAGGGATTAACAATTGCTGGATGGTTTAATCTTTCAGGGAGCAACAGCTACTTGTTATCGAAGTCAAATCTGGCTAATCAACCGTGTTATAATATTCAAACAATCGGAACATATGCATTCAGATTTGTTGTAAGAGCTGGCAGTGTTTATTGTGACACGGATAATAATGCCTATGTTCCAAATGTTTGGAATCATATAGTTGCAGTTTATAATGGGTCTGCTCCTTCTTTGAAGATGTATGTTAATGGGAATGAAATCACTTGCACTTTAGCAGGTGTTGTTCCCTCAACATTGGGTTCAACAGCAGGCTTGCCATTTGAGATAGCGCGTGGCAGATACAATAACGGCGGATATCTTTATCTCACAATGGCTGTTGATGAACTAGGCATATGGAGCAGAACTTTGTCTTCAGCTGAAATCAAACAGCAATATTATTCTAATTTTAATAAATACGACACAGACAAATGGCTATTCTATTCTAACCGGTCTAATCTAACTAATGGAACTTATTCTTATTCTGCTTCTGCTAAAGATACTGTAGGAAATGAAAATTCAGCTGGAATGAGATATTGGACAACAGACACTGCTGCTCCTATAGTAACATTAGTCTCTCCTGCTAATAATACATTGAACACAACAACCAACAACATCAAATTCTTTTACAATGCAACAGATGTTACATCTGATATTGCAAACTGCAGCCTGATATTGAATAATGCCCTAAATTTAACAAATGCTTCTGCTGTTTCTGAAACTGCAACAAACAATTTTACTGCAACTTTAGCTAATGGAAACTATAACTGGAGCATTAACTGCACAGATATTTTAGGAAATACTGGAGCATCTGCTGTTTATAATTTAAGCATTGATACTGATACAATTAATCCGAATGTAACATCTGTTACAGATTATCCTGATCCAGCAGGATATGGGATAAACATAACAATCAGCGCAATTGTTGCAGACAGTTATGGCATAGATGATGTTTTTTTGGAGATAACTAATCCCGGCAGCCAGAAGTTTAATTATACAATGACAAATGTCTCTTCAAATTATTCTTATGTTTTCTCAAATTATACTAATGGAACTTATAATTACAGGATTTATGCAAATGATACAAGAGGCAATATGAATTCTTCAGAAACTGGAAGCTTTGACATATATGTTAATGCTAAAGTGAAGATAAAGACTTTGGAAGAGATCTATACTGCCGGAGAATTTGTCAATCTGACTGACCCTCCATCTATAAACACATTTACTGTTGCTTCTGGACAACTGGTTAACAACAATATAAAAGATGTCTTTATCTATAATATAACAAAAGATACAGGCTATACTTCTTGGTATAATAATACAAATTCTGATTGGTATAATCGCACTATAGTTGACAGCAACCTAGTTTTAGATGGAACTGGAGATTATATTGATGTCGGAAATTCAAGCAAAACAGATTTTAGAGGAAATAGAACTAATTTTACAATCAGCGCATGGGTAAAATATCCATCTGCTATAGATGCTGGAATAATAAGCAAATGGTCTGGTGCATCTGTTCAATGGTTACTTTGGACATCTTCCAATAAATTTTATTTTAGTGTATGGGACACTGCTGAACAAGATGCAATTAGTAGTACAGTTTCAACAAATACATGGTATCATGTTGTTGGGGTTGCAAATAACGGAACACTTAGATTATACCTCAACGGCGCATTAAATGGAACAACAGACACATATAATGTTATAGCTAATACTTCCCAAAATGTATGGATTGGAAGATATACAAATAGTTATTTCAAAGGCAATATTGATGAAATTAGCATATGGAACAGAAGCTTATCTGCAGGAGAAATACTCAATTTATATAATGCAGGGCCTGCACACCAAACTATCTTGCAATATAATTCAAGCTTTGATATGAATAATCTAATTGCTTACTGGAATTTTGAACAAACAAACTGCGGAACAACAGCAGGATGCTATAAAGATAAAGCAAGCTACTTGTATAATGGAACAGGAGCAGGAGATGCTTTTGTAACAGGACGCTTCAGATAACAGGAAATGGTATTTGGAACCAATGAGCGCAGATGAAATAGCTCATGGCAGCAATGACGGCATTTATCTAGCAGACAGTTTAAAGATATACAACTATAATGTATCTGATGGAAAATATTATGGAAAAGGAAATGGACTGGCTTTTGACGGAACAGGAGATTATGCGCAGTTCGGAAACTCCAGCGCTATAAATAATCTAGATCCAAATAATTTCTCTTTTTCATTTTGGGAATATTCTAACTCATATGCCAATAATCACGCAGGATATTTCAACAAAAACCCTTCTTTAGGGGGATATTCATATTGGGGCTATTATATGGAAGCTCCATACGGAAGAATTGAGTTTGGACTAAGAATCGGCAATGCAAATAATATACAAACAAGCACAACATTAGCAACACGTAAATGGTATCACTTAGTTGGAACAGCAGAGTGGAATGGAACTCATGAAGTCTTAAGAATCTATATAAATGGCACATTAGATAAGTTCGGCAATGTATCAAACAACCGCACCCAACTTTCGACTGATTATGCGCTCCTTACAATGGGCAGGTTATATTCAGATTCTGATACTTATTATTTTAATGGCGCAATAGATGATTTTTACATATTTAACAAGACATTATCTGCTGAAGAAGTCAGCCAATTATACAATGCAGGATTAAATTCTCAGAATATAACAGACTATAATTCAAGCTTTGATTTAAATAAACTAGCAGCTTATTGGGATTTTGATAACAGTCTTTTGGATAAATCTGGAAAAAATAATGATGGAACATCGTATGGCGGAGCTGCTAATGGAATCTCTGTAATCCCTTCTGGCGGAATTAAAGCAGACTATAAAAAAATAAACTTTTTCAGCGATTCAACTATCTGGGCTAATTCAACTCACTTATTTAGAAGCAATACTCCTTATGACTTTAATTTTACAGTGCAGAATACAACTGCACTTTCCGGAGTACAAACAACAACATCTGATAATAACTATATTTATGCAGGAACAAACAATGGCGGAATTTGGATTTTAAATTCAACTACTCTTCAAGGGCAAGGAGGAAAAGACATTGCACATGCAAGCGCTTATTTTGATGGAACTAATGATTACATCAACTTTAGTGATATTAATTCAATGGATGGTCAATCATATCTAACCATTTCGTTGTGGGCTAAGCTTGATGTAATACAGAATTATGATTGGTATATCAGCAAATCATATGCTCTAACAAACAGGACAGGAATAGCATTTTACGAAACTGATGATGTGGTAGCAATAGTTGAAAATACTGGCAATTCTTATGGTTATACAACAAGCAACCCTTTGGCAGGTTCAAACGGAACTGTGTGGCATCATTATGTTATGGTGTTTGACGGAACACAACCAACAAACGCAACTAGATTAAAATTATATCTTGATGGAACTAACAGGACTTTAACATGGCTTTTTAGTGGCGGAGCGACATCAATCCCAACAACAACAAATTCCAACACTGGAAGCGTACTTCTCGGAGTAAATAGCCCTACTCAATATCAAATGCAGGGAAGTGTTGACGAAGTCTATATATTCAATAGAAGCTTAACTGTAAGTGAAGTCACAGATTTATACAATGCAGGGCTTGCGCATAAAACTGCCTTGCAGTATAATTCAAGCTTTAATATGAGCAATATAGTTTCTTATTGGGATCTAGAGCAATCAAATTGCGGAACAACAGCTGATTGCTATTTGGATAAATCAGGAAATGGATTTAACGGAACTGGAGCTGGAAATACCATTTCAATTGGAGGATACAATAAAGGAAATGTAATAGCAGGAACATCAAACAATGTAACTTCTTTGGATTTTTCAAATAATAATGAAACTCTTTACATTTCAACAAATTCGATGTATGAAAGAGGAACTATAACAGAACTAAACACAACTTCAGAGACTCTTTCTTATAATTGGTCAGGAAAAGGGTTGTCTTGCGATGGAGTGGATGATTATGGAAGAGTGACCACAAATGGTTATCTTAACCTATATGACAATTACACCATATCATTATGGATAAAGAAGATAGGGAGCTCAGGATTTACACATAGTTCAAGGATATTAAGCAAATTTTGGAATTTTGAAATAGATAAAGCAAACTCTGGAGCAAATGACAGGTTTGAATTTATTGCTTATAACTCATCAGGGCAATATAACATGTCCACATTCCAAACTTCTGCTCCAACAGGGACAGGATGGTACCATATTTTTGCAAAAAAAGAAAATAACATAATGTCTATCTATCTTAATGATGGCAATGTTGCAGGAACGCAAGTAAATACAACTTTTACTGTGAGCGGAAATCCAGCCACAACATATGATTTAGGAATATGCGTTTACAATTTTGGAAGTAATTTCTTCAATGGGCTTATAGATGAGATATATATTTTCAACAGAAGCCTGACTGCTTCTGAAAAAACACAACTATACAACGCAGGGTTAGCAAATCAAAACATAACTGATTATAATGCTTCATTTGATATGTCCAAACTTAATGCACATTATGACTTTAATGGAAGACTAACAGATACAACTGGACAAGCAAACCCAATTGTTCCTTATAAAGAATTATATTATGGAAATGGAATTGAGCCAGCCAGAGGGTACTTACCAACCTATGACTTTAATTCTCTAGATGCTGACACAAACAGCATATTCAAGTATCATGGCTCTACATACGGAAAAATAGTGCTTGGAACAACCAGTGGAGCGACAGGGATAAGCTGGGGGAAGAATGAAGCAGAAGAAAACCAGTCAAAGATTGTAAATTATGGGCCAACAGACATGAGAGTCTATCTACAGATGATTGTGCAGTTCTTTAACACAACACTATCTTCGTGGATAACAGATACAGTGATATTAAATGATACAACTCCTAGGACAATATCAGCAGGAGATGAATTAGCGCTTGACCAATTCTGGAATATTTACACTAGTGGAACCAATGGATGGAATTCAGCTGGAAAAATAGAAGGAGCTTACAGGGCAGTTGCTAAGTTATTGGATCCTAGCGGAGCAGTATTGCTGAACATCACTGGAACAGAACTGAAAAGCGACGATAATTATACTTTAACAGTCCCTCCTGTTGTGACATTAGTCTCTCCTGTAAACAATGCATTGAATATAACATCGCAGGCAATCAAATTCTTTTACAATGCAACCGATGATTCTGATATTGTAAACTGCAGCCTGATATTAAACAATATTATCAATCAAACTAACTCTACTCCTGTTTCAAAAACAACAACAAATGATTTTAGCGTAACATTAGCTAATGGACAATATTACTGGAGTGTCAACTGCACTGACAGTTATGGGGCTATAGGAGCGTCAGCTGTTTATAATTTAACTATAGATGTAGATACAACACCACCAAATGCGACTTCTTTGACAGATTCCCCTGATCCTGCAGGATATGGAATAAACATAACAATCAGCGCAATTGTTGCAGACAGTTATGGAATAGATGATGTTTTGTTGGAGATAACAAATCCTTCTAATCAGAAATTCAATTATTCAATGACGAATGTCTCTTCAACTTATTCTTATGTGTTCAAGAATTATACTAATGGAACCTATAGTTACAGGATTTATGCAAATGATACAAGAAGCAATATAAATTCTTCAGAGACAGGAAGCTTTGATATTTATATTAAAGCAAAAGTCAAGATCAAGACTTTGGATGACAGCTATGAATCAGGAGATTTTGTGAATTTGACTAGTCCACCAGCTATTTATAATTTCACAGTATTATCTGGCCTTGTTGCAAACAATACTATATTAAGCGTAAGAATGGACGATACTTATTATTATATTTTAGATAACACAAACTTAACTATAATAAAAAGAAGCAGCAGGATAAAAGTAAACACTACATCCAGAAAAGGATTAAATTACTTAACTTCTTACGGAAATCAAGTTTATGGCTATAATTCAACAGGAGGTTATAATATAACTTCTCCTTCATTAAATTTCACAAATATCTGGACAGGAAACTACAGCAATGTTTACTTTGGAAGCGCTGAAACAATATGGTCAAATTCCACATATCTATTTAGAAACAACACTGCATTGGCATTGAGTTTTGGAATTGAAAATTCAACACTAATATCAGGAACACAATCTATCTCTTCAAATGATAAATATGTTTATGCAGGAACAGGCGGAGGAGTTGTAATACTAAATAAAACAACACTTACCCCTGTAGATAGAGGATATGTAATCAAAAATCAGATGAATTGTATAAGTAATAATTATGCTTATTCAAATGCGAATTATCTTTTTAATATATCGAATTTCTCTGTCTCTGTATGGATGAAAGGAAACAGTAATTCAAACAGCGATATAGTAATTTCAACACAACAATCTGGCTATTTTCAAAGATGGGATGTATCTTATTCTGTAAGTGGTTATCCTACACTTACCCTTAGTAATTCCACTGTGGTTGCAACTGAAAGAACAAATAACCCTTATATTGATTCAAAATGGAGGCTAATCACATTTACTGTTTTAAGAAATGGTACACATGCTAATGTAACTTCTTATGTAAATGGTACAATAGATAGGTCGTCTGTGTATGCATTTACTGGCGGAGGGGCGATTAGTGGTTCCCTACTCTATATTTGCGGTTCGTATGCTAGTGCTGGACAATCAGGATTAGATGAACTTATGCTATTCAATTATACTTTATCTGCTAATGAAGTTTTGAGCATATATAATAACCAATCCCAAAAATCACAACCTAATTTAACTTATGTAGACAGGTGGGGTTTTGATGGAAACTTAATATCTTCAAATGGCGTATCTCCATCTTCTTTTGTATACGGCACTAATTACTATGACGGAGGATATAATACCTATAATAGTACAATAGCAGGAACATCAAACAACATAACTTCTTTGGATTTTTCAAATAATAATGAGACTCTTTACATAAGTACTAGAAAAGGAGCTATAACCGAATTGAATACTACTTCTAACATAATTTCTTATAATTTGTCTGGCAAAGGCGTAGCTCTTGATGGAAGCGGAGACTATGTAATGACAACAAATGAATCACATTTTGATATGGTCAACACTAACTTCAGTATGTCTGCGTGGGCATATTTAAGCACATCAACTCATGTTGCTGATGGCAATGGCAGACTTATAATAGCAAAAACAAGCGCTTACTTCTTAGGGTTTGATGTAACTAACGCAGGGATATGCACATCCTCAAGACTCTGTGTAGGATATGCAAATACTTCAACTTCTTGGGTAGGCACAAGCGATAATATAACAGCACCCACTAATGAATTTGTACATGTTGTCGGTGTCTTTGATTTTACTAATAACCAATTAGAATTTTGGAAAAATGGGGTAAAAATAAGCAATAGAAGCCTAAATGGCAATGTCCTCTTAAATAATAATAATTTA
>Ga0315289_10006357_pt1 | contig 17370 bp, 10 predicted proteins | sample YL17G11_40_MG_FD_203452 | JGI IMG/M metagenome (GOLD analysis project Ga0315289, IMG submission 203452) | Sediment microbial communities from Yellowstone Lake, YNP, Wyoming, USA - YL17G11_40 | ecosystem: Environmental > Aquatic > Freshwater > Lake > Sediment | place: USA: Wyoming | collected... | reverse complement strand
ATCTGGTAGGCAGCCATCAGGGCAAAGGCAATCAGATTGGAAATGAAGAGGGGCACGGTCAGGATAACACCGGCTGTGAGAGAGCGAAAATTGAGGGAGCAGAGGATGAGGACCATCAAGAGGGCCAGGGCAAGGTTCCAGATCTGGGCCTCAGCAATAACCTCCCTCACTGCTGCCTGCACGCCCAGGGATCCTCCGGCGAGATGGAATTTCCCTTTCAAGTTGTTTCTTTCCAGATATCCTTTGATATGGCCCATCACGCCCTTCAAGGTTTTGGGCGTCCTATCCCGGCAATAAACGATAACGTTCACCGCGTCGACGCTTCCACTGATAAGCTCGTTCTGGTCGCCGGGGCGGAATTGGTAGAGGAGAGACCTGAACGCATGGGAAGCAAAAGGTATTTCATTGGGTATAAATAAGAAATAAGGATTCGAATCATGGTTTGAGCTCCAGTATTCCGGCAGCCGATTTACAATTGACTGGACAAATGAGACCCGGGGATGTCTTTGAACGAACCTCTGAAATTTATCGACCTCTAAAGTATACCCTCCGTCTTCCAGTTCCTTTTTTGACTTAAACCCATCACCTCCCACCATGACAAAGATGGGATTTAAGAGAGGCATGCTGTACGCAATGCGCAGGGCATCTTTGTTATAACGATGGTCTGGCCAGAGGATGGATGAACCCGGCACAAAATCACCAACCTCAATCTTCAGGGAATAAATGAGACTTACGGCGGTAATCACCACAGTCATGACCACGACCACCCATTTCCCTCTCTTTACCAGCCAGAAACCCATTCTGGTTAGTACCTTTTCCAGAAGCCCTTCTTTCTGCATATCCGTATACCCTTTTGCTATATGGCTCCTGAGATTTTTTGATTCGGGGAAAACAACGAGAAAGATCGGGGTAAAGATAAGGGAAAAAATAACGGTAACAACAGACCAGAAGGTACAGGTGACAGCGATGTTCTGCAGGATGGGAATTGCCGCGACTGCCACCAGGGCAACACCAAAGGCGTCTGTTATGATACTGGTGATCCCCGGGGCAAACATGACTTCCACCAGGGTTTTGGCTGCCTCCCGGTTACTTGCCCCTCTCCTTATTTCTTCTATGTAGCGCAAAATGAGCTGCATGGAGTGGCGTGCAGTCATGAGGGAGATGAGAAAGGGAAGTACCAGGATGAGGGGATCAAGGTTATACCCCACAAGGCCCATAAACCCCAATCCCCAGATCCCGCTGATCCCGGCAGTAATGAGCGGGATAATCATGAATTTGAAAGACCGGCTGAAATCGAAGTAGAGAGAAACCATGATAACCAGAATGGTCACTCCTAAGATCAGGAAGATGTCCCGATTGTGGTAATTCACATAACCCAAATGCATGGGCTCGCCGGCAATATTCAGGATGTGATTTTCATCTTCCACCTCTTTCCGGAGTTTAGAAAGAAACTCGAAGACCTTTTCATAATCAATCATTTCTGCAATAAAGTCGACCGTGATAAGGGTCTTTTTGCTGTCAAGGGAAACAGAGGGACCGTAGTACTGGGGACTGCTGTAAATCCTTTCACGAAGGAGTTCTAATTCCTCCTTAGTTGTCGGGACGTCAGGATACATGAGGCTTACAGTAACATTATTACCGGAAGATACCTCAAAATATTTTGACTTCCGTGTGGCAATTGATCTTATCTTGTTCCGATCAACACCCGGGGCTAACCGTAACCTTTCAGAAATATACTTCACCTTTTCCAGGGTCTTTTGATTGAAAATATCCCCTTTCCGCACCTGCAGCATCAGGAGAACCTGGTTAGCCCCTCCGAAACTCTTCCGGATCTCGTTATGGACCTTGATGTAAGGATGGTTCTGGGGGAGCAGTTCATTAAAATCGGTTTTCACCTTGAGGTTAAATAGTTGGGAACAGAAGAAAAGGGTAATGAGCAAGCCGAGGCCCAGTATTCCCCAGCGGTACCGGTCAACAAGCTCAGCAAACTTTTTCATGGGCATATCCTTTCCAGAGGTATTCCCTTTCCGTCTTCCTTCTCCTTAATAGGATTCCTTTTGCAGGGCGTTGATAGAGAACTTACTGGCCGGAAAAACCTTCCCCACATCTTTGGTTTCATCAGTTTTAGTAAGATCGCCATTACGTCCAAACACATCCCAGTGCATCGACGCACTCTCAGTAAAGGCAACCTCTCCGGTAACAGTTTTGTTTGGATACCATTGTTCGTCATGCACCCGCCACAGCCTTCCGTCTTCATCCCAGCACATCTTGGAATTAATGATCCAGATCTCTGGATCAACATACCAGATCTGTTTACTGTAGGTGTAACCCTTCTTTTTATAGGTTACTTCGACCTCAAAGGTCTTTACCCTTTCCCGCTGTATCCCATTCCAAACACAGCTATTTTTGCCTGGCCAGGTTAATTGCTTTGGATCGCTATGGCGACCTACGAGGAGTTCTCTTCTCCCTAAAAGTTTATAGGTATTCCGTTCCACTTTGTCGCCCCATCCTCCGTCTATGTCATCGTTTATTCTTTCGCCGGAACCGAGATTATCCCCTCTCTGGGTCTGTGAGGTACGCGTGATCCTTCTGAAATTGGGCATATAGGTCCATCTTTCATCTTCTGTATTGGCATCGGTATACTTCACATCGAGATTCCCCATACCGTTCAGGTCTTCAGGTACTTTCATCCTCTGGAAATAGGTTCTTCTAAAACCCTTTGGATTATTAGGCAGGACGGGGTAGGGAGGTGTGAAACACCTGCCAGTCCAGTACATGGCCATTCGATACATTTCTGCTGCACGCGTAAATCCTGTTTTTGGATCAACCACAGATCCTATTGAGTACCACCATCGTGCATCCCCTCTTGTTTGCGCGTCGTAGTTGTAGGCAACTTCAATCCCGCTCTTGGGTTCCGGGAAAGGAAATCCGGCAATCTTCCCGTAGTCAACCAGCCTATCCTCATTGAATTTCGCAGGCGCATACTTTTGGGTCATCTCCATCTGACCTTTTGAATACGGAGCTTCCTGATAGGGAACAATCACAAACCAGTACTCCTTGGCATTCATATACATGGGGTCCTTGATTATCCTCACATGGGGCTCTAAGAGAAGATCCTTCACCTGATCCACATTCGTCTTGTCAATCTTTTTCCCTACCCAGGTCTTTTCCCACTCCCTCACCTTGGCAAGCTCTGCCCCCTCATAGGAGGGCACTTTTATCCGCATCTCTTCACCCAGGGATAGAGTGGCAAGAAACAGGAGGGGCAAAACACCCAGTAGAATAGTTCTCAAAAACCTTTTTACTTCTAACAATTGATTTCTCATGTACATTACCTCCCCTAAAAATTGAATTACTGGACCTTCACCTGGGGCAAACGCTCAAGCCCCTCCCGTATCAAAACTCATATTTGATCTTCATGAAGACACGATCGTCAGCGTGTCCAGAAGCAGTACCGGAATCCATAGGAGTATTCGCGTAGCCCTGTAGTGTCCCCACAGTAACTTTCCAGGCCGTGGTCGGGGCATACGTTAAAGAAAGAGTGTAGTAACCCCAATTCCGGGTGTTATACAGGAAGTTAGTGACAAATGTTAACTGCTTCGATATAAAATCGGTCATGTACGAGCAGGTAAGAGCGGTCTCAGATTTGTTGTCATAGCTGAAATCCCCCGGTTTCTTAATCTCGCTAATTTTATTGGTGAGATACCATCCCTGATAAAGCGTAAGAGAAATATCCGCAATCCCTCGTGCAGTGTGATCGATATTTTTCAGAAACATTTGATTGGTCGGACGCCGGATGGAAAGGCCGTAGGTAAAAAAATCAATTTCGGTTCTTCCGGTTGTTTCAAACGAGGTATCTCCAGGTGCCAGCTTATGGGTAGTGTTGAAATCAAGGCCCCAAAAATAAGCGGCCTCGAAGACGAGAACAGACTTAATCAGGTTCGGCTCTTCGGTTTGTATTCCCAGCCCAACCATCTCATATCTCTTGGCTTCATAAAAGGTCCCTGAAGGAAGTTCATTAATCTTACCATTAGCCCTGCCTGCCATGAATCTTCCAATCCATTCGCTGCGCATTTCAAAATCAGTAACGATCGGGTTGTCGAGGGCATTATAATACTGCAAGGAAACGAGGAACTCATAGTACTTATTGAAGATCTTGGGCCGTAACTGCCCCCTCACTCGCACACCTCCCGATGCATTATCAAGGGCAAATCGCGGTACCCTGTCCTTAAACGTATCGAGGGCTGCGATAAGACCCATATCTCCCAGCGCTTCATTCGGAACTGGTGGAGCGCCACGGTCTGTCCCCTGAATACCGGTCCTCGTTCTTTGATAATCCCCGGGGTTGAAAATACCTTCAATGACAATGTTTCCGGGCAAACTCGTCTCGTATATTCCCCGGAGCATGTACAGGGCGATCTTGAGTTCATCAAACTCATCAATTCCCGGGGTGGAGTATCGAAGATCTAAAGGGTTCACCACATCGGTAGTCCGCTCAAGGGTCATGTCCCCCCATACGACTGACTGCTTCCCCACACGGAAGGTCCAGGGCCCCTTATTGTAGTCTACATAGCACTCCTGTAAGATGTCATCTTTGCGAAAGAAAGGGAGCTGGTATTTATTATGCCGCTGATCGGCGTCCATGGCATGGTTGATCTTTTCGTTGAAACTGGGTTGAGCTTCATAGTAGAAGTTGATCCAGGTGTAAAAATTTATGAGGGTGTCTTCTTGTTCAAACAGCGTAAGAGTTCCCTCTGCCTGGAACCGGTGACGCCAGACGGTCAATGCCTGCGAATATTCCAACCCCTGCCTTGCATTCCTCGCTACTCTCCAGACAAAATATTCATCCGCTCTCATGATAAGCTGAAGACGTTTATCAAACAACTTATACAGGGCAAACGATTCACTACCGAACAGCGAAAACACCCAGTAAAACACCATACCCAAAATGATTATCCTTTTCATCATAACCCCCTCCCTGAAAATAAACCATTTCTCCTTCTAACCATGCTTCTATCCGTTCCCAGAGCTGAACCTTCCGCTCTTATTTCCCGTGATTCCCTTACACCTTGACTTCTCAACCCGGTGGTGATGATTTCCTTGAGGCCATTACAAGCGCTGATATTCTCGGCAAATTCTGCAAAGGATACCGAAGGGTTCTTGGAGTGCTTCTGTGATATTACAAACATAAGATTTAATTCAGCCCTCTTATTGTTGTGTAATTACTTGTAGTGAGATAATCGAAAGAGAGCTCTGTGTGGGGCCAGAGAGAATCTGGAGGTGCTTCTGGGTGAGAATTCGTAGAGCAATCTCTTGAGGAGCAACAGTCCTTTGAGATATTTCAAGTTGCCATGAACAGCACATGCAGTTTTTTGCTCCTGCTAATCTCTCTTGCGTTTTACTGAGAGGTGTTATCTGCCGCAACTTCTATTGCACAAAGATTTTTCTGTAAAGTCGTGAAACATGTGCTACCTTAATGAGAAATATTTGTCAAGACATTTCATGTACCATTGCGTTTTATGAAAAAAAACGATAAGAAGACACGCGTCAGGTTAGAAACAATTCCATGGATGACTCTCCACTATCGTTTACGTTTTAGCGAGATGAAAGCCAGGATATTCCACGACCTATTACACTTGACATTATAAGCGCTCGGTATATAAGCTGTTGAAAGTTTCTTTTTGTCAATCACAAAGGAGGGTTTGCAATGAAAGGGAGAAGCACTGTTTTAGTGGTATTAACCATCATTATGATCCTGTCCGTCTGTTCCTTTTCTTCCGGAGCAGATAAGGTCCAGCTCACAGGACCGTACGACTCGTTCAGGGATTATGTGGCTGCCCTGGAGGCACGGGGCAAGGTGCTGAGGATAAAAGAGATGGACGCAGACCAGTATGAGCCTACCGCATTTCTCTACCGGATGCTGGACAAGATGGGATATGAAAAGGCTCCTGCCTTTATGATTGAGAAGGTGAAGATCAATGGTAAGGTGATGGAAGGTCCCGTTGTGGGAAATGCTTTCTGCGGATGGGACTCTGCAGCCATGGTGTACGGACTGGACAAGATAACCGATGATCAGCGCGAGATGTACAAGGCCGTGGTAAAGAAGATTGCGAGCGGTGCTGACAGCAATGGTCAGTGGAAGAAGATAAAGCCCGTCACCGTTGATAAGAGCAAGGCTCCGTGCAAAGAGGTAATAGAAAAGGGAGACGATGTGGACCTTTTCAAATTCGCCTGGGTCAAGAACAATCCGGCAGACGTGGGTCCTTACGTCAGTTCCGCTGCAGTCTTCATGGAAGACCCTGAACTGGGCCGGAATGTAGGTACCTACCGGTGTCAGATAAAGGGAAAAAATAAGGTAGGGGTAAACCCGGAAATGGGACAGCATGGATGGATATTCATGCAGAGGGCAAAGAAAAGGGGCGAGCAGGTGATGAAGGTTGCCCTTGTCCTCGGTACGGACCCAATCACCTATGCCATGAGCTCGACCAAGCTTGCCGGTCTGGGCGTGGATGAGGTTGAATTGGCAGGGGGCTTCAGAGGCAAACCCGTAGAGATGGTCAAGTGTGAGACCAGTGATCTCTTAGTGCCGGCTCAGGCAGAGATGATCATCGAAGGCGATGTCCCTACCGGCACACAGGAAACCGAAGGACCGTACGGTGAGATGTTCGGGTACATCGGAGGCCTTGATCATAAAAACTATTACATGAACATAACGTGCATTACCCACCGGAAAAATCCGATAATATTGAATTCCTGGACCGGGATTGACAAGCCCACCCACATGATACCCTGGGGCGTGAGCGCTCAGATCGAATTAAAGAAGATGCTTCCCAACCTGGTCGAAATGTATTCGCCCCGCGAGGCGATTGGGATCAGCATCCTGAGCATTGACAAGAAATTTCCGGGCGATGGCATGGCAGCAGGCCAGGTCGCTTCCGGAGTCAAGATCATGGGTACAGCGAAGGTAATTATCGTCGTGGATAAGGATGTTGACCCGACGAATATCACCGCTGTCCTTCACGCCATTGCCACGCGGTGGCAGCCCTACCCGGCAGGCCTCATTATTCCTCAGAGCGCCGGTATGGCGCTCGACCCCAGTGCGCCGAAGAGGATGTTGACCAGCAAGATTGTCATCGATGCAACCCAGCAGCTTCCCGAGGAAGGTGGCCCCAAATCGTGGCCTCCGGTATCCCGGGTTGCACTGGAAGAGAAGGCACCCGGGTCCTTCAAGATGGTAGACGAAAAATGGGCTGAGTACTGGAAGAACTGGAAAAAGTAAAAACTCAGGAGTGAGGGGAACCCTAAAGAGGGCTTTTCTCTTCTGCAGTCACATCTAACGCGAGATTGTTACTCCGTCTGTTGTCCGTGAGGGTCGAAGATAATTCGGCCCTTCACGGTCCATACCCAGATCCCACAGAGGAGATCGACGAGACCCTTAAACAGAAAGGCGCTGCCACACGAGAAACTATCAAAGAGATATCCACAAGCCTGCAAGAAGAGGATAATTCCGAGGGTGCCGACGGTATTGAGTCCGCCTAAGATACTGCCCAACATCGGTTTGGGGGCAGCATCCGAGGCTAACGTGTTTGCAGCTACACTTGCCCCATTTTTTCCAAACCCCAAAACGGACACATAGATAAACATCATCGGAGAAAAGGGATTTTCTGCAGTAGCGATGAGAAGATAACCAACTCCGGCAATAAGGAGCGTGGCGATGAGGACGGGGGTGCGGCCTACCCGATCAAGCAGAACGCCGATTATTGAAAAGCTCACAAGTCCAAAGAGGCTGCCCACCATAATGATTATCCCACCCCTTGCTGTCGCCTGTACAGGTGTATAGCCAAATTTATCAGCAACGCTCACCATCCAGACCATGAGGAGTGTTGAGGGAATCGCAATATCTGCCCGGGTGACGAATGAGGCAAGGTAACTCACTTTCAACGCAAAACTCTTTGAGACAGTACGACGGATCTCTTTAATCCCTATTTTTGTGAACTTTCCCTCCGGCATCCTGTCGACCAGACCAGCCCTGGCAACAACGGCGCCCAGAAGAGCCAACAATCCAGCTATATACAACAATCCCACAACCCCAATCTTTGTTGCAATCTGGGTGAAAAGGCCATACACGCACAAGGTGCCCAGCGACAGCATGATCGCGTGGAGGGCCATACCCTTTCCTCTCCCTTCAACGAAGGTGTAATCTGCTACCATAGTTACGAATTGCGGATGACTTAGCACAAGGCCGATACCGATCAAGAAACGGATAAGGTAGGTGCAGAAAATCTGCCCGCCCACAGAGGTGAGACCAAAGAAAAGACCGATGTCCTTGCTATAGCCGAAGGTAATGTAAAAGATAAAACAGAGTATGAACCCAGAGATGACGAGTATTCTTCGACCATATTTATCGGATGCAACTCCAACCAGTCCTATCAATAAAAGAGTTGCTAGTTGACCCATATTCTGAAGCCCGGAGTTAATCGATCCAGCCAGTTGTTCAGGGATTCCAATCGTCTCTTTCAAGAACGCAGGCTGGACAACAGCAGGGAGGGCCATGAGACACCCCACGATCCAGCTCGCAAGATAGAGATGAAAGAAATTGGCCCACGTAAGTCCAGGGGGAATTTCAATTCCCGAAAATTTTTTGCCCGATCCCTCTCTCCTCAACTCTTTTGTCATGTCACTCCAGTCTGCAAAATTGTTCGGTGATTATATCCATCAATATCCCCAAAGCACAATAAAAAATGTAAACGTCATGTCGGATAAAGTGAAAAAATACTTATGTGCTTACTGGTTGACTTGCGATTCTCTGATGAATATACGACCGAGGGGAACAATATTGTCTCCATCCTAACATAATATGTGGACCGATTTTTTTTTGGGGCAGGTCATAAAAGAGAGCTCTGAAAAATACAGGATTCCTCGTTGCTAAACAATCCGCCTGAGGCGGAACAATTCTGCATCTCGCTCCACTGCAAATTCGAAACTCTCCGCCTGCGGTCCGCCGTCGGCGGATTACCGAAAAAATCTTGAATTCGCACTCAGAACCCTTTTTACGACTTTTTCAGAGATCTCTAAAATAAAACTTGACAAACTTATATTTTATGTTTTAAATGACTGACTGTTCGGTCAAAAAGTTGATTTCATAGTATTGAGAAGGATTCTTTTGCCAGAGGGATAGTTCACATGTCACCCATTATTGTAGATAAAAAGCAAAAGAAGGAACATATTCTGGATGCAGCTTTGGATGTCTTTGTAGATAAAGGGTTCAGTAACGTAATGATAAACGACATTGCCAAAGTCGCAGGGATCGGTAAGGGGACAGTTTATGAATATTTTAAGAGTAAGGAAGAACTCTTTTCAGAACTCCTGAAATACTTGTTTGCCAGACACAAGAACTATATTCCTAAGCAGTGGGAGAATGGTACTACACCAGAAAAAAAATTGAGAAATTTACTCTCCTCTTATATCCGTCTCTACATTCAGGCTTCCTCAAGACGGAATAAGGTACTCTTCATGCTCGTCGATTACCTATCTCACAATAGTGCTAAAGCATTCCGTAAGTCTGAAGGTTACTTTTCAGGGTACAGGGAAGAGATCCATTCAATAATAGAAGAAGGGATAACGCTGGGAACATTCAAAAAAGTGGAGGTAGAATCTGCTGTCACAGCCATTACCATGATCATGGATGGTCTTATGTTCCAGATGTTTCTTGTGCCAAAAACGTTTACGCTGAAGGAAATGAGTCAAGTCCTTATCGATATTATCCTTATGTATTTGAAGGCAAAAGAGGTGTAACAGATCTATCCATAGTCTTTTAAGGAGAGAGAAAGGAGGGGGTATTATGGAGAAAGGTATAAGAAAGGTAACAATTATTTTATTCCTCGTCCTGGTCATACCATTGTTTTATGGTGGAGAGAAGGCAGAATCAGCAGTACAGCTCATGGATGGGAAACTCCTGCTCAAGGGAAATATTGATACGTTCTGGATTTTGAGGACCCATATCCCTGGTCAAGAGAAGGCTTACCATGACTCGAATGTCGGTCTCTTGCTGAACTCTGCTCGCTTCGAAACCCTCTATACCATGGTAAAGCAAGGAGACCTTACCATCAATTTCCAGTCAATCGTGAGATACTACTATGAGGCCATAACTGACCTGGACCGGCAGATGCACGACGCAAGTAATGCCGGTAACCGGAGGGTGTTCCAAACGCCGAGCTACTTCCACGATGACCCTTTAAACGAGCTCTACATTGATATTATGAAGGGCCCATGGAACATAAAGGTTGGCAAGCAGATCATAACCTGGGGTGAAACCTCCCTTCAGAGGACTTCAGATGTGGTCAACCCCCTGGATCTCCGTTACGGGCATCCCGGGTACATGTCTTTTGAAGATTTGAAAATCGGCTTGTGGATGCTCAGGTTTTTCTACCAAACAAGTATCTTTGGCGAACCTCTCATTGAAACCATCTTCATTCCCGGAGACCACCAGATGATGCGCCTCCCTCCGGAAGCGACAAACTGGGGACCCGCGGCAACAGGGCTTTTATCAGATGGGTTATTCACCATGCTGCAGAATTGCTGGAAAGACGATGCCCCCCATAGACTCCGCAATATTGATAACTGGCAGTGGGGTATGCGGATCAGGGGACAAATCGAAGCTCTTGCAAATGCTGACTGGACTCTCCAGTACCTTTACATGCTTGACTCTACACCGGTTGCTATACCCAATCGTGCAAATCAGCAAGTCTTTGCCTTTTTTACAGAAAGAATTTCTTTTGGGGGAGATGTAGATGACGTAAACAAGGTAGCTGATAGGATCTGGAAGTACAAGAAGACCCAATATGTGGGTGGAACTATTCAGTGGTTTGAGCAAAAGTATCTCAAGGGGGTAATACGAGGCGAATTCGCGATCCAAATTGGCAAACATTTCAGTACCGACAATTATTATGGAAAGGATGTGTGGATACCCGCTTTTACCTATAAAGGGAGAACGGTAGGAGGATATTATGATAACCAGAAGAGTCTGGTCACCGGTGTCGTTAAGAGAGACTCGGTCGGCTATGGACTGTCCTTTGACAAGAAAGTGCTGTGGCCCTTCCTCATGAAATACAATGCCAACCGGGCACTTACTATCAACGCCCAGGTGTTCCAGGACTGGATCCTGAACCACAGCCATACACTCAATGTCTCTCAAAGGGGGCGGGGGGACAAGAATAGTACTGCAATGAGCATGATGCTCCAGACTGACTGGTTCCGTCAGGAGCTCACAACCACCTGGACGGGTCTCTACAATACCAGTGGAACCGGATATAACGTTGTAGACTTCAGCTATGCACCTGGAGACCACTGGAGGTATCAGGCAGGCTGCATGTTCTTCTACTCATTCATCTCATGGACCAGGGAGGGTGCGGCCTTTGACAAGGACATGCTGTATTTTCGGTTGAAATATGAATGGTAACTTCAAGAGAAGGGGGGAAGAAAATGACATCATTGAGGAAAATGAGTAGGTATTTTTCATGCAGTCTTCTCGTATCTATCTTAATACTAATACTATTGCTCCCGGTCCTCGTTTTCAGCGAGGAACCCGAGGAGATAGTACCACCCTGCTTCACGGGGAGTGAGCTTGAGAAGGTACGGGAGTGGGAAAAGACCTGGGCAGGGAAAAAGGTTAATTACCAGAATGTGGAGCAGGTTAAAGATTTTTTACCTGATTTCTATTTTCAGATGGTGAAAGAGCCAAAGAAATGGGGAACAAGCGACCTTTGGTTTGAGGTTGTACCCTACCGGTACTGTCTTCGAAATAAAGGTTTTTTAGAAGCGATAAAAAAGTATTCGCCCTTAGCTAAACTGGACCCAAAGGGATTCAAAACCCCCTGGGGAGAGGTGGGACCAGATGAGTACCTCATAGGGTACGATAAAGGTGAAACGGCTGGCTATCCTTTTCCGAAGCCGAAGACTGGCTTGGAGATGGCATGGAATTTTGATTCAAACACCAGTGGAGATAATTCAAAGAGTGCAGTATTTGGTGAGGTAGTGAACTGCCGAACAGGGGCAGAGCGCCATGCTTATCAGCCGACTAAAACCATGTACTGGACAGGAAGAACCTCTACTCTCCCCATTCCCAAGATCGAGAATAATCCAAAGGGGATTCGAATGGCAAGCGCCCTCACTATAATTGAGCCCGTAGACATGTTCGGAACTAATTACCTGAACATAAGATACACAGATCCGAGAAAGGAAGATGACACCTACATCTGGATAGCCATGTATCGAAGGATAAGGAGAATGTCAACCACCGAGAGGAACGACAGCATCGATGGGAGCGATGCCTCCTATCGTGACGGGGGCTCTTATTCTGGCCATATCAATCGGAATACCTACAAGTTTTTAGAAGTGAAAGACATGCTGGCCTGCCGGCACCAGGATGGAGACAAACTGGTAAAAGTGAAAGGCCAGGCAATGTGGAGCGGACAACAGCGAGAACGATGCAAGATATACGTGGTTGAGGTTACTGATAAAGATCCAGGTCGCGTGTACAGTAAAGAATTATGGTACATGGATGGAGAGACCTGGCACATTCCCTATAAAGAATGCTGGGATTTACAGGGGAGGCTGTGGAGGGCTTTGGATTCCCAGCTTGGATACAAGCAGAACATCAGAGGAGAACCCATTACATGCCAGGTAGGGTATAACACCACTGACCAGATTAGGCTCCACGGATGCCCCAACAAAAATAAAGAACAAGAATTTGGTATTGAGCTCTCCCCGGATATCTTTACCGTAAAATATATCCAGAGAACCGGTTACTGAGCAAACGTGGGGATAGGTAAGGGGACAAATTTTCCTAAGAGGATTATCCTCGTTAAAGAAGGAAGGAGAAATGTATGAGCTACGATGTGGTTGTAGTGGGAGCAGGTACTAACGGTTCAACGGCCGCCTATTTTCTGGCTAAAAAGGGTTTTAAAACCCTGCTCATAGAACAGAGCAGGGTTCCCGGGGATAAATGTCATGGGGCTACGGAGTATGCACCGGGAGTCATTTTCGCCAATAGACCTGATCTGGTTGAGTTGATGAAAAGGGTACTCAAAAAGATACCGCACATCTATCCGGGTGATCTCGGGAGAGGTGCTTTATACTACTATGTCAACAAGGAGAATAGGGTAATATACAAGACTCATGCGCAGGCACCTGGTGATACCTGGAAAGAGACCCATGGTGTAAATAATCAGGTTTTTGTCAAGGGATTGTCTGAGGAGGCAGTGAAGGCAGGAGCTGAGCTGAAAACGAGTACTGCAGTAGCGGATGTCATCCGGGAAGGTAATGTGATTAAAGGGGTGATTACTGAAAAGGGAGAAGAGATCAGGGCAAAACTTACCATTGCTGCAGATGGGAGAATCTCCACCGTTGCCAAGAAGGCTGGTCTGCTCAAGAAGTGGGATCCAAATCGGTGCTGGTACCAGTATGGAGAGGCCTGGAAATTCCGGTCAGAAGAGGAGATGTTTGAATACGTGGACTATGGAAGACACATATTTTTCGGGATCACCCTGACTCCCCCGTATCCCTGGGGTGCCTGCACCATGAGCCCGCGACCAGGTGGTATCGCTACCGTTAATGCCCCTACCAGTTGGACATCAGTTGCTACTATGCTGGGTGCTAAGAAGAATTCAAGAAGTGTTTACATCCAAAACCTCTATAAATTAATGGAAGTGAAAAGGATGCTCAGGCCATGTAAGGGATTTCCAGACAAACCCTTCCAGAGGCAGTCCACCTTCATGCCTGGTCCTCCTCTCGAAAAGCCCTATATGGCTGGGCTCATTGTCTGTGGTGATGCAGCTGCAGTAGGGGGGATCTGTGGTGCAGGCCACCTTGCAGCCGAATATGTCATCCCATTCTTAGAAAAAGGGGACGTATCAGAGAAGGCCCTGTCAGGATTTGCCCAGGCCAGATTCGCCCGATTCAGAGTTGGAGCACTCAAGAGTGATTCGGGTGCTACCATTGAACTGTCTGAATTTAGCCCCACCCGGCTCATGCACTGGAGCACGGGAGCGGGGTTTATCGAGCAGTACAAGTGTACGGTGGATGAGATGGTGGAGAATATGCGCCTCGCAGGTCCCCCGGTTATCCTGGGTGCACCCAGTCCGCAGAAGGTTGGAGAATTTGGATATGTGGATCTGGGCGCCTGGACTATTGCGACCAAGATAAACTATATCATGACGATGTATGCTCCTTACCTCCAGAATCCCACCATCTTCCCGGTGATCCTTAAGTGGATCCAGAAAAACCAGGCATCTTTTAACCAGAACAAGATTTTTGATCATCCGTTTTAAAGGGGGATTACAATGACTGAATGGATTCCAGTACCAGAGAAGTTTATTGAAATTAATGCTAAGAAGTGCACGGGTTGTAGTAATTGCATTATTGTATGTGGAGGCGAGGTCTTCGAGATGAAGGGGAAAAAGGCCATTGTTGCCCATATAGAGCAGTGCCTGGAATGTGGTAATTGTGAAGTCGCCTGCCTCCCTGATGCTATAAGATTCCGCATACCAAAAGGAGGGACAGGGATAGTCTATCAGTGTGGTTAAGACCGGTAGATTGTCTTCTCGTAATTACCTATTACCTTTTATGGCCTTGATGAAGAGGGAGGGAGGTGTTTTGTGTCTATTAAAATTTCTAAGGAAAAGTGCATCCGATGCGGGATTTGTATAGACGAATGTCCTACGGGGGCGATTTGCTATGGCGAAAATAATATTACTCAGCTCATTGATCAGGACTGTAACGATTGTGGATTATGCATCCCTGTTTGTGTTGCAGAGGCTATTTCACAGTAGTCAGTAAATTATAGAAACAAGCCGATCCGCATCTTTTAAGGAGGAAATATGTCGGAAAAGTACAATGTAATTGTGGTAGGTGCTGGACCTGCCGGCTTGATGGCTTCTGTACGGGCGGCAGAGAAGGGATTGAAGGTACTCGCTGTGGAAAAGAAGAGCAATGTGTGTGAGCAGCTCAAGACAACGGGCAATTCCTTTCGGATAAAGAACCCTATCAATGGAGAATTTGTCACGGTTGAGACAGGGAAAGATAAGAAAGCGAGGGTTCACTTTCACAACAGCAATTTCGATATAGAATACAGCGGGAAACTGATACCGAATTACGATTCTTATTCTTTTTCTAATTCCGGTTACTGTATGAGATCCACAAGGAAAGATCGTCCCCTCACCTGTATCTACAACGTGGAGACCTTGTTTGAAGATTTAAAGGAGAGGGCAGAACGGGCAGGTGCTTCTTTTATGCCTGGTGCCTATGCCATGACAGCAGAGAATACGAAGACGGGGGTCAAGTTACAGGTTAAAAAGGAAGGCAAAGCATCATGGTTGGAGGCAGATCGTGTCATATCAGCCGATGGATTGAATTCCCGATTAGCTGAGACAGTGGGCTTGAACAAAGACCGCCCTCTTATGATAAGGGGGCCTGTTTGCGAAACTGCTTTTGAAGGTGTTGAATTTCCCTATCCTCCTGGGATGGCCTTTGTGCTCGGGAAAGACATGTTAGGAGGGAGAGGGTTTCTCTTTGTTTATCCTCATGCTGCAGGGGAAAACGCCTACGCCGTGATGGTTAATACCAGGTTTCCTGCCACCGAGCCTCTCAGAATTACTGAGCACTTCACGAAAAAGAGTAAGTTTGCCCCCTGGTTTAAACATGCCAAACCGATTCATCGGACTGCAGCGGTAGTGACGGTACGGCAGCCAGCAGCTACTCCCTATGTTGGTAATGTGCTCTTTATCGGGGATGCCGCTGCCTATGGAGAGACACTTGTTCCGGGTGCCATCCGATGTGGATACCATGCAGGAGATGCCGTTTATAAAGAGCTCTCTGGTGAGAAAGGCTTTGAAGAGTATAAAGACTATTGGGTCTCAAACTTTGAATTTATTAACAACCCGCAAAAGCAGAAAGACTACACAAAAATACTCCGCCTCTACGGTGGTCTTCCAGATGATGAGCTCGATTTCCTCTTTAAACTGGCTGAAGAACGGGGGACGATAGAACAAAAAGGAGAGATGAACGCTTTCAATGAGTACAGCGGCGGTGACTCCCTGCTTGATCTTTTCATGAGTTTCCCTGAAGTAAAGGGAGATCTCCTCAATAAGCTAAAAGAGATAAAAGGTGCAGACCAGCACTTTAACAAGTAAAAAGAACGGAGAGAAACACAGGGGTACGATGGAGGTTAGTCAGGAATCAGGAGTTCGGGAAATACGCTCGTTGGACATCACATATACATGAGGAGGAAGCGATGGAACATACTGCCCCCAAACAACCACCTGAAGAAACCACAGGCAGTTATAAGAAGTTGATTCTCTGTACACTGATTGGGCTTGTTGCCGTCCAACAGGCGATTTCAGCTATCGGACCTACCATCGTCCATTTTGTTGAGAGAGAATTCAATTACTCCCCCAGCATGGGAGCCTTTGTTTACAGTATTGGTACCCTGGGCACCATCCTGATGGCCCCCGTCGCCGGTGTCTTCTCAGACTATTGGGGCAGAAGACGCTGTATCCTTTATGGAGGGGTGCTCGCAGGAGTATTTATAATAATACTTTCACTCTGCCCTTCCGTGTACCTCCTCTTTCCACCCATGTTCATCAAATCGATCGGCTTTGCCATGGTATCGACCTCGGTGCTGGGCTACATTACAGATATTACTCCAGCCAAGGAGCGGGGCATGGGAATGGGCTTTTTTGGAGTGGGGATGACATTGGGTGCAATTATCGGTGTCGGTCTGGGAACCAACATCGTGGATAAATGGGGTGGGAAAACTGCTTATGCACTGTGTGGTGGCATTGCCCTGCTCGGCGCAATAGGCGCTTTTTTCCTGACGAAGGAGACCAAGAGAAAGGATGGGGAAGATGTCCAGAAGGCTGTGAGCTGGGAGAATATTAAGGTTGCCTTCGGTATTAAAGAAAAGATAAACTTTCTCAAGAAGAACAGGCTCATAACCATGCTCACCCTGATTGCCCTGATTAACAGCATTTCCTGGGGAGTAGCCCTGATTCTCTCCACGAAGCTGGTGGAGAGTGTGCTGGGTAAATCCATACGGTTCGCGGGATTGGGTATCATTGTAGGTTCAGTCATCATGCTCTTAGGATCGTTCCCGGCAGGAAAATGGGTGGACAAAATAGGGGTGAGGTTTCCCTATCTGTTGGCCTCATGCTTCAACCTCCTCGGCTTGATCATCATTGCGAGTGCAGTCAATATCCTCATGTACCTCATCGGCTGGGCTTTGCTTGGCGCCGCCCATACGATATTCAATCCAGCAGGCAATGTGTTTATCGCCCGACATTGTCCGCCCCAGGAAAGGGGACTTGCCTTTGGACT
>Ga0315289_10006356_pt1 | contig 17376 bp, 21 predicted proteins | sample YL17G11_40_MG_FD_203452 | JGI IMG/M metagenome (GOLD analysis project Ga0315289, IMG submission 203452) | Sediment microbial communities from Yellowstone Lake, YNP, Wyoming, USA - YL17G11_40 | ecosystem: Environmental > Aquatic > Freshwater > Lake > Sediment | place: USA: Wyoming | collected... | reverse complement strand
TTCTTCTTAACACTCGCAGAACGATTTAGTGCTAGCCATGCAAGAGACACTACTATCAGGCTTGCTAGAGGGCCTCCCAAAGATACTGCTGTTTGTGCTAAGGGAGATGACTTGCTAATCAATGGTATCTGTAGGTAAGTCCCTCCCCATGCAGCAATCTCTAAGCCGAAGGCTTTTGCGACCATAGCATGTGCGAGCTCATGCAATAGGCCGCATAGTTCGTTCAGAACTACTCCACAAACAATCATCCCCAAGAGTGTTATCTTGCTCTTTTTCAAACGTCCCCTTTCGACATTGAGGACAACCACGGTAGAAAGAAAGCATACCGAGATTAGTAAAGATCTAATAACCGCTATCCCGAGCTTCATTCTCCTTCCTCCTTTTCTGAGTTTAAATCTGATTGGGAAAAGACAATCCTCTTATTCTTTCTTTTATCTATACCATAATTATTCCAATGAGTCAATTTAGCTCTCTAGATGGAACGATTTTCGAACTTTGAAGTGGGCTAATTTTATTGATAATCCTGAGAAATGGTTGGACGATGTTAGAACTAATTATAGAGGTCAGACCTCTGTAATTACGAGACCCGGACTCGTTGATAACTGTTTAGGCAAAAAGAAGTGGGGGGAAGTTTCCTTCCCCCCTTTGCCTGAGGTTCCTGTTTGATGCTAGTATGCCTGCCGCAATGTCGGCAGGTGTCGACTCAACTGTTCCCTTAGCGCTTCAAGGAGTGCCTGGACCTCCTTGGGGGCAACATTCCCCTTTGTGTGAACCGCAATAGAGCGGTCCAGTCCAAGGCCATCGCCTCGCGTCGCATCCCTTGCGCATGGGAAAAGGACCAGTACCTCTCCGTCCGGATAGACAAACGCTAGTCCCCTGAACCATTCGTAACCACCGGTGACCACGGTTCTGCACTCAACTTGGCAACCTCTTTCTATGGCTTTCATCTCTCCAATAGCGCGGAGAGCTGCCAAGTTAGGCATGCCGTTGTCGTAAACCCGGTTCATGGCATCAACGACGTCTGGGAAGAATGGCCCCTCGTAATCCGGAAGGGCATTCATGTACTTTGCCCCACTCATGATTTCACCTCCTTTTTCATCTGAGTGTATTTTTGGGCTTCCTCATAAAACTATGTTTCCATTTTAATAACAATTTGTCAATAAAAATCAATAATGGAAAAACTAGCAAGATCCGTCCTTTCAAAAATCTTTAATAATTTGCGGAGGACTGGCTCATCCCAATTAACTTTACATTTCCACAAAGACATATTATAATCATTCCAGTTACTTAGAAACCTTGGACTAAACAAAGTGCGACAGCAGAAAGGAGGAAACTTGTCGCAAGCAACCGTCCGAGTTGACAGAACAGTTGGTATCGCCTATCTGGCAATGAAGTTCATCGCTTGGCTGGAGGGCCACCCTAGCATACCTTTTGAGGCATGGGTATCAGAGACTGGCGGAGTTATCGTCACTTTCACAATCGAGGCGCAGTATATATATACCTGCTACCTAGTCGGGGAAGGTGAGAAACTTCGTGTAGTGAAGGTGGTCTCCGCGGACAGGACATACAATCTGGTCAATGGGATCTTCAGCATCGGAAAATCCCTCTACGAAGAGATGGGTCTGCTCATTACCAGAGGGTTCAAAGCCATCTGGCAGATTGTCGGCACAACCGACGTACCGGATGAAGTGCTGGACTTCCTAAACGTCCAACCAGACAATATACAGATCTATCTCAGAAACAACGAAGTATGGTTCTTACTGGCAACGGCATACGTCGGCCACGATGGGTATCCCAGGAACCAGTACATTGAGGTCTACTTCAATGCTGGACTTCAGCCAACCAAGGTAGTGGTGCATTTCCGAGACGACATCTTCCGGCTCAGCCACAGTCAAACGGGTTGGACCATCACAGAGCGCGAAACTGTCCAGGCTTTGTGAAATCGGGATGAACCAGATAGCAGACAAGCGATACCGAAATAACCCAGGCACAGTCTTGGGTTATTTCTTTTTAAATCATCAACGAGTCCGGGTCTCGTTGAAATTTAATAAAAGTTTTAAAAATTAGGGAAAAATTGCGATTAGTTGCTGGCCTGGAACAAATAAAACCCCGCCAAATGACATTGAAAAAATTCCTGTTGGAGAAAAAGAAGACGTATCCCATTTCCAAATTTCTGTTCCAGAAAAATCAAATGATCTCATTATTGAACCTCCAAGATAACTTGTTATCACAAAAATCCTATCTTTTGTAAGAAGGGGTGGAGAAATTCCAGGCCCAAACTCAAATTCTGTATTGGGGACAATTACATTTTTGGGATCAGCAGGATCAATAATATACAAACGAGAAGAACCTGCTCCAATTCCAATAACTACTAACTTTCCATCTTCTGAAGTTGCAGGCCCGACTCCGCTTCTAATATTTACCGATTCCCATTTTGGAAGGATTTTGCCTGTATTCTCAAATGAAGCGGTCTATTGACGGGACTTATCACTCCGTTTCCGTGAAGCACTTGCAGTCCTACATTGACGAGTTCGCTTTTCGTTATAATCACCGCTTTTCTGATGTTTCTGTTTTTGAGACACTACTTTCTCACCTTTGCGGACAGCACGGGTTAGGAGGTCAAAGAATTGGGATTTTTCAGGAAGTTGGAGTTTCATAAATTATTAATAACGCTATTATAGTCCATTACCATTACCCGATCGTCGCCCATATATTTATCATTCACTCCGCTATCATTAGAAAGTATTGCGATTTTCTCTTTCTTTGCTAAAAAATCATCTGTTTTCACAAAAATAGAAATATCTCCTGCTTCAATCCGAACATTTTTATTATTTTCTATAATATCTAAAAAATTACCTTTCTTTATTTGAAATTCCCCCATATTTTTTATGATTGGCATAATTTCACCGATAATTTGTTCTTGATTTTCCCAAGTACAATATTCTGACCTAATTTTTTGACAAACTTCTGTTAAGATATGAGGAGTTATAAAAAACTTATCCCATTTTTTATGGATTTTTATAAGTTGGAGAAAAAAATCTATGTTTTTTAGTTCTTGAGATTCTTTTTTTGTTATTCTAGATAAAACTATACCGTCGATAATCTCTTTCAGTACGCAAGTATCAATAATAATTCCATTTTTCAGATAGGGTCTTATGTGTTGGTCGTAGTTAGTATGTATACGAAAGTCTAAAAACACTATTTTGGAGATTCTTCGTTTGGTTTTTTAGATTCTTCCTGCCGAAGAACTCTATATTTTTGTTCTTTTACCTCGGGTACGCCCAATTTTTTAATACTAACAATATTATCATTTAAATTAACCATCACTTCGTATTTAGATGGAGAACTATCACTTAGGCTTTCAAAAAAACTACAAATTACTTTCCATTTTTTAGATTCTTCTTTATCTGTACCATTAATCGGGGTCAACTCATCTATATTAAATTTAAGCACGCCTAAATTTCCGTGCACGGATTCCAAAACCGTTCTTGTCAACTTTATTGCTTTTATAGAAGCGGATTCTATTGGCATATTTTTATAATTTTTATTATTATTTATTATCTATTTTCAGCATAGCAGACTTTGACCTATAGTGGGGGTAAAAGTTTCTTCATAGTGGCTTTTTCTTTTCTAGTAATTCCTCAATTGTAATTAACTTTACCTCTAATTCTCCTTTATTTTTTATCCGTGCTACTTCCTCATAAGCACCTTTTCCAAAACTGAAGGCTACAATATAGCCTTTTTTATAACCCGCCCTTTTAAGTGCGGTTTCAAAATTATCTACCACATTACGCCCTATATCATCGGATTGTTTCACTTGTATTCCCGCCGCCTCGGTTAAAATACTTTTAGGATAATAACCATCTAACCCCATATCTCCTACTTTCTTTCTATTTGCGTTAGCTCTCATTTTATCTATCACTACCCAGTTTTGAAACTCAAAAGGTTCTAACTTTCTTACTTCCTCTATGGTATTTGGCATACCAACAACAGTATAATTAACGCCCTCTATTGCTCCCAAAGTCCTCTCTCCTCCTTTATCTAACCGTGTCTGTATTACTTTAATTGCCGTTGGCGATATATCTATTCCTATCCACCTTCTACCTAATTGCTGGGCTACAATTATAGCCGTTCCACAACCACAAAAGAAATCAGCTACTACGTCGCCTTTATTCGAAGACGCTTCTATAATTCTTTTTAATAACGCTTCTGGTTTTTGAGTAGGATAGCCTACTCGTTCTTTCGCCTGACTATTTATAAATGGAATTTCCCAAACATCTTCGGGGACTTTTCCTAATGGATTGGTCTTGGTTATTCTTCCAAATGAAATAGTTTTATTTCGTGCTTGCTCAAGAGTGCCATTTTTATAAGGAGTTCTAACAACATCCAAATTAAAATTATGATTTCCCACTTTCTTTGCATAGAAAAATATAGTGTCGTGTTTTTTCTTAAACCTATCTTTAACAGTTCCAGCAGGGTCGTGATACCACCATATAATTTCATTCAGGAAATTATCATCTCCAAATATTTCGTCTAACATAATTCTTATATGAGCATTAGCGTGCCAGTCGCAATGGATATAAAAAGAGCCAGTAGGTTTTAAAACCTCATACATCGCTTTAACTCTCGGCTTTAACCAACTAATATAATGCTCTATCCCGCCTTCCCATCTATCCTTATAGCTTCTGATTTCTGCTTCATCGCCCCAGATTACTTCATATTGCTTATGAGTGAAAAATGGCGGGTCAATATAGATTAGATCAACACTTTCTTTAGGAAGTTTAGCTAATTCCTCTAAATTATCACCACAGATAAGCTTATTAGTTTTCCAAAGTTTATTTTGTTCTTTATTTTCAATTGTCATACCTTTTCGATATTTTGTTTAATTTCTGGTTTAATTTCTGGATGTTTTCCTATATACATATCTCTTAATTCCAAAGCCATAACAAGCAAAATATCCGTGTAAGTTAACGGAGTTCCTTCAAAACTTTGATTATTGTATGCAAAATCTTGGATTTCTTTAAATTCAGGATTTTTCATCTTTTCCAAAAGAATTTTAATTGCATTTTGCTCCAATTCTAATAAAGAATCCTGTTTTTGTTTTTCGACCTCTGACAACAAATCGCTTTTTATTTCATTAAGTAATTTTTCAGCTCCACTCTGTTTATATAATTTTTCTCCTCTTTCATTTAAAACTCTTGGACTGCCTCCCCCAGAATAGCAAGAAGAACCAATAACATCCTTTTCTATAAGAATTTGATTTAAAGTACTAAATCCTTTATCAATTTTTTGAAGTAAACTTTGAAGGTTTGGAAATTCCTTACAAACCTCTTCTGTTTTTAAATAAAATTTAGTGCATTTATATACAACAATAGTAACTATAATAATCAAAAAACCATATCCAGCAATCTGCGGATAATATTTAATTAACGATTCGAGTAAAAGTTGTATTGGGTCCATATTTTTATTATTTATTAGTTATTATTATCTATTTCCAGTATAACAAACTTTAGCATATAATTGAATTATAAAGGTCGGAGTAAATAAAGGGTAATTTTTGAATAAATATGCCTAATCCTATACAATATAATTTATTTATTAATTTTAATGGTATAGTTGATGCCTCGACGGTCGGACCATTATTGTTTTACATTCAACATTATTCTCGTATAATTAATACTCCACAAGGAGAGAAAAAATTGAAGGAAATTTATCTCTTTATTAATTCTGGTGGTGGCGTCTTAGAATTTGGGAATTCTATTTATGGTTTTATTAAAACATTTCCAGCTGGTTTATCTATAACTACTTATAATATTGGGGCTGTAGATTCAGCAGCAATACCATTATTTTGTATTGGTAAAAAAAGATATGCTCTTCCTGATACTCGTTTTCTTATTCACGAATCAACGAATCAGGTAAGTGGTGAATTAAAAAGGATAAGAGACACAGTGAAATGTGGAGATAAATCTACCGAAATATCAGCCTCTATAATAGCTAATGTCTGCAGAAAATCACAAAAAGATGTTGAAAAAGACATAGCTTCTCATAAACTTTTTAATCCATTAGAAGCTAAAGAATATGGGCTAATTGATGATATAGTGGTTTTTTTACCAACACCACGTTCTGAAGATGAAGTAATACATATTTCTAAATAATCTTCTTCATTCTCATATCCTCTTTATCTTCCAGATAGAATTCCTAATCTATTAATTTATTCCGTCGTTCATTAATCGCCAAAAAGAGTAATTATTTCTTCAGCAAGCTTTTTGGTAATAAACAAAATAGCTACCGCTTCTTTTCCGCTAAAAAGATGTGGCCTGTCTTTTACATCAAAATCGTGCTTTGCCGGAATATAAATCAATTTATTATATTTCTCTAATGCATTATAAAGTTTCGAGTTGAATGCATTTTTTGCTCGTTTGATATTGTTTCCCAGCGATGAGTAAACTGAAAGAAATTTAAATCGCCCTTTTTGGTGGGCAAGGTGTTTTATTAATTGATCAATATAATCACCGGCATAACGAACAACATTCCTAGTTTCTTCTGGTAGATAATTTATTTCGAAATTGAGATAGAAGATGGGTCGTTTTGGTTGTACTCCTATTTTATTTTTCAAGATACGCACAGCACAATCATGTTTTTCTTTTCCATTATTTAAACAATTAGATAAATCTTCAATTTCATCTATTTCCTCTTTTGTTAAAATTGAATTTGTGAATTCTAATATCTCTGGCCTAATTAATATATTAAGATTATTATTCATGCCCAATTGTTTTATATTCTTTTTTATATTCAACTCTACTCTATCAAAAAACCGCCTTCTTGGCGATTTTTCTCGGCTCCGAGGATGGTACAATATTAGAACTTGGTTTATTGATAATTTTGGAGTTAAAACATCAACTTTAACCCCTTTAACTGGACGATGTTAGAACCTGTTTTGCGGCTTTTTAATGACTAAATAATCCGACTTAGCATATTAAGATGGTTTTTCGTTTATTTTCGTAAGACTTTTAAGTAATTCTGGGTTAGAAATTATATCTTTGACATTTTCTTGTAAATATTTCTTGTAATTGTCGAATTTTTCATTAATCTTATTTTTAAAATCATTTTTTTGGAAAGCTTCAGCGAAAACATCACAATATAGCTCAAGGATATTAAAACAAGTCCCTATAAGGTAGTTCATCGTACTTCTAAATATTTTTTTATTTTTAAATTCGTCGAAAAAGGAAAAACTATCAATTATTCTTTTGTTATCTTTATCTAATTTAGATTTTGTCCAATGAACGGTCTTAAATAGATTTGGGTGACACATTTCAGAAGCAAGTTTATATTTTGGTTTTAATGTCTGACCAAAATCACCAATCCATCTTTCCCTCTGTAGTTTTTTAAATTCTTCATCTTCTTTTTCTAGCGGTTTTTTCATCCATATTCTGGCTTTTTTTTCATCTATTCTTATCGCATTCATAAAGCCCGCTGCCTCAATAGCTGACCTCATACAACTGTATGCTTGGGAAGTATGTTTTCTTAAAAATGACAAAAAACACAAAAGAATTTCTTTTGATATTACTTGAGATAGTAATATACTGGTTCGCCATTTCGTCCCCATTCTAAGGTCACTCTTTTCAAAAAATTGAATTAATTTAAAAATTTCTATCATCCATGTCTCTTCGTTTGGAAAATCAAGCAAGGTTTTTTCTATTTCTTCATTTTCTAATCTGGCAAACTCCTTTATATAAAAACGGTTGTCCTTTTTTTCCATATTTTTTATTTTACCAAAAAACCGCCCCGGCGATTAAGATTATTAATAGAATTGCCAGGGCGAAAACAATTTTCTTATTAAATTTAAGATTTTTTGAACTCAATATCGGACACTTGAGCTTTAACATATTATTCCATTCTACTATTTTGAAAAACAAGGTCAACTTTAAAATATTAGAAGAAATACTTTTCTTTCAATTTTAATATTCTTTAAGTTTGACAGGATGGATTTTTCATTATATTATAATGCCAGAATCCGTATCCTATATTCCCCAAGCGAAAGGAGGGAAGGAAAGTGAACAAGGGAAAAAGTACATGGGCTGAACGGCTTCTAGAGGAGGTGTTGATCCTCCTGCTCTGCCTGGCTCTCTCCCCGCTGCTCTTGAGTCTAGGAGCGATGCGTCCTGACTCAGGATTGAGTCAGTATTAAGGAGGAAACAGGCGATAGCACACAAAGGTCAGGTTTTCTCGTAAGAGAGACCTGACCCTTTTTGTTTATAAATTGTAATTAGTAGAGAACGGGTCTCTACTAACTCGCTGATAGAAGCCCTGAATTATTTCTTGAAATAATTTTTAGCTTTTAATATTAGCGTTGCGGTTGCTGAATGGGTAATTTCGCTTTTCATTACACTTTCCACTGCTTTTTCAAATGGAATTTTGATCACTCTTATTTTTTCTGTCCCCTCTTGCTCGTCTTCGGACTGAATTAAGTCTTGAGCAAGATACATATGATTTGGAGACACAACTACAGTTGTAAACGGATCAACAAAGCCAAGATATGTCCATTTTTTGGCAATAAGCCCTGTTTCTTCTTTTAATTCCCTTTTTGCTGCGCAAAGCTTTGTTTCGTTTTTGGCTATGGCGCCGCTTATTGCTTCAATTGTTATTCTTTCAACTCCGTAATGATACTCTCTGGTCAAATACACATTGCCTTTTTTGTCCATTGGCAACACTGAAACTCCTGATACCATTGAAACTACACCAAAAATTCCCTTCTTGCCATCTGGTCTGATAACTTTATCTTCCCTTACTTTTATCCAAGGATTTTCATAAACAACTTTTGTATTGGTAATTATCCACGGTCCTTTTTTTGTCTTCATTAACTTCATTTTATCACAAAAATAAAAAAGAGCGGGCCTGCTTACAGCAGGCCCTTTAGTTGTTGACGAAAGACTCCTCCAAGTCGGGGATGCGCTAACGCCTTATTTCGACAGAGGCCACATATAGCTGGGTTGTCCAGCCTCATGATTGCTGGATTCCCAACGTCCACGTCGACCGTACCGCAAAGCGAACGATGCATCCTACTGTCAGAAGGATCTACATCAACCAGCAGATGCGCCTTTTTGGCAAGTGGCGCATTCTGGTAGGCGACAACGAAACTGTCCTCCAGGTTTTGTCTTCCGATGTGATTGGACAACTTCATCAACCTGAAACCCAGGTCAATGAGGACGTGCCCCAACCATCGCAATGTCTCTTCCATTCCTGCCTCACCTCCTTTCGCGAACACTCAAGATAACTTCCAATATTGGTCTTTTATTACTCTGAAACAAAACCCCAAAAATGTCAATCTATTTTTATCAATATCAGATCTTGACCTGTTCTATAATTTTTAATAGATGGAGACGAGGCAAGAGCTCACATGCGCAGGCCACCCTAGTTCGCGAGATGGATGTAAGCGCCTGAACAAGTATCCACCGCGAACGCAAAAGGTAACGGCTCAGTACCGTTACCTTTTCATTTTAAAAATATTTTTCTAATTTTTGTTCAAGCTGCCAAGGAAGCGATATTAATATTATTTTATCAAAAATTTAATTGACATTAAATCTTTTGGTGTTATATTCTTAATAGTAACAAAGTGTTCTTAGATTCTCTCTTGTTGGACGGATCCTTTCAAGGAGGGAAGGAATGGAAAGAGGAAGAGTCAAAGAGTTCATTCTTTCGGAGATCAAAAAAGAACAAGGGAGAATAGATGAGCTCAACAGAGAAAAGGGTGAATCCGAAAGCGCAAGAAGTTCTTGGTCTTCCCATCAGATCACTGACCTGGAAGCCCAGATCGGACAGCATGCCCTCTCTCTGTCCCGATATCAAACTATTCTCCAGCTATTGGAACACTCGATCCAGTCAGGAACAATCGGCGAAGGCTCGATCGTACTCCTGTCTATGGATGGCGAGGAGGAAAAGTATCTTGTTCTCTCAGGAGAAATAGGAGGGGCTGTCGGAGAATACTTCATAATCTCATCTCAATCTCCTATTGGTAAAGCCATTTGGGGAAAGAGGGCGGGCGAAGAGGTAAAAGCAAAAGTCCCGCAAGGAGAAATCCTTGTCAAGGTCCTCGAAGTCTCCTAAGGCTATCCTGTTTTGTCTCCGAAGAAAAAGCTGGTTTCCGACAACCAGCTTATTCTTTTTTACTCTTCAATTAAAAAACCGTATTTCTACGGTTGTGCCACAATTGATTGGCGGGGAGGAAAGAAAGAATCTTCCCTCCCCTTGTTCGTAATCAACAAACCTCTTGCCTCGTTACAGGAGTTCAGTGATACCAACGTTGTCTGGCTTAAGTACAACTGTCTTGCATCCTCGGCGTTCGAAAACAGCAACGGCCCTCTGCACCTTCTCCTCGCTCTGGGTGAATGCGACAAGTCCAGGACCCGCCGAAGACATCCAGCCTCCCTCCAAGCCACTTTCTTTCAGCTCGAGCAGGATACCTGGAATATCGCACCGATAGAGCAATGCCGGGATCAGCTTGCTGAACAGGGCGAAGTTGTAGAAAAACGCGCCCATCTTTCTCAGATCTCTCTGAATGCAGGCAGGGAGAAGTTCAGTCAGAATCCAGAAGCTGGTCTTCCCTGCCGAAAACCTCTCGTTATGCCTCATCCATGAGAGACAGTCGATATCGACTTCTGATCCCTCGGGGCCTGCCACCTTCACCTGGGGAACGCCCACAATGAACCTGGTGTCTTCGGGCATTTCCATCCTGAAAATCATCTCGCACTCTGTCGAGGTAATGACGAAACCACCATGATACATCGTGTTGAATGAACCGCCAGTAGATGCTCCCGGCACAAGCAGGCCTGGCTGTCTATCGCTTTCTTCTGCGAAGTTGTAGGCAACCAGATTTCGTAGATCTCTCAAGGTAAGGGGTTCGCCCAACAGCCGATTCATGCCCACTGCTACCGACTCGGCCAAGACCGCCGATGAGCCAAAGCCAACGTGATGATGCCCATGGCTTCTAGCCTTGATGGCCACGCCGCCTCTGTAGTTGACAACGTCGCTCATCAATCGCACAACATGCTCTATGAGAAGCCTTCTTTCGGTCTGCTCCTCAAAGGTAATGCCCGGGTTTTCGATCAGTTCGATCTCGACCAGGGTGTAGGCATCTGCCGCGAAAGACATCTCACCAGCTTTGTAATCCGGCACTCCCGTTGTCTTGAGGGCGCAATAGTCCAATACTCCCACATCAAGCCTGCAAGGCGCCCTAAGGTTAATCCTTTTCTTTGACCCGATAGAAATTGGTCCAACCTCGGACGGCCTCCAGAAGAACTTGCCGGGCTCAAAGGGAGCCATGTCCCATGTCACCCTGTCCCACTGTCCGCCTTCTACCACCAGTACCTTTCCGCTCATGTGTCTTACCTCCTAACTGAATTTGCGCTCAGAAACAACCTACCAAACCTCCTTGCAATTCCCTGCAAGTGTTCGAGAGAGCCGTTGTTCTCGACTCTCAAGTCCACCATCTCAAATACCTCACCAAGTCCTGTCTCCATGGCTTCGTCTTTTTCGATTCGCTCGAACTCTTCGAAGCCAACACTGTCCCTGCCTTCCAACCGTTTGTACCTGACAAAGGATTCTGCATCAACCATAACGACAAGCGTGTCAGCGTGCAATTCCATTAGACGCCTCACCTCGAAGGTCTGCCTCGGCCCATCAAGAATGAGAAGGCCCTTTTCTTTCAGTTGAGCCATGATAAGCGGAATTTGCCAGTATGGGTTTGCCGCGTACATTTCCTTTGCTATTGCGTGGATAGTGTCGTGGTTCACGTCCATACCCCGCTGCCTCAACTTGTCTATCATCCCTTGACTTGATACGTAAAGGTTGTCGGGACAATTCAGTGCTTCTGCAAACGTGCTTTTGCCAACACCCGACTTTCCTACCAAAATCACCAACATTGATCCCTCCTTATCTGAACTCTTTGTCCTCCGGTTTATTGAATTTGTTAGAGCTTTTATTGTATGTTCGGTTTTCGCAATAATTTATTTTTCTTTTGAGAACATCTTCTAACTTGTCTGTTTTATAAAAATCTTCAGCAATATTTGCTATTTTACATGTAAAGACAATAACATCCGAAAGCTCTCCCTGAACTTCTCCCCAATGATTTTCCAAAATAGCTTTTACTGCCTCGCCAACCTCTTCTACCAATTTAAAAACAGCTATTCTCACTTGCTCTTCTTTCTCGGAAGTAATTCCTTTTCTAGCACTAAAATCTCTTTCCCAATTTTGAATATCTTTTATTTCCATAATAAATAATTTAATAATAATTTATTTGAATCTAATAAGCACAATACAATATTTTTGTAAAAACGTCAATTTACCTTAATGCTTCAATGCCTTTGTATCGCCCAATCTGCCGCGAACACAAAAGGCAACAGTTAGAACTCGTTGCCTTTTCCTTTTTTAAAGATTTTTTTAATCATTTCTTAAATTCTCAATGCTTTTCTTTATTCTTTCTGCTTCATTTTCAATTAATTCTCCTTCATATTCTCCAGAGTGGGCCGAACTACCACTATAAGACGGCTTTTTCTGGTCTAAATGCAAATTAAATAAAAGTTCGTTTTTTATTTTGTCTTTTCCTACATAAAGATGGAATCTTGGGTATCCTCTCCCAGAAAGGGGCCTTACTAAATCAAATTCTTCTCCAAAAACTTTTTGAGGAATGTATCCCAAGGCTCTTGCCAAGGTCACAATATTATCTTTTGGTTTTTCAATTGCAAATCTCATTATTCTTGTAATAACAAATCTGCTTCGTCTCTTAGAATTTTTAATTTTTGCTCGGGAATATCTAATCTTCTTGCAAATTTTGAGGGCTCTATTGTCAATAAGTTTTTAGCCAGCATCATCTTCTCTTTTGCAAAAGTTTCCAAGAGATGATCTCTCAGCGAAGGTAAAATAGTAATGGGGTAAAGTTTTTGCGATTCAATCATATACTCTAATCCCTGGCTATCGGGATGCCGCCATCCCAAAAGTGAAATTCCCATACAATTTGCATACTGGACAATTTGGCTCGTAAATTTTGTATTAGTTATAATAAGGGGTTTAAGTTCTAAATTTTTCAAACCTGCTTTTTGAAAAAAGTTTCCGGATTTTAAATCCAAAAAACAGGCGTAGGTTGACAAGGCCACTTTCAAATCCACTCTTGAGCCAGCCAGCTGATGGAATTTGCACTCGGCGATTAATACTTGTTTTCCCTTTTTCGCTAAAAAATCTATTTCATGAGTAACACATCTCCCGGGAATCATTTGGTTTAATTGAACTGTAAATCCTTGTGCTTCAAAAATTGCGCCCACGTATTTTTCAAAAGGAAAACCGCTTGGTCCCAATCTCCTAATTGCTTCTTTTAAATTAAAACGAATTCCTATTCCTTTTTCTTCTTGAAGTAAAACCTGTTGAATCCTTCCAAAGATTTCTTTAGTAGTAATGTTATCGTAGACCTCATTTTTTATTTGAGTGGCGATTTTTCTTGCCAGATGTTTTGGAGCGCCTACCCTCTGGGCGCTCAAATAAATTTTTCTCCAGGAAAAAGGCTCTTTTTCGCCTTTGTTTTTGATGACGAAAATTTTTTCCATTTTATAAGGGCTTATTAACTTTATTTACTAAAAGCTGATTTGCAAAAGTTCTTTTCCATTCAGAATTCTCAAAACCGGCCAAAAGCAATAATTCATCATACTCTTGCTCAGAAAGAGAATGATACACTCCCTTTTTTATTTTTTCTTCAAAAGGTTTTGCCCATCTAAATATTTTAAATGCAAAAATTGGCAAAAAATATCTTGCCCTGATCCACTCAGCAGGATTTAAAAGATACTTAAAATAAACTTTTGCTGCTTTTTGACGATTGATTTCTTTTCCAAAAGAACTCCATACTAATACTCCCCCTGGTTTTAAAATCCTGAAGAGTTCCTGGAAAATTTTTATTAGAGCGCTCTTTCCTGTTTCTCCCTGGGATTCAATAATGTAATTTAAAACCTTGCTTGCCACAATTCCATCAAAATAATTATCCGGAAAAAGTAATCTTTTGGTTAAATCAATTTGTTTTAGTTTAATCGGCGGATAATCCAATTCCCTTAATCTTCTTTGTGCGGCACATAAATAAATATCTCCTCCCCAAACTTCTGCTTTTCCTCCGGACATATTGTAAATTAGTTCTGCTGCAGGTAGGGCTCCGCATCCTAAATCCAGCCATCTTTCTCCTTTTCTTGGCAAAATGAATTCGCCAATTGTTTTAAATTCTTCTCTGTAAAGAGGAGAGTTCAAATAAACTTTTCTTTCTTTGGTTGCCATAAAAATGGCGTAATCTTCCCAGAATTCCAATTCTCTTTCTTGAGATGTGTCTATTTTCGTATCATTTGGAGAAGGATTTGCACTCATTATCTTATTTTAACAAAAAATCCTGCCTGCCGGTAGGCAGGCGCCTATCCGCCTCCGCCATCCGCCTTTTGGCGGAGGCGGATGGCGGAGCGGAGGCGATTTCTTCAACGAGGCCCGACCTCGTTGATAATCAAGAGACCCGGACTCGTTGTAGGGTATTTGTTTTATAAAAAGTTTTTGACTATTTTCTATTCTCCTACAGAAACACATTCATTAAACAATGCAGCTTGAGTATTATATTTTTCAACCAAGATTTTGGTTTTTTGAATAAGACCATTATATTCGGAAACAAGGTTGTTATACTCCTCTATTTTTTGGTTATATACGGAGCTGCGTTTTGGCCTCATGCCTTGAATCTCAATTTGCAGTATTTTTAAGGTTTTCCTTAGTGCTTCAATCTGGTTTTGATTTTTCTCAATTTCTGTACTAAGTATTTTATCTGGCTGGGGACAGGCAGATAATGGCAATCCGAAATGCTGAACCGCAAGCCAAGTAGATTGCCCGTTAAATATGCCTTTCACCACAGCCACTCCGATTTCTTGATATTGAGCATTTAAAATGTTTTCGCGGTGCCCGGGACTATCCATCCATGCTTGCACAAGGACTTCGTCGTTTTCAAAATTACCAAGGGCCAAATTCTCGCCAATAGCAATATATTCATATCCAGCGCTTTCTACTAAATTTCCGACACCAATACCAGAAGGAGAATAATGCGAAAAATACTGATTTTTTAACATATCTTGTGCCTTTATTTCAGCGGAGGCATTTAGTTTTGTATTTTCTTTGAGAAGAGAAACGCCATATTTTTCTCTTTGAATATTTGTCAAGCGGATCACCCCTGCCCGAGTAAGAGATGCCTGCGGACTTTCTTTTGGGGCAAAAAGAGGAGAAGGCGTTGAAATCTGTTTTTCAGGCTCTTTAATAAAAAGGCCAGTGATTTCTTTTCCGAACTCTGGTAATTCCTCAATTTTCGGCAATTGAAAAGATAACTCTGACCATAAATCTAAAAAATCATTTCCGAAAAATAAAAAAATTCCCAAGAGAATTATAAAAATTAAAAAAAGTATCTTTATGCTTTTCATAAAATCTTCTCCATAAGGTCTGGGCTCCTTGTAAATTTGGACAATTTAGAGTTTTGTTATCTTTTTATTAAGGTATAACTTCTGTCAGGGTTGTAAGAAAGAGTATATTCTCTGTCTTGATGGTCCTCAAATTTAGCAAACTTTTTCTGCTTTGCCTCGTCAAAAAATACTCTGCACTCATCAATGTCCAAATCTGTAAGCAAAAAATCTATTGCCGGCCTGGCAGTATCTTCATATTTTACTTTGAACCCGTGAATAATTGTTTCTTTCATAAGTTTTTTAGTTTATTTTATTTAATATATCTTAATTCTATCAAAAAATTACCCATCCGCCAATCCGCCTCCGCCATCCGCCCTTTGGCGGAGGCGGATGGTGGAGCAAAGGCGATTTTGAGGATTCATAAAAATAGAGCGCCCTTCCTAACTGAAGTTAGGAAGGGCTTTTGTTCGGCCGCCGTTGAGGCAGCCTTGATCAGATGCTGTTGGTGTTCGCGATCATGGTGTTGGTGCTGCCCAGATCCATGGCCATGGCGTCGGAGACGGCCCGCGCGCCGTTGGCCGCCGTGCAGATGGCGATCAAGCTTTCGTTCTTACCCACGAGTACGCCAGACGCAATCATACGCACCTCCTGTGCATGAGATGTTAATAATATAGCAAACAATAAAATATTTGTCAAGAGAAAATTGTGGAAAATAAAAAAATACGCCTTGAGCCAAGAAGAAATAAAAAATCGCCTCCGCCAGTTGGCGGAAGCAATTTCTTCAACGAGACTCGGACTTTTAGCTATTAGCTAAAAAATTCTTTTAGTTTTTTTATTAAAACCTCTTGTGTTTCTTGATGCATTATTTCCAGTTCTTCTTTGGTAAGCTCGCTGTGGGGTTTCCCAAATTCAGCTGGCCCATTAATACTACTCATTGGCCAACCTGGAATTCTTATTTTAGAAGGCGGCGAGAAAAAGATTCTCAGATAATCCATGGCGACAAGACTTGTTTTTCCATCAGGGGCAACAAGACAATAAGCCATATGCCATTTTCCGGTTCTTTTTTCTTTTGGGGCTTTTGCAATAATTGAATCCCAATAAGCTAAAAGCTCATCGTCAGAAACCTCTTTTCCATTCACTCTTCTTATAAAAACTCCGGGCTGTTTATCTTCTGGAAGGAAATCTACAAAAAGAGATTCGTCCTCTGCAAATACAGGCAAATTTGTCTTTTTGGCATAAAAAATAGCCTTAATTGTAGCATTTTCTTCTGCGGTTTGGCCCGATTCTTCCGGCTTTTCTTTAAAATCAAAATCATCAAGGCTTAAAACTTCATCAACTACTTTTTCAAGCATTTTCTTATATCTTTGTACTTTGCCCGGATTCCGGGTGGCAATTACTATTTTTTTAATTTTTGCCATAATTTTATTTTTTATACCTTAATTTTATCAGAAAATCACCAAAATAACGAAAATAATAAGTCCAAAAATGGAGAAGGCCTCGACACTATAAAAATGTCGAGGCCCTGTGATTTTCCCTCCTTGATCATCCTCCGGCCCAATGCCAGAACACGATGAAGGTTCTCAGCCTTCCGCATCTGGTTGGAAGCCCCCACTTTCGAAGCGTCTCGCAGATAGCTGCGTCAGTCGGAAAAGATGCTCGTGTGTGCATTTCGGCATGTGAATCTATCAGTGTTGCCTCCTCATCGGAGTCAAGTCTGAATATGCCCCAACTGTGACGCAAAGAGACCTCGCGGGACTCAACCCCAACCACCACGGCACATCCTTCCTTGCCGAGATCGGTATCAAAACCAATGCTTATCGGAGCAACCCATGTCAGCTCCCTAGCGGCTTCTTGTCTCCTAAGAGCCAAGAAGTCTATTCCTTTGGCCTCGTCAGGGCCGAGCAGAACTCCTCGGATAACAGTA
>Ga0315289_10006355_pt1 | contig 17377 bp, 16 predicted proteins | sample YL17G11_40_MG_FD_203452 | JGI IMG/M metagenome (GOLD analysis project Ga0315289, IMG submission 203452) | Sediment microbial communities from Yellowstone Lake, YNP, Wyoming, USA - YL17G11_40 | ecosystem: Environmental > Aquatic > Freshwater > Lake > Sediment | place: USA: Wyoming | collected... | reverse complement strand
GGTGAAGCTCGGTTCCCAATTGCGCATTGCTTTTCATAGGAATCGTCACCTTCTGCCTTCGTTCTTTCTTATGAGACTGCCGGGAGTCTTGCCGGTATGCGCGCGCGCTTCCTATCATCGCGGCTTCGTTTGACGCTAGTTCTGAGTCTCCCTCGGCGACATAGGCGACCAATCGCTTCAAGCCATCTATTTGTTTGAAGACATAGCCCAATAGATCGTCGTAGAAGCGAAGAGTTTCCTTGTCTCCTCTACCTATGAATTCTATGCCTCTCCAGATCGACAATTCAAGGCACCGAAGCAATGAGATTTCTGCGAACGGGAATAGTGGGTGGTGCTTCTTATTAGATGCGCTCGTTCTTAGACATGAGTGGCCCTCGGTTTGTGAAAGACGCATTCACTCTTGAAGACTACGTGCGGCCACAACGCTTGGCCTTGCACTGCTTGCGGATCGGTTGAGAAACTCAGATCACGAGCATGTGAATCCTGAAAGAACGAAATTCAGGTTCCTTCCTTGAAGGACTTCAGGTATTTCTCTTGTTCAGCTGTCAGCATGTCGATCTGTACTCCTGTTGTTTCTAACTTCGTTCTCGCAACCTCTTGGTCTTGCTCTCTGGAAACGTTGTAGACTCCTGGTTTCATCGTCTTTCCGTGCTTCGCCAGATGTATCAGTGATAGGAACTGGTTTGCGAAGCTCATGTCCATTATCTCCGACGGGTGTCCCTCTGCCGCAGCTAGGTTTACCAGCCGGCCTTCCGCCAGCAAGAAAAGTCTTCGGCCGTCGCGCAAGGTATACTCCACATTGTTCGGCCTGATCTCTCGTTTCTTTACAGCTATTCGTTCCAGATCTTCGACCGATACCTCTACGTTGAAGTGCCCTGTGTTGGATAGGACTGCTCCGTCTTTCATTAGTTCCATGTGTTCTTTGGTGATGACGTTCTTGCATCCGGTGGCTGTGATGAATATATCCCCTATCCTCGCTGCTTCCTTCATTGGCATGACCTTGAAGCCCCCCATGACCGCTTTGAGAGACTTCAGCGGATCCACTTCGCATATGATTGTGTGAGCGCCCAGTCCCGCTGCTCTCATCGCCACTCCTCGACCACAATGCCCGTATCCAGCCACCACGAAGTTCTTGCCCGCGATCAGGATGTTGGTTGCCCTAAGGATACCGTCGATGGAGGATTGGCCTGTTCCCCACACATTGTCAAAATCCCACTTTGTCTCGGCATCATTCACAGCGACTATCGGGTATCTGAGTTCCCCTGACTCATGCATGGCCCTTAGACGATGAACACCTGTCGTGGTTTCCTCTGTGCCTCCAACCACATCTCTGAGGTGTGCTCCTCCTCTTTTGTGAAGCCTGAGTGTCAGATCAGCACCATCATCCAAAGTGAGGTGGGGGTTGAAGTCGATGGTTTGGTCGATGCACCAGTAATAGTCCTCAACAGACAGACCACGCCAACCATAGATTTTCACTCCTTCCTTGGCCAACGTAGCCGCAGCATCATCCTGAGTGGAAAGTGGGTTGCATCCGGACCACGCCGTTTCAGCGCCTACCGCCCTCAGTGATTCAACGAGAACCGCGGTCTCTTTGGTGATGTGCAAACAACCTGAAACGCGAATGTCCTTCAGGGGCTTCTCCTTAGCATATCTTTCCCGCAGCCTTCCAAGAACGGGCATGCGTGTTGTTGCCCATTCAATCTTCAGTCTACCTGCCTCGGCGAGGCCGAGATCTTTGACCTTGAATGTCATATTTCCACATCCTAAACGAAATGATAGACCTCTCGGAAATGGCGCGTCCCCTAGATGAACCTATGTAAGTAACGGACTCAGAGTCTCTGCTTGCCTTCAGACGCAAGTCTGTGCTGAGCTAGATGTCGTCCAAGGGGAAGATTGGTCTTCTAACATGTTTATATGGGAACCGTTTGAGGTTTGGACTGGCAACGCCCGGAGCATCGACCTCTATTATTTCTTTGGCGAAGGGTTCGTATGCGGCTCTGAAATGACCTCTGGACTTCACGACGAGAATCTTCTTATCGGTTGGCTCGATTCCATGTCTCCTGAATATCTCAGGATCATTCGGCGCCATCTTCAGTTCTGAAACTATCAGTTCGACGCCGTTCACTTCCAAGATCACGCTTCGGCCGATCTCACCTTTCGACCCCGTTTCCATTGGACCTTTGTGAATGAAGACCCCATCCGTGATCGTTTTGACCCGCCCAGTGATCTTGGCGGGCGGCCCGTGAAAGTTGTCGGTCTTTCCGCCAACCATCATCGTGATCGTCGCCCCCACGCCAGCCCTAATTGCCTTATCCACAGCCTCGGGATCCTTGATCAATGCGAACCCCACATTGCGTGCTCCCATATCGAGCAACGTTCTCAGCACCACCGTTCCGTCGCCCGAGCCTCCACCACCCGGATTATCAGCCACATCAGCCAGAATCACCGGCCCATCCTTTGCCTCCATTGCTCTCCTCACACCCTCGGAAACAGGTGTGAGTGGCTTCAAGAACTCCTTCCGGAGACTCCAAGCAAACTCCGAGAGTTCTTGAGCGTACTTCTCTGCTAGCTTTCGGTCATTATTCGTCATGACCACTACACTGAATCCTGATTCTTCAGTGTCGACGAAGGGGAAGCCGCCGGCCACATTGACATTGATGACGGCCGGGTTCCGCTCAATTTCATACGCCTTTTCGAAGATCTTCACCATTGGTCCTTCAGTTGTCCTCATGTTGATCGTCGGCGGCATCATGGGAGGTTTCCGCAACGCCATGACCGGTTTGATCTTTCCTTTGGCGATGGCCGCGCACGCGTTAACCGCTTCCATCGCGCGCTCATATGAATCGATGTGAGGATTTGTGTTGTAGCCAAAAAGCGAATCACATGAATCAATCATCAATTGCGAAACCGTAGCATGAAGATCAAGAGTACAGACGACCGGGACCTGTGATTTGACTGCCTGACGGATCTCATGTAGGAAGGGTCCTTCAGCGTTCCCGATCCCTTCAACAACCATAGACCCATGAAGAATCGCGACAACTCCGTCGATGATCCTTGCGTCCCTGATCTCATCCAAGGCCTTACCCTCCAAGGTGTGATAGGCCTCTGCAGTCACGACTCCAGAAGGCATTGCGCTTGCGGCGACCGTTGGAATTAGCTCAATATCGTTCGACGCCGCTGCATCCATGACCCCGCCGATAGAGGTCTTGGTACCTTTGAGGGTAGTGAGCATCTCTTCGCCGTAGTATAGTGATCGTTCCTTGAAGTGGCGAAGTTCCGTCTTCACAGGACTAAACATGTTCGTCTCGTGACTCAACATAGCAACTACAAACTTCATTGATCCAGACTCCCCGAACCTCACATGGATGTTCAGATACTTATCGTTTGAGGAATTGGACTGAGCGTATTCTCTAAGGTCAGAATCTGAACCAAAACCAAACAGCGTCGAGCGGTTTCGAGGGAAGAGATTTGAACTGCTGTTTCCTGTCAAAGCCGGATTTTGATTGCTCTCTCCAAGATCCTTATCCAGTCGAGGGCTCTGATCGGACGAGAACCGTCCGGAACCCGGGGCAGCCGGACCTTAAAGCGCACTGTCCTTCCATCCTCCTCATAAAAAGGAGCAGGCACATTCGGGAATCCTGCGCTCCTCTCCAGTGCGAGCTGAATCTTACTGAGTACTTCTTCCGGCATCGGTACTGGCCTGTAGTCCGGTTCCTCCTGAGGAGACACTTCAACAACCATGTAGTAGAATGGGCCAGGCGTAGCTGCGTCCCAGTACATTCTGAAAGAATAATCCTGACCGTCTATCTGTTTGGCAAACATGGTTCGGACCCTCATAACTAGAGCTTGGGGTCTAATATGGCTTACACCGTTCCATGTTTCTTGGAGAGCTTGTTCTGCCCGCTTTCAATCGGGCAGATATGGCTAGCTTAACTTGGCTGTGTCCATTGGAATTTGCTTGATGGGCCTTCTCGGACTACGTCCTGCTCTGGATGCCCTTGGCTACTGATTCCACCGCGCTCAGGGCATATTCTATGTCTTCTTTCTCAATGCCTCTATGGGTGACCATCCTGACCCGCCCCCGCTCCTGTGCGCCAGCCTTCACTCCATGCTTGAGAAGCTTTGCAACCCATTCCTTTCCATCCACACCTAACCCGCTCACATCGTAGATGACAATGTTGGTCTGAACTTCTGAAGGGTCTAAAGATATTCCCGGAATTCTTGACAAGCCTGTGGCTAGTAGCTTGGCATTGGCATGATCGTCCTTGAGGCGATCGACCATCTTCTCGATCGCAATTATTCCCGCAGCAGCGATTATCCCTGCTTGGCGCATGCCGCCACCTACCATCTTCCTGTATCGTCGCGCTCGGTCGACAAATTCCTGTTCACCCACTACAATCGATCCAATCGGGGCACTCAGCCCCTTGGAAAGGCAGAACATCAACGTGTCCACATGCCGAGTAAACTCACGCACATCAAGGCCCAACGCCACCGCGGCATTGAAAATTCTTGCGCCATCCATGTGTATTTTCAGGCCATGAGTCTTCGCCAGATCTTGGACCTCTTCGATCATTGACGGTTCCCATATTGCGCCTCCGGCACGGTTGTGCGTATTCTCAATACAGATCAGTCTTGTCGGAGGAAAATGGATGTTGGCGGGCCTCAGAGCCGCCTCAATGTCCTTCACCTGCATAACGCCTCTGTGACCCTTCACGAGGCGCGGTATTAGGCCGCCCAAAGCCGAGAACGCGCCAACTTCATAGTAGTACATGTGAGCCTCGGCTTCCAAGATCACCTCATCTCCTCGCCCCGCCTGACTTAGCACACTTACGAGATTGGCCTGTGTTCCACTCGTTGTCAGCAGCGCAGCTTCCTTGCCCATCTTCTTGGCCGTTAACTCCTCAAGGCGGTTGACTGTGGGATCCTCTCTATAGACATCATCACCCAGCTCGGCGTTCCTCATTGCCTCAAGCATCTCCTCGGTAGGAAGAGTCACGGTGTCACTTCTGAGATCGACCACTCGCATCTGAATCAACCACACGCCCCTACAATTCAGCAAAGGGATATATGGGCTCTCTTTGGACGAACCTATTCCAATTAACGCATAGCGATAAATCGTAGCACGGCACCGTATGAGTGATCCCTTGAGGAAAGGTGTAACAACGCTTGGATAAAACAATCCTTGAGCTTCACAAACGCGCCACAGTCGTTGACGCGCACATCGATACCTTGCTGGACATAATGGTGCCCCCAGCAAGGCCCGTAAAGCTTCCCACCCCAAGGAATTTCGGCGAACGATCCACGAAAGGTCATGTGGATCTGCCTCGGCTTTTAGAAAGTGGCATCGACCTCCAAGTCTTCGCTGTGTACATCCAACCGGAATACAAGATTGAAAGAGCTCTTCACCGGACTGTACAGTTGATCGACCGGTTCTACAAAGAGCTTGACACACATCGTGACAAGATGATGCTCTTCACAAAGGCCAGTGACATGCGCGAGGCAGAGAAGCAGGAAAAGATTGCAGCCATGCTCTCCATCGAGGGAGGCGAAGCTGTTGAAGCAGATTTGGGCATCCTTAGAATGTTGCATCGACTTGGAGTGCGCGCTATTACGCTAACGTGGAACGAGAGGAACCAGATCGCAGATGGAGCCGCCGAGGGACGGACCAAGGGTGGCCTGACTAATTTCGGCGTCGAGCTGGTAAAAGAGATGAACAGAATCGGAATGGTCATCGATGTGTCGCACATAAGTGATGCGGGATTCTTCGATGTCATCGACACCACGAAGAGCCCGATAATCGCTTCTCATTCAAACTGCCGCGCGCTATGCAATCATAGACGTAATCTCACAGACGAGATGATACGTTTACTTGCCGATAAAGGCGGAATCATGGGGATGAACTTTGCACCGGCCTTCGTCGACGAGAAGAAGGGGGGCGCAACATTGGAGAGAGTCCTAGACCATGTCGATCATGTTGTAAAAGTAGCGGGCGTCGACCATGTCGGCTTAGGCTCAGACTTCGACGGCATCGAAAGTACGCCTAAAGGACTTGATGACGTGACAAAGATGCCCCACTTCACTGAGGGCCTTGTTAAGAGAGGATACAAGGAGGACGAGGTTCTCAAGATACTTGGAGGAAACTTCTTAGAAGTCTTCAGGAAAGTCATTGGGTAACAGACAAGACGAAGCACCTGATTCATAACCTAAGTCTTCGACAGGATCAATGTGTACGCTAGCAACTGCGAGAGCTGCTTGGTCAAACGTCCTCCTGAGCTGGGTCTGCCCTGCTAAATCTCAATATAGTAGAGTCTGCTCATCTATCTTGGTGACCTGCTTGAAGAAGCTAAAGGTAACCACCTGTCTAGTCGTATTCAGCGTGATGTTACTCGCTATATCCCCTGCGAACGCCGTGACAATCAACAGGAGATTCTCGTTAGCTTACTTCGATGTTGATGTCGCCTATCCGGATAACGGAAAGCCCGGTGAATCTGTCACGATCTCTGTGGTGGCAACAGCCAAGAAAGATTGTGAGGTCCAAGATTTGTCCGTTGAACTCTTCGCCTACTCCACCGCAGGCGATCCTAGGCTAATAGGGAGCGCGTCAGTCCTCAAGCAGACTAGTGCGGTCTCCGGTAACTCTTTCCAGAGGACCGTGGCGATTGGGATTCCAGCCGATGTGCCCCGGAGCTTCTTGATGGCTGTGGTGTCGGAAAATGTTAGAACCTACAGCTACTCCTACTCGTACTATTACTCATACTACTACCCGTACTGGTGGTCATACAACGTCTCGCGTTACTGGTGGTCGTGGCACCCCGTCTACTACGGCTACAGAACCTACGTTGACACCGTAGACAAGGAAACTGGTCCACTCACATACGTCTTGGCCACTACTCCAGAGTACACGCAACTGAAAGCCAACTACGACCAGCTAACGGCCGACCACGACAAGCTGACTAAGGACTACAACAAGCTTTCCTCGGACTACTCCACCCTAACTACGCGATATGCCAATCTGAATGAAGAGCATCAGAAACTGCTCAAAGATTACGAAGACCTAACCCAAACACTCAACATTACGAAGACAACTCTGGTCCTGACCGCGCTTGCTGTTGCCATCGTCGCGGCGTTAGCCTACCTAAAGAAGAAGGGTAGAATCGTCATAAGCTTCCAACCACGAGCGAAGCAATGATCCTCCCCCTTTTCTCACCATTGCGCTAGGAGCCTCCCCCTGGCTTACTTGGAAGGCTCAGCACCCTAAGCGGTGAAGGCCCTACTCCGCTTTTCATTTAGACGTTTCAGCTAGTTCTTAGAAGCTTGGCGTGAACACAGACAAGACACGACAGTAAGCGACACCGTCAGGGGCATCATAAACATGGTCAGAGAGCAAATGGATTCATCAAGCCAATCTCCAGCAGCAGGCCAGACTCTCCAAGCCGACAAGGCTCAGCGGCCATAATCGCTGCGAGTAGTGCCATGACGACGCCTCGCGTCCGTATCTCTCGACATGAAGACAGCGAATGTGTCGTTCGACTATGGCAAGAATTCCTTTAAGCTGACAGTTAAAAGACGAGAGCGCAGATCGACCCCGCATTGGTGATGAGCTGTGCGATATCGAACTCTAGGTAGGACCAGCCTCAAGGTTTCCGAAATAGGTTTCGGAGGCATCCCCATACAGACGGTGAGTGGGAACGAGGCAGTGGCCGTGGTCCGCCGAGCTTTGGATGTAGGAATCAACTTCATTGATACGGCTAGAGCCTACACGACAAGCGAGGAAAGGATAGGAGAAGCAATCAAGGAACAGCGAAGCAAGTGCATCATAGCAACCAAAACGGGTGCCCGAACCGCCGAGGGAGTAAGGAAAGACCTGAAGACAAGCCTGTCCCTGCTCGGAACATCAAGTGTTGAAGTGTATCAATTACACAATGTCAACAGCGATGACGCCCTGAAGGAAGTGATGAAGAGCGGCGGAGCCTTAGACGCCGTCAAAGCGGCCCGAAGAGAAGGAAAGATCGGGTATATCGGCGTGACCAGTCACCGGCCGAGCGTTCTCGTCCACGCAATAAGAAGCGGCGAGTTCGACACGGTAATGGTTCCCCTAAACTATGTGGAGCGCACGCCTCTCAAAGAACTCATTCCACTTGCCAACAAACAGAACGTAGGAACCATTGCCATGAAGCCACTCGGGGGAGGAGCCTTCACAAACGCAGTAGAGGCTTTGAAGTTTCTACTAATGCAACCAATATCAACAGTCGTACCAGGTGTCTGTTCGATCGAACAGGTTCAAGAGAATGCGAAGGTCGGAACCATGCCGCTTGAGCTGAGCAAGGACGCAATGGCTCGCTTGGAGGAACAGGCGAAAGTTCTGGGTCGACTCTTCTGTAGAGCGTGCGAATACTGCCAGCCATGTCCCGAGAACATTCCTATCTCATCGCTGCTTAGAGTAGACACATTCATCAAGCGAATGGGTTGGGAAGGGTGGTATGACCGAAACCGAGATTCCGTGAAGAAATACGAGAATTGTCAGAAATGCCGACAATGCGAATCGAGATGTCCATATCAACTTCCGATATTGGAGCTCATGGCAGAGAAGATCCAGTGGCTTCGTAAGGAATATGGACAACGATTTACCTGAGTGAATATTAGAGGGTCGCTGAAACGCAGACCACATCATCGAACCCAAGACTGAACCGGTGGAGGTGGACTGGGCCACCGGTTGTATACTTGGGGTCCCTCGTTACGCTGGCCGTCAGCCAAGTCGCAAACCAACTCGTAGGAACATTCCTTTCATATGTTGCACTTCAATCTCTGATCTTTGCGATACCAGTCGCCATCACCGTTTTCTACGTGAGAGTTGTTGAGAAGGCGGGACTCTGGGCCTCCACCGGATTTGAGAAGAAATCTTGGCCGAGAGTAATAGCTTACACATTGGCCTTGAATTTCCTGTCTTTCCTCCTAAGTGTACTCCTTTTCTCGGCCGGCGAATACTTGACGCCGAAGCTGCCGGATGTGGCGAAGTATGATCCTACGGCTGTGCAGACCGCGTTTCAGAGCCTTCCCCGACCAGCGTACTGGTACATGGTCTTCACGTCCGTCGTGTACGCCGGTTTCGGAGAGGAGTTTATTTTTAGAGGGTATATTCTGACGAGACTCCTCAAGAAGGGTAGGCTCTTTGGGGTTCTGACTAGCGCAGTCATGTGGAGTTCTCTACACCTTTGGTATCTTCCTACTCTTGGGTCGACGGGAATATGGCAGCATTTGGACGTGATTCTTACGGGCTTACTATTCGGGGTTGCCTATGTCAGAGTCAGGTGTATATGGCCCTTCATCGCGGTCCACGCGTATACAGACATCCTGCTTCCGTTGAGTTTTCTGTATCCTGGAGGTACAGTAGACTTGGTCGCCTTCATTGTACTGATACTCGGTTTGATAGCCGTCGCAGCCTTGATGGTTCACAGCAGGTTTCTCCGAACGACGCATCCTTCTAGCGGCCAGAACGGCAGCCTTGAGCCTATTCGGGAGCCTCCTCTATGATTTTGACCCCAGAAGACGTTCCGATTCTGGATGCGCCCGCTTCGATCATGGTAACCGCTTCGCGGTAGGACTTTATGCCGCCTGCTGCTTTCACGCCCACACGGTGTCCCACGGTCTCCCGCATAAGTCGAATGTCCTCGACCTTTGCCGCTCCTGCGAATCCTGTGCAGGACTTCACAAAGTCGACACCAACATTCTCCGCCAAGCGACACACCACGACTTTCTCCTCATCTTTGAGTAGGGGGGCCTCAATTATCACCTTGACAAGCCTCCCTTTCCTCTTTACCAGTGAGGCGACGGATTGAATGTCACGCCGAACATCATCGAGGCGGCCGGACCTCAGAGCCCCAATGTTGGAGACCATGTCTATTTCAACGGCGCCGTTGCGCATCGCCTCCTCCGCCTCAAACGCTTTTGCTTGAGATGTGCTTGCACCTAACGGAAAACCAACGACGGAGCATACAGCAACCTCTGAGCCCTTCAGGAGCTTTGCAGCCAACTGAACATACACGGGATTTACCACGGCTGCTTTGAATCCGCATCTTCTTGCCTCTTGGCAAAGGCGCATTATCTCATCGTCTGTGGCGTCCGGTTTCAGATTTGTGTGATCGATAATTCTAGCGAGTTCAGATCGATTCATCATACTCACCCAGTAGGCATCCAGACTCGGTATGCAAGTCGAAGTAACACAATCGCTCTTGCAAGACAGTTACGGCTTGGCCCTGAGTAAAAGCTTGCCCTGCCTGATGAAAGGTTCAAGAAAGACTACGACCAATCATGATTCAGGAACTGGAAGCAGGACATGGAGAGACTTGAATGTCAGAGAAGGCTGTGGCCGCCGTTAAGTCCATCGTGGCCGCAGGCTACCAGCTGGACAAAGGATGTTTAGAACTCCTTCAACTCATGCAAGACAAAGTGGACTTAGAGCAACTTGCAGGAGAAGTCGTGAAAGAGGCGGTGGCGGCCAAGCTTTGGCCACCAGTGATCAACAAGCCTCTTCTGGAGAAGGCTGCCTTCAGGATTAGTCCAGAAAGGAACTTTGCCAATGAAAATTTGCAGTCGACAGTCGTAGCGGCGCAGATTCCTTTCGCCAAAGAAGTGGAATCCCAAATTGAAGTCCTCGATGATGAGAAAGCGCTTGTACGATCGAAAGCCACGATGGAGGACTTTGTTCGTTACTTTCGGACAAGGTTCAGAAAGATTCACGAGATTCTGAATGAGAGACTAGACGCCCGAGGTGCGGGCACGGTTGGACAGGCTTTGGAAGCATCGCCGAATAAGAAAGTGCGCTTCATCGCTATGATCATGGACAAAAGACATCGGAGAGACCATATTTTCCTGAACGTCGAGGATGAGGAGAGCACTGCGGTGTTAATGGTGCAGAGGAGCGCTGTAGAAGCCTTCGAAGCCGCTCAAAGCACCCCTCTAGACCAAGTTGTTTACGTCGAAGCCATTCGAGGAAAAGGCGATTTCTTCATCTGCGAAAAGATCTGTCTCCCTGACATTCCTGATCACAAGCCCCAACGAGCCGATGAGCCCGTATACGCAGCGTTGCTGTCAGACATCCATGTTGGAAGCCAATTCTTCCTTCGCGAAGCCTTTACCAAACTGGTTCTCTGGCTAAACGGCAAGGTCGGAACGCCGAACCAACGAGACATCGCTAGCAGAGTCAAGTACGTGATCATCGCCGGAGATCTGGTTGATGGCGTCGGAATCTATCCCGGCCAGGAGCGAGAACTGGAAATCCCAGACGTCTACGCCCAATATAAGCTCGCGGCCCAGTACATCGAACAAATTCCCGACTACATCGAAGTCATCTTCATTCCAGGCAACCACGATGCCACAAGACAAGCCCTTCCACAGAATCCAGTCCCCAAAGAATTCGCGGAACCAGTATACGCTGCCAGAGACATCAAAGCCCTAGGAAACCCCACACGCCTCCAGCTACACAAGGTACGCTTCCTCATATACCACGGCCGCTCTCTGGACGACGTAGTAGCGACAGTACCAGGAATGACCTACCAAACACCTGACAAGGCCATGGAACACCTTCTAAGATGTCGCCACTTGGCGCCAGAATACGGACAACGAACACCCATTGCTCCAGAGCAAGAGGACAGACTGGTCATACGCGAGGTACCAGATGTCTTTCACTGCGGACACGTACATGTCGAGAAACACAAGGAGTATCGAGGAACGATGATCGTGAACTCGGGCGCTTGGCAGAATCAGACTGAATATCAAAGAAAACTGGGCCTAGCCCCAACTCCAGGAAGACTACCTACCTTGAATCTCCAGACACTGCAGGTAGGAGTAATTGACTTCGCGAGCGCGTAGTAACCGTGTCCGAAGAATCCTAGCCGTGGAAGATGGCCCATTCTTGAGAGAGGACATACATTGTCTTATCTTGGGAGTTGTGACAGCAGACAGTTCGATCGATCAGATCCTCATGAACCGCATCTGTGTCGACGGAGAGGACAGCACGGAGAAGGTCGCGTCCCTCGTTCGCCGCTCAGGCAAAGTGGATGTCCTGATGTTGCCCTCGATCTCACTTGGAGGGTTCAACATCATTGATCCATATGAACTCCACCGCGAACTGAGACTGCCCATCTTGATAGTGAATCCAAAGAGACCCGACATGCGCATGGTCCGAGAGGCTCTTCAACAGCACTTCGTCGACTGGGAGGAAAGGATCAGAGTCTTCAATCTCATGGGCTCGCCCAAGGCTTTCCATCCGAATAGCCGAATCAGGACCTACTACTACGCCGTAGGGGTGTCTCGGTATGAGGCGGAATCGATTCTGCGTGTTTCGTTGCGTTTCGGAAAAAGGCCCGAGCCTCTGAGAGTTGCGAGAATTATCGCACGTGCGCTAGGTGAACTGTCGTCTATGAAAGCGTTGGGGAGAATGTGACATGAGACTAGAGATCAAGATTTCTTCAGAGAAGGCGTCTGAGAGCGCCTTAGGCGAGATCCCCAATCGTATCTTTTTCGTCCTACCGTACCGACCAAGACTCACGACGCGGGCGTTCAGAATCCCCATGATGTCGAGTTCATTCAATAGGCCGCTGACTCTCCTCTGAGTCAGTGGTTCCACCTTGATTATCCCACAGAGTTCCTTGTACACATCGTAGACATCGCCAGTGATCGCGCCTTCCTGCATGCGATTACCGATTAGGTGTGTCGCTACAAGAACTATCTTTGAGTGAAGAGGAAGAGACTTTAGAACTTCGGCAACTCTGTCATTTTCGATCTTCTGCTGCGCGAATTTTACGTGCTCCTCGTCAACGGCCGTCGCGCCTTCCCTTTCCGCCAGCTCCCCAGCAACACGTAACAGATCAAGCGCCCTTCTGGCGTCTCCATGCTCGCCGGCCGCTAGGGCCGCGCACAAGCGTAGGGCCGGATCGAGCAGGGCGCCTGGCAGAAACGCTGACTTAGCTCGTGCAAGCAATATGTCATAAAGTTCGTCAGCCGGGTACGGCCGGAAGACCAGTTCCTCCTCGCTCAAGGAACTCAACACTCTCGGGTCAAGAAACTCCTTGAAATGAAGATCGTTAGATATTCCTACAAGTCCGACCCAGTTGCCTCTCAGCGACTCATTGATTCTCGTCAACTCGTACAGCAGGGTATCGTCATGCTGCCGCTTGATCAAGGCGTCGATCTCATCGAGCACCACGACAATGCTTCTCTTGGTCGACACTAGGGAGCTTCGAAAGCGGTCCAGAACCTCGCCAGATGCAAGGCCCGTGAACGGAACATTCACAGATCCAGAGTTGCACAGCTCTGCCAGAATCCGGTAATTGGTTCCGGCCAATCGACAGTTCACGTAGCAGATCCGGATAGGTGTTCCAGTGTCAGCGGCCCTTCGCTCAAGGTGTGAAAGAACGAACCTAGCCACGGCCGTCTTACCTGTGCCCGTCTTCCCGTAAATGAAGACATTGGAGATCTTGGATCCCGTAAGTGCCGGCGCGACGATGGCACCTAGCTTGTGAATGTGTTCGTCCCTGTGCGGCAAAGCTTCAGGGACGTAATCATGACGGAGAACATCTCGGTTAGCGAATATCTTTGTGCCCGAGAGAAACTTGTCAAATACGACGTCCAATATGTTGCCGGAACTCAGTTGAGAAGCCTCCAACGGACGCACCGGTGATTTAAATATTAACCGTTCTTGTACACGAAAACCGACTTACAACAACAGATCTCTGCAGTCAGCAGGAGCGGCGGGGGTCCTCCCATCGATCTATCGAGGACTCCGGGACCCCTTGACTTCCACTGGAGTCAGCATAGCTCATGATGTATTGGTTGTGATGTATTGGTTGAGTTGTAGATAGAAACATAGCTCGTAGAGTTTAGTTGCGTGTAATAATTAAACGGCTTCGCTACAGTTCTGTGTATGGTCTGCACTTTCCTAGTAGTCTAAGCGCTCGATCCAACAGACGGTCTGTCCATCGGAAACGCAGGGGTTTGGCTCCACTGGAAATGGCTTGGTGATCTCTTGTGTGACACATATGTGGACGCGGCAGAGCATACCGATCTTCCTCAAAAAGAGCTGTTCCTAATTCATTTTTAGTGAACTAGGGCGATTCTCGCTTTAAGCTGGCGCGTTGGCCCGATTCATGAGGATGGATGTCCGGACCTGCGGGCATTTGTGAACGAAGTTGCTGTAAGTTCACCAAAAAAGGTATTAACTTGTGAACGTAGAAAGTGAGCGAAAGTAGGGTAGATGAGACGGTGCCGGCCCGTAGAGTGAGAATAGAATTCTTTGACCACGGTGGTACCAAGCATACCATTACTGTCGAGGGGGCCGTCACTAAGGAGAAGATCGCTAAGATTCTCGACTACGTGGAACTGATGGGCGATCTCCCGACCTCAGTCGGAGACGGTTCCGGTTCGCGTGCTGAGAAGAAGTTCGAGAAGCTTCGGGAACTTCTTTCGGGTTTCCAAGGAAGGGCCTTCCGGTCGGATGATATGAAGGAAGCGTACGAGCAGAGGTACGGGGAAGCGATTCCGCTGAGCACAGTGTGCACCTATCTGGCCCGTTTCGTGGATCGAGGAGCCGTTTTGAGATCGGGATCACCGGCTCAGTGGCTGTATACGGTCAAGCCTCCCGGCACGTTCTCGTGGAACAATATTATGCAGAAGTGACTCTGGAACTCTCCAGAAGATCCCTAGCTACCTTTGTCAATACGTATCTCGGCGGGTACTTCTGAGACTCCTTCTCGAAGAGCCCTAGCTCAACCATTTTCCTAACCATTCTGCTGGTATGCTCCCTGCTCCGGCCCAAGATGCGGGAGATCTGGGTCGGCGACTTTGCTCCTCCAGCCAAGGATTGAATCATAGCAAGATCCGCATCCGACAGTGGTCGTTTCGCAGAAGCTCGCATGGCCCAGACTTTGGGGTCGCCCTTGATCGTAGCCATCTCCGCTCTGAGTTTCTCATTTTCTCGGATGAGACTGGAAACAACCTCTCGGATCTTTATCATGCTGTCAGCGAGCCGCTTGTTAGCGGCGAGCGCCGTCTCCACGTTCTGCGCTAACGCGTTCAGTCTCTGGATCTGCGCGTCGTCGAGAACATCTAGGGTTCGCTTGGACTTCATTTCCTTCAATTCACTGCGGACCAGTTCAATCGTGCGTTTCTGGTCGTCAAGACGTTTTACGATTCCCATCACCGTCCATCTTCCTGGTTCACTTGATTGAGACTTGGATTCTTCCTCTGACTCGGACAATGATCAGAACTCCATAGCGCGATTTGGCAGCACAATGTATATGTACGCTCTTAACAACGATTTGGATCTTCTTCGAGGCGTCATGGCTGGGGCTAAGGTTGAAGAAGACAGGCGCCGAGTTGCGCTTCAAAGGAATTGTTCAGGGAGTAGGCTTCAGACCCTTTCTCCACAACTTGGCGGCCCGACACCACTTGGTCGGATACGTTCGGAACCTTGGTGACGCTGGCGTCCAAGTTCATATCGAAGGAGACTGCCATGAGGTAGAGGGATTCATTCAGGAACTCAGAACAACTTCGCCCCCAATATGCCAGATCCGCGACCTCCAAGTAGAGGATGTCGACTACTCGGGGCGATTTCATGGATTCGCCATCTACCCGAGCGACAAGCAGCGGTCCACCTTCGGCTCAGTGATCCCCCCAGACATCGCAACCTGCAGTCAATGCACTAAGGAGATCTTGGATCCGACATCGAGATGGTGCCTATATCCGTTTACCTGTTGCGCTTCTTGCGGCCCGAGATTCACCGCGATAAGAGAACTTCCGTACGATCGGGACCGCACGAACATGTCTCTTTTTCCGATGTGCCAAACCTGTCTAAGCGAGTATCAGAATCCGAAAGATAGACGCTTTCACGCCCAAGGGATCGGCTGTTCCTCATGTGGTCCACACATCAGACTCTACGACCGAATGGGTCAACCGATTGAGAGCGGCCGGCCTCTGCAGGATGCATCCCGCCTGTTAGATGAAGGAGCGATTCTGGGCGTCAAGGGAATAGGAGGGGTTCACGTGGCTGCATCAGCAATTCTCAACGGCCCGTTGGATCGAATCCGCGCACGGAAAGGGAAACCTTTCCAGCCGTTCGCAGTAATGTCGCGGGATCTCGGTGAGATTCGCGAGTTCGCGGACTTCTCTGATCTTGAAGCTCAACTTCTGGAGGATTGGAGGAGGCCGATCGTTGCGCTGAGGAAATCGTCTGGTTGCTGTCTGTCCAAGCTGGTGGCCCCTAACCTTGACACAGTCGGAGTCATGCTCCCATATACGGGCATACATCTCTTATTGACTCACTTCAGTCGCAGCAAAGCACTCGTTATGACGAGCGGAAACATCACAGGAATGCCTATGGCAATCACAAATGAGGAAGCAGTTCGCCAACTTTCAGATGTTGTTGACTACTTCCTGCTCCATGACAGAGAGATAGTCGCGCGTTGCGACGATTCAGTGATACGTGTCTTGGGCGGGGTCCCCACCTTCATTCGCAGATCCAGAGGTTACGTGCCGATCCCTGTCGAAGTGCCTTTCACCGTGGAGAGCGATGCGATTGGTTTCGGGGCCGAGCTGAGAGTCACAGGAAGCGTCCTTCACAAAAACCACTGCTACCTCACCCAGCACATCGGAGATGTGGACAACTTCGAGGCCGTCAGTTTCCTTCGAGATGCCATTCAGCATCTCTCCGATCTAATCGGAATTTCTCCTGAAGAGGCAGTGATCGTTCATGACGCTCATCCGAGATATTTGTCATCGAGACTGGCCGGAGACCTGTCACGGAAGTGGGGAACGAGGATACAGCCGGTTCAGCACCATCATGCTCATGCCGCTTCCTTGATGGCTGAGAACATGGTGCCGCCAGATGAATCAATGGTCGTGATAGCTGCCGATGGTGTGGGGTATGGTTTGGATGGAGACGTATGGGGAGGGGAGGTCTTAGTCGCGTCCTATGGGAACTTTGAGAGGGTGGGACATCTGGCTAGGCAACCCATGCCAGGGGGTGATGCATGCACTCGCTTTCCTTTGAGAATGTGTGCCTCTATGCTTTCACAGCATTTCGATGATAGTCGAATAAGGGCGATCATTCTGTCAAGAAGAGGACATGGCTGCTTGAATGAGGATGACTTGGATCGGTTGGTGGCCCAAATCGAGAGTGAAGCAGGGTTGAATTGGACATCGAGTACTGGACGGGTACTCGACGCGATGGCCGCTGGAGCGGGCCTTTGCCTTGAGCGAACGTATGAGGGCGAACCCGCAATGGTCCTTGAGGCCGCCGCGGAAAAAGGGAACCGTGAAGCATTTTCGCCCAAGTCCGACCTGATAATCAACAGAGGTGGAATCCGGACCGTAGACACGAGTC
>Ga0315289_10006353_pt1 | contig 17381 bp, 16 predicted proteins | sample YL17G11_40_MG_FD_203452 | JGI IMG/M metagenome (GOLD analysis project Ga0315289, IMG submission 203452) | Sediment microbial communities from Yellowstone Lake, YNP, Wyoming, USA - YL17G11_40 | ecosystem: Environmental > Aquatic > Freshwater > Lake > Sediment | place: USA: Wyoming | collected... | reverse complement strand
ATAGCATCGAAACGCTTCAATATTACAGCAAACATTTCCCTCGTCATCGGTTTTTGTGGGTCTGTCCCATCCATCAATTTTTTATCTTTGGCCCAGGCCCAGGCCTCATATGCCCAATCTGAAACATCTGTATTATCCACAGGCTTATCCTCCTTATATTTCATCATCTTAATAGCATCCCAAAATTCAGGTTTGGTTGCTTGCCAACTCCACCAATTCATACCCTTAATATCTAATTCAATAGCTCGATTAAAGAATCTTAACATATCATCGGCGGTGAAATTGGCATCACTAAAATCTCCACCAGTTGGAATTATTGGTTTCCCCCAATGATTAAACTCAGTTACGCTTTTATTCAGACAATCTACTGGGTCTCTTTTTGAACTAGACCAGTAGACTTGAGGCATGACAAAATCGCACTGAGCCATGAATTCATCCCAAGGAAATTCCGAGTGCATGGAAGGCCACCAATAACTTGATAAACCAATTGGAGTATCAGGCAACTTACTTCTCAAAGTTGTAGCATATTGAGTGGCAGAAGATTTGTTGTTTTTATATTCCTGTTCAGCATCAATAACAAAACCATCAAATTTAAAATCTTTATACCACTGAGCTTCTATTTCAGCTTCACCGCTTGGGCTATGTCCATAAATATAAGGCCAGCCCCATGCCTCAATTCCAGCCGCTTGAGCCAGAGGAACAAATTTTTTGACCAGATCATGCTGAAATGCCTCTCGTCCATCAGCAAACTTCACTAGAACATGACCTAAACCAATATTTTTGGCTCTTTCAACAATTTTTGTTAAATTCCCACCTTCACAACTCTTTAACTGCCAGATATACATCCCATTCCCTTTGGGTAATTTACTTCTCATTTTTGGGCCTCCTTGGGGATATCATCCCTTTCCTGTAAAAACAAATAAGCTTCATCATATTCTACATTGTTAAACATCGTTCCCACATGACAGTGCCATTCATCTTCCATTGATAAGAATATTTCATAAGAATCCTTTCAAGGAAACCCACGAATTCATTCGTGGGAGGAATTGAAATATATTTAATTATTTCTCAAAAATCTTGCAGGTATTACCAAATCTCTTGTATAATTATTATACAAGAGAAAATACTATGGAACAGATAATTACCTGTAAACTCAAACTTATTTTAACTGAAGAACAAAAATCTGACTTGCTTTATACCATAAATCAGTATAACCTTGCCATGAACTTTGTTCTTCAAGACAATTTTACTGACAAACTGACCAATGATGTCAAACTGCATCACAAATATTATACAATTATCAAAGAAAAATTTCAACTAAACTCTCAGACTGCCATTAATGTTAATCGTCAATGCTCATCTATCTATAGAACTAGATGGACTAGAGCTAAAACCAAAAGAGACCATTCTATTTTTGAAAAACCTCCAGTTTATAAAGCTTTGACCATGAAATATACTCTAAATAGAAATGTATCCATATTCAAAGAAGGAATGCTACTTTCCATTTCTAGTTTGAATAATCGAATAAAATATATACAATTGAAAGGCTGGAAAAAACATTATGACTTAATTCAACATTGTAAATTATCTGATCCCCTATTGAAATACGATAAAAACAAGAAAGAGTTCTACCTTCTACTTCCAATTACAGTCAATATCGAAGACCAAAAGCACAAATCAATCATTGGTTTAGATTCAGGGATTAGGAATCCCATTGTCGCTGCTTCACAAAATGAAGTCAAGTTTTATGATAAACCAGAAATAATCAAGGAGAGAAAAACAAGACTGAAAGAAATGAGACAGGAATTGCATTCCAAAGGCACTCGCTCTAGCAAAAGAAGACTTAAATCTATGTCTAGACGAGAGAGATTGTTCGTTTCTGACTGGAGTCATTGTTTGGCTAAACAGGTTATATCTGATTTCCCCTCTGCATTGTTTATCATGGAAGACTTGACAGACATTAGACAAAACACATCTACCTTTAGAAAAGAAAAGGAAGACCGAAGGCAAAGAGAACAGTGGAACTTTGTTGAGATTCAGGACAAGATTGCCTACAAGTCTGTGCTTTATAGTGGGATAAGGACTGAGAAAATAGATCCAGCTTACACTAGTCAGACTTGTCCTGAATGTGGGTATGTTTCGGAAGATAATAGATCAAAAGGTTCAGAAATATTTACTTGTCAAAATTGTGGCTTGACCAAAAATGCAGATGAGGTCGGGGCCATAAACATTAGATTTAAAGGGTTGACTGTCAGCCAACCTCATTGTTCAGAGCGTCAAACCTCTTCGAACAAGCCAACGAATTTATTCGTTGGTAGCTGACATAAATAGTCAGGAAATACTTTTCTATCAATTTTAGATGATTTTTGCAAATCTTTCCATTTAATCATAGCGGTTTTAGTTTCAAGATTAAAATTTGCTGGAAGCATTTTATTAATGATGTCAATAACTTGTTGTTTCTTAATATCCCGTTCTAACAATTGTCGTTCGCTGGCATATTTCTGATGTTCGACAGCCAATTCATTCACTTGTTGTGGAGAATAAACAGTGCTTTGTGTTTGTGGAATGATTTTTACCGCCATAATGGAAACCCTCCTAAAAATATTGATAAACAGCCTGTCGGTGTCGTGGGAGGAGGTGTAGGAATTGTGCCACCGGCATTCATTTTATCCATTGCCGCAACCATTCTAACATTTCCACTGCCTTCTCGGTTATACTCGTAAACAGGTCTATCATAAGTTGTAGACATTAATAATGCCTTCATGTCAGCCGGTGTCAAATCCTTCTTAACCGCCTTTAATAACGCTCCGCAACCTGACATGAATGGTGTGGCGAAACTAGTCCCACTAGCATAGATATAAAACTCATTAATGGCATCTCCCATAACCCCTTGACTAGATTTAGCCAAGGCCACATCTTCGCCCCAGGCCATGATGTCTGGTTTTGCAAGATCCTTGTTATCTGAGCCAACCGCAGGCCCTCTGGAGCTAAAATAGGAATGTTCTCCCTTATAATTACAGGAGGCAACAGCGATGGCATTCAAAGCATTAGCAGGAGCACAAATTTTCCCTGGACCATCATTCCCCGCTGCCACAAACACTGCAATTCCCTGTGCAACAGCATTGTCAAGTGCCTTAGAGAATGTAGTATAAGCAGTTGTGCTAGAACCTAATGATAAATTAATGATATCAACCTTCTGTTGCACCAGCCAGTCAACACCCTTAACAATATCAGCCTCATAGCCCGAACCATCAGAGCCTAACACTCTGGCCATAAGAAACTTGGCGTCTGGGGCAACGCCATGAAATTTGGCGACTTTAATGCCTTTCCCTAACATAATCGATGCACATGCGGAGCCATGCCCGAAATCATCTATGGGGGTAGTATTATTTTTATCTACGAAATCTTTAAAGGATTCAAAATTATCAACTAAATCAGGGTGGGAAGCATCTACACCAGTATCTGCAATACCAATTCTAACACCCTTCCCTGTATACCCTTTACTTATTAATTCCTCCACACCAGAAACTACCATCTGTTGCATTGAACCGGCTGTGGCAGGATCTAATTCGGGGGCTGGAAACACGCCAGCGGCCCTAACCCTATTATCAACTGGTAGTGGCGGAATGAAGTATCTCTCTTCAGGAACAACATTGTATCCTTTGGCGATTAAACCTCTGACCTCATCATCGTCTACTTCGGCGACTACAGAATCTACTATGCCAATGTATTCAGCGTTATTATCCTTTAAATCAAGACTTTGAATTCTTGGGCCTTCTGGATGACTAACAAAATATTTCATTATAACACCTCTTTTATTCGAAACTCATACAACATATTATCGATAAAATCGTCATCAGCCTGCTCAGGCAACTTAGAACTTTGCTCCAAAGCCCTAACTTGTTGAGCCTGATAATGGATTTCATTGATTATCTCATAAAGTGATAATTCATTATTTCTAATTTGTTTCAACAAAGGGATATACTCAAATTCACCCATATGTACCAGTAGTTTACCCTCTTTGAGGGCATATTTAACACATAATAACAAACGCACACAATGCATGGCGTTCTTGCAATCATATGTTACTGATGTATCTTTGGTCAACAAACCATCCCACATGGCTTCTAGGCTGTCAGGTTTGAACAAATCCACTTTCATTTTGTCCAGCCTATAAACGTGAAAAATAGGCTTCAAAAACCTCTCAGCCTGAGCAGTTGCATAGCCCACATAAGCTGCAGTCATTTGCTTCTTGGTGATGAATTTCTCTCGATTATGTCTAAGGTTTTCAAAAATATCAGATGTGTTTAAAATCATTTTATCTGGCATATAAAGCATTTCAAGCACAGATGGGTTGCATTTGAGACATAAACTGCAGAATTTCCCTATCTCAGTCGAATTAATGTCAATCTCCTTGTTTTCATGACTGCGGATTTCAACAGTGGCAGAATTAGACTGTGGTGTCATAGGATTGACGGTCAATAGATGTTTGATATGCACAGAATGAATAGCCCTCATGTCAATGTCAGAAGATGGAACATTTGTTCCATAGGCATGAGAACCAACGCACATGCTGGCTAATAATCTACCTTGCCATTTATCATCAACATGGGTTCTTATGATTTCTTCAAGTTCTTTCAATTCATTGATTTGTTCATTAGCGAGAGACATATTATTCTCCTATTGGAACCAGTTTCACTTGTGCCCCCACTTTTTCAAATTCATCTTTGGCCCGATGAGCAATTTCAGCAATAACGTTGTCTCCTATTTTATACGGAAGATGATCAACAATGTATTTAGAATCTTCTAATACCACATGATGTCCCAATTCTCTAAGAACTTTCATCGTGGCGATTCTGTTTCCCCCAGTAGATTCCAAATAAACAATATAATTTGGCCGATAAGGCATTTGTGGCGGGAAGGGCTCAAAACGCCCCATGGTTAAATCATCATCAAAATCTTCATCGACTGGCATAGACCCATCCTCCTTTAAGTTAAAACTTCTTCAGTTTGTGTCACGGAAATCAACCCGGCATAGGCCAAAACAGCCATGTATTCAGCGATTTTCAACGGGTCTGTTTCATAAACTGGAGGGTTGGGGCCATGATTCGTTCTATTATACTCTGTCGCATTCCAGCTTATGTCATCAATGTCAAGCCAGTGATCAGTCTCTAACATCTCAATGATATTTCCTGTAATTTTGTTTGCAAGATCATATGTCTCTGTCTTGAAATCCCAGGCGAAACATATTGAACGCCGATATTTAATCTTTCTTTTATTACTCAAATCCATTTTATTCCTCCAATAACCTCTCTCTGATGACCGCTCTTTGATGCTTACAAGCCTGATATGGATGTAATGAACCATTAGGGCAGGTGCAACCAATGATTTTCCCACCGTCTTCAATATCTACTGTTACATAATAGTGCTTTTTCGCATCACTTTCTGATGTGACAGTGACATGAGCATACTCTTTGCCATCATTCCCATAAAACAACTTACTTCCCGGCAAAACTTTGATCATCCTAATCATCTCCTTCAAAACATTTACTTTTACGTCACTAACAGCCCAAGGGCTACCAACTTGTTGTAATTCGCCTTCAATATAACTCAACATGGCCTTCTTGCCTTCTTCAAATTTATCATGCAAATTATAAATATAGATGTCTGGCTTACGATTAAAGCCTTTATAGGCCTCATCTTTCAATTGTGAGTCAACCCTCTTCACAATATCATCTTCAGACATCCCTCGTTGTTTTAACCGTTGAATGACATACTTCCCATCAGTGACTATGGAAATGACCCTAATATATTGTTTTAAATCATCAATACTATTTAATATCTTAGTTAATCCACCGGGGGTGATTTCTTTGATAAGGTTCTTTGCTTGATATAATGCTGTTTTGGGCAATCCATGTTTCAATTCGCCATATCGCTCCCATTCCAAAAACTGGTCAGCATAAACGGCTGCATTAAATTGGGTATCACTCAGATACTGGAAATCTATGCCATCGGCCTCATTATCACGAGGCGGGCGGGTGGTACGGCTAATGATACGCTGTAAATCATACTTATCGTTAAAGGCTTCCAGAGTAGCATCAACTAAAGCGGTTTTGCCAGCCCCTGAGACACCTATGACGAAAAATATTCTTCTATTCATTAATCTCAAAACTTTCTATGTTGAACAAATTATTAATATATTCATCGACTTCATCAATGACATCATCTTTTAACAACGGGAGACGACCTCGACAATATAAATCGTGATACACAACATCATTGCTTGACTTAGCAGTCACGGTGAAAGTCTGACCAATGATATCTTGCATGGCCTCAGCCCGCCAACGTTTGATTGCTCCAAATAAGGTGTGACCAAGTAATAATAATGCCGGTTTATTTTTATTCAAATCCCATGTCACCACCGAGTAAACGCCAAGTTCAGCCAGATAAATAACTTCTGTCATGAACTTGACATCTACTTCAGGAAAGTTATTGACCTCTAATGGTCGGGCAATTGAGATAAAATCTTCCATGGTTAATGGTCTTTTTAGTCCAGTAATTTTCTCATACATCGGGATATTCTTCATATAAATTCACCAGCATTATTATACAAGTTATTTAAGAATTAATTGCCTCTGCAATGCGACGGAAAAGGCCCTTAGCAATCCGAACTACATCATCCATGTCATATTTAGCATCAACAAGATATGAGCAGTGATAAGAATCATTAATTAATTCAACTGTAGTTGCATCAATATCAAGGATTTCTCCGTTAATGTTAATCTTACAGGCTGGAATTTGAACAATATCACTGCCATCAATTTGTAACCAAGTTGAAGAACCTCTATTATCAAAAAGTAATTCAACAGATTTATAAGTATCAGAAACATCTAAAATCAATGATTGACAATATAACTCTCCATTTACCAAAGGCACTGTACCAACCACACGGCGGGCATTAATGGTATCAGAAAAATCAACAAATTCGGTAATATCTGCGATTAAAACCCCATCGTCTTCATCATCTGCAACTCCTGCATCTTCTACATCATTGTCATCTAAATCCTTAGGAAAACAAACAGCATATGATGGATAATTACAACAATCTTCATCGGTTAGGTCATAGTCATAGTCTCCATCTACATCATTTTCTTCACAATCACATTCTTCTTCGTCACATACATCTAACTCTTCATCAGTCGGGCGAATAGTAGAAACTACTTTCTTCCCAAATTGTGCATTCTCTTCATCAGTCGGGCGAATAGTAGAAACTACTTTCTTCCCAAATTGTGCATTTAAAGCACAATCTTTTTGTGTGCAGTTGGCACAGAAAAGCTCTACAAATTTACTCTTCAGATATCGTGTAACGCTATCGTAAACGATTCCAGCACTTAATTCGGGATCCACCACCATATTATTTTCTCGATGCAAAACCTTCTCACTATAAAGCCAGCAGTAATCATTCATAATAAAATGCCTCCTAAGTTTTTAGTTCTCAAGAGACATTATACATCACCATTCAAATTTTTTCAACTACTATTTTAACCAGCGGGTGAACCAACCATCAGCAAATACAGCCTTCTTTTTACTTTGAGCCATAATAGGCCCCTCACCACGACGGGCTCTCATTTTGTCAATGTTTTCTTTTCTATTCAAAATGTTGACCGCAAACCAATATTGCAGTTTTTGAGCCTTGGTCATGGATTTAACTCGACCAGAACTTGTCAATTGATTACCAGAAATAGCATTTTGAGCCAAATTCTGTAATTTATCAGCCTGCTTCCCATAATCAAAAACAAAACCTTTCTTTTCATCTCTCTCGCGATAAAATTGTCCCAATCTCAAAGCTAAATCATTTTTGCTGATTATCATAAGATCCAATAATGAATAAACCCCTATCGCATTCAACATCTTCGCAGTAAGGGCTCCTATCCCTTCAGCTACAACTAATGAGATGGCATCAGGAGGAACTGCAGCCTGTTTAGAGTTATTCACCATCTGCGTCTTAAAGGCCTCAAATTCTTCCGGTGCATCCTTCCACCAACCAGCACGGCCCGCCAAGACGCCTAATCCCATCAAGAAAATACTCTTCTTATATTCATCCGCAGTGATGTAATATTCTCTTGACATACAATCTGGAATGACTGATTCTCCAGTCACGGAGTCTTTATCTCTAGGATGAATGCCATTTAATATCCAATATAGACACTGGACTCTCTTCATCGCTGGAGTCGCAGCATTAACATCCGGTACCCCAAAGGTGGCAACAGTTGCATCCAAACAAGCCTCGGCTTGTTTCTGTGAAATATAAGCATCTTCTTGAGGATCATCATATCTGGTCAAATTCCCCAATACAACTGCCAAATCCATGGAAGTTGAGGTGTCGGGGTTATATTGTCTTTCATACATGTTTTTAATGATATCAACAGTATCAGCAACAGGCATACTAGCCCCCATAATTTGACGGCCTAACATCGTTATCTTATACTGACCGTCTTCAATGACAACCATACCATAAGCCACTAAATCACGAATGACATCTTCTATGTATTCTTGGAATTTTTCAGGAGATATCATTTGGGTGACTTGAGGCATATATCCCAAAGCCCCACAGGTCATCGGCTGACCACTGGTATCCACCATGGGTTTACCATTTTGATCTTTTAAGGCAGCCATACAAGTTAAACAAAACATTTGCGTACCATTTTCATCAAATTCTTTTGGCATACTAATGCTTTTCCCAGCCTGAGTTATACTAATCGCCCGAGTGCTATCTATCAAATTAGAATGTGGACATGGCTGTGCCCCCGGAACATCTTGACCACGCCCCGCATATGCCCATTGTACTCTATCTGTGCCATTTTGTAAATCCCAAGACTTACAAATATGCTCTAGGCCCCTACGGGCATTCATGGGATTCTCAGCATCTACCTGATTTTGGAAATAAGCAAAGGTGGAAGCCACATATTTGCCACAGTTTGCAGCGTCAGTAATTCCCAAAATGCCGATCGCTCTCAGAACACTATCGGTTAGTTTTCTTCTATTATTAAGTTTAGATTCCAAGAAGGCCTTGGCATTCAATCGTCTCTGGTCATAAATCTTTCTATCTGGAGAACTATAAACAATGATTCTTGGACGCACACCAGGGAACTCAGTCAAATACTTCTGCCGTCCTGAACGTCCCATCTCCTGCATCAATTGACTAGTCTCAATGTCAGTCCCTGCTCTATCAGTTCCATAAATAACCACTGTATAAGCACCAGTATTGACTCCTGCTGCCAAAGTGCTGGTCGCAATTAAGACTGGATGATGCTGATAATCGTTGTTAAAATTATTGACAATTTCTTCTTTTTCATCTGCAGAACTATTATGAAATGGAACCATCCATCTTCCCATTGTCTTCATAGAACCACAAGCAGGACAAGAAAAGTTAGGGCTTTCCGAAGGATCTAATGCTCCGCCTTCTGGCCCAGTCGGAGCTAAAAGAACTCTTCCACAAGAGGTGCATTGCCAGAAATAATTCAATGCTAAATCTCGCAAATCATATCCATCAGCAAAACTCTGTACAAACACTAATGTGGGCCTCATGACTACTTTTGACTTTTTGTTCTGTACTAGATTACTAGTAGAAACTAAATCTTTTAAGGCCCTTAAACCTTTCGCCACATTATCCTCTTCTTCACCTTCTTCAGCCTTAGGGAAGATCCGATAATCAATTTCATGTTCAATAGGTTTCCATTCACCCCAAACCAAGGCCCATTTCGATTGTTTCTCAGCCTCCATTCCCTCAAATTTCTCTCCCGAATCGGTCATGCTCTGTTGCCATGCAGCCAATTCAATGGCATTTTGCATAGTGGCAGACATATAGATAATACGAGCCGCTCCACCAAGCATATCTCTTAATCTCTTGAACTTGTTATAAATTTCAATTTGTTCAGTTTCAAAATTAGGTCCTCTGCCTCTCTCTCCAATAAGATGGCCTTCATCGAAAATGACAGTAGTAATGCGATTAACCCATGGACTGCCTGTCGGATTCTGTAAACATCTTAAGAATTTTTCGGGAGTAATGACAATGATATCAGCTTGGTTTGCATCTTCAACAAGATTCTTATCCCATTGTGGAGCAATAGGAGTTTCTGGCCGAGTAACTACTTGTGTTCCTATTTTCTTTTGTCTTCTTATCTCACGCATTTGGGCCATATATAAATCATCATCATTAACATATTGGTCAATTCCACGCAACATGGTGGTTTTCCAACCATTTTTCATAAACGGATGAACAAAATCTTTTTCAGAATAACTAAAATCTCTGGCAATCTGGGCAGTTAAAGCCCTGGCGGGACAAACATAAACGGAAACTGGTTTACTATAACCAATGGCTTTCACTCTCATTTTACTATCAGCAATGGCTGCTTCAGCGATGGTGGTTTTTCCAACCCCTGTAGGCAAACAAAGAATAATGTTTCTCGCTTCATCACTAGTAAGTAATTCAAGGGCATTGGCCTGGGAAGGATTGGGAAGAAGTTTACGAGCCCCAATTTCTGTGTAAGGATATAAAGGAGATTTTGCTGCTATTTTAACTTTTTCTTCATCATATAATCCTTTATCGGCCACTAAAATGATGCGACCATCTGGTGTCGTAGCGGTTTGTTGCGTTGGGTCTAAGGCTTGAAATTCTTCTAATTCAATGTAATCATATAAGCTTTCAAATAATTTATCGGTGCGACGTGTCATGCCAGCAATAGTTGTTTCACCATCATATGGAATAGCGGCTCTTTCTTCGTCAGACATGATGCGAATGGAGCCTTGAACAATGGCCCCTTGGCCAGCATTATTTTCTGTAGAAGCATTTGCGGTCCCGAATACACTATTATCTTCATCCATGGACTGACTATGAAAATCGCCATAAATTTCAGGTTGTGTTATGGTATTAATGTCAATATCTGCTATATTAAGGCTTCTATCTACAGCCTGCCCACCACGAATGTTAAAGCCGGGGCCTGCTGTAGTGTAAACCGAAAACTCTCCCATATTTTTAGATGATTGTCCAACAATGACAAAAACTCCAAATTTTCTTTTCCCTTCATCTCCACATTCCTTACACCAGTAAAAAATGCTTCCATCTGCCTTTGGTTTTCCAGGCCTCAATGAGGCATCTCCGAAGGGACACTGAAGGGCCTTTTGGGAGACAACCGGCTTAGATTTAAAATATTCAATGGCTTGTGCCGCCATTTCCTGGTCATCTGTTTTTTGAGGCATTGGAGCAGACGGCTGTTCGCCCTGTAAGGTTTGCACCAATCCTGTTTGGAATTGCTGAGTGATTTGTTGGGCAGTTTCTGCGTTGAGAGGCGGTTCTCCCCATTTTTTGATTGGATTGTAAGAATACTTGCAGCCTGCCGAACGATAACTATCACAGGCAAAGAAATCACCGTACTGCCCAGTAGTCCTCTCAGAAACTGTAGATAATATTCCTCGCTTAGAACATTCTGGGCAGTATTTTTGAATATTTTGTTGGATGGGAACGACACCACTTGCTTGTTGTTGAGATAATTGATTGAATTGAGCTTCACTTAATGGCTGAGGCCCATATGATTTTTGGATATATTTACATCCTGGGTAGGCACTACAACCAGAAAAAGGTCCAAGCCTACCCGTGCGACCCATGAGACCAGATTTTTTTCCTTGTTGAGAGCATAAAGGACAAAATTGATCAGGAATTGGCCCGATAGTAGGAGTCATTGATAAACGTTGCATGAATCTACTAAACCACATATTGGGAACTCCTTAATACTAATGGTTAATTATGGAAAAGGGATAATAATCCCTTCTTTGAGCAGGTAAAAACTGGCTGACGAAGAATTATAGTATTGTCAACATAAAAAATATCAAGGCGGTGATCACTTTGCCATTTAAATCAATTAAGCAAGAGCGATTCCTTTTTATAAACCCAGATACTAGACAAATGGCAACGGAGTGGCGTAAAAATTATGGGGACGCTCCTGGCTGGCCTGGGAAAAAGAAATCCAAGAGAGGTAAAAGGAAAGTGAAAAAGACAAGCGAATCAATCATAACTTTATTAAAATTAGCTGAAATCCTTGACAAAGAGCAACAATATGTGGCTTCAGATAAATTAACTAAAATTGCCCATCAAATTCTGGCTCACTGTGGTCACTGTTCAGAAAGTCCAATGGAGGCTAATTGCGGACAATGCAAAGCCTCTGCCCCCAAACCAATGACTTGTATCTCTTGTGGTTGGGGCGAAGCTAAAATGTGTGAAGCATGTAGCATGAAGAAGTTCGGAGGGAAATGCCCAGATTGTGGAGGAGACATTACTTCTATTTCTGAATCCTATGATTCTACTTTAGTTCAAGAAGCCAAGACACTTAGTTATAAAGAAAAACAAGCCGCACCTTGCGTTTTCCCCAAAGGATCATCTAATGTAAATGACAATAAAGACCATTTCCCAATCCCGGACCTTTCCCATGGTTCTAACGCCCTGGCCAGATCAGAACAATATAGTTCGGTTCCCCCTTGGTATAATGGAACTTTAGAAGGCCTTCAATCCGCTGTGAAAAGTGCCGTTTATAAAAAATTTCCTGGTTTAAAGAGCAGAAAAGAAAAGCGGGAAGAATAAAAGAAAGATGTTAATAAAATGCAAAAGGCGAAGCCCCTCTTAAATCAAGGGGCTTCGTCATTTTAGTGTATAAATCATGCTATAAATATTATTCCTTCAAAACCGACTTACTTTTCTTTAGCAGTTGAGCCAACCTCTAAATGAGTATCCAAATGATTCGTCAGCACATTAGGCTGAATCTCTGGCATATCGCAATGGTAGGCCACATAATTCAACGTTTCCTGAATATTTTGCTTACTATTTCCATAAATATACTCTATATTAGTTCGATGTGGAGAATTACAAATGGGACAAGATTCATAAATCTTATCCGCAACATATTTCCCAGCAGGAACATATTCATCAACATTCACAACCTCTTTAGCAGGACGATATTCTTCAGGGTCAACAGTCTGAGATGATTTTGGGGTTCCCGCTTGAGCCTGAGTATGAACTAACAATGAATCAGTTAATTTCATATCTTCTAAACCAGGGGCTACTACTTCGGTCTCCCATAAAATCTTTTGGATGTAGCTATCATATTTAGTGACTTCATTCCTCAAGTAATCCACAGATTCCAGAATGGAGGGCACATCAAATCCCTTGTCTAAAACAATTTCTTGAGTCTTTAAAGTATCATCCATACCAGTAACAACAAATCCCTGTTCAATGGTCATTTTCTGAAGCCGCTCATAGTAAAATAACTGAGCCCTCAAAATTGACAATTTGTTCTCCGCAGTCTGAATGGTCATCCCTAATTCAGGGATCTGGATTTTAGACTTGATGTCGATAATGTAAAAAGAAACATCAGTCAATTTCTCATACTGAGCTAAAATCTTCGATAAAATGTCTTCCCCCTTGGATAAAGACACATTATCAGATGGTTTTACGTCATTTGACTTAGACTCCCCTGCAGACACCATAGCCTCCAAAAAAGCCCACTTCCTATTGATGCTTTCGACTAAATCATCATGCATTAATTCCAGTTTTCCAAGTTTCATATGTCATTCCACTCCTTTTTGATTATATACTTCAGTTTTATTATACAGAGAAGCAGGTTTTTTAGCAACTAAATTTCAAATATATTCCAGCCCCAAATAGAGGTGACAGCTATGGAGAGACCAATAAATATTTTGTTAATAGACGATGATGAGAATCTATTCATTATTTATGAAAATTTATTAAAGCAAAAATTGGAATATCCTTTCATATTTGATAATTGTCTATCATCCGAAAGTTTAGAGAAAATTTTATCCGAAAGAAAATATGACATCATTATTCTTGACCAACGGCTTAATAATGGAATAAAAGGCATTGATCTAATCCCAATGATTAAAAAAGATAATTTATGTGCTTATATTATCATAAATAGTGCCTATAGCAGTGAAACATTAGCAATTGATGCCATGAGGAACGGGGCCAATAACTATGTAAATGGAAATAAAGAAGATAATCAATCATTAATGCTTATCATCAAAAAAGGCATTGAAATGATTCATAAAGTAGATGATATAGAAACCTTATCACAGAAAATGAAGGGATTCTCTCAGGAGCTAAATTCCCTGTCAGAAAAAGATTTGAATAATACTAAAATGAAATTCGCTAAGATGTCGGCAAATTAATTATAAAGGTCGTTCCCTTATCTATCTCACTATGATGTACTCTAATATCAGCTCGGTCCATCTGAACAAATTTTTTACACATATATAATCCTGCCCCAGTACCCACGGCCATAGTCGATCTATCACTTAAACGCATAAATAATTCAAAAATTGTTTTCTGTTTATCCTCTGGTATTCCTATTCCATTATCTTCTATATAAACATTATTGCCTTCATAATATATTTTGACTGTAGGAATATCAGAATTGTTATATAATATTCCATTACTTATTAAGTTCTGAAAAATACGAACCCAACGCAATCGATTGGCCTTTAATACCGGGAATTCACCTTCATAAATCACCTGGGCATTCTTCTCTTGAATTAAACCATGTAAATGAAGAGCAGCATCATCTAATATTTCATTAAAATCAATAATTTCAATTTTTTCTAAGGATCTTAAACCAAGAGCCATAATATCATTAATGTCGTTAAGCATTTCACCAACATTGATGGATGATTTATATACTCTTTGCAAATAACTATAAATTTTCTCTTTATCAACTAACTGATCCTCATTTAAAATCATTTCCACAAACAATCTAATGGTTCTAATTGGAGCCTGAATATCATGTAGAGCATAATTAGTATCATTAAAAAATTCAGTTAAATGTCTTTCCAAAAAATCTACTTTATCCATCTCTATAATTACCATTTGTTTCAATACTTCTATTGCAATACAGTTAATTTTGCCTTGGCCTTCACTGATAATTAACTGTGCCCATTCTTCATCATCATCTATAATACCTGGAAATTTCATCTGGACGGCCATTCCATATAGTCTGATAATGCAATCTTTACAATTTTCAATTAAACATTTATTTAATCTACACTCACTCATGAGAACCTCCTTTTTTAGCATTTGGAATAGCATTACTAACTTTACTAAAACGATTCTTCTTTTTAACTATATTGTCCTTTATTGGTTTTACCTTTTTTGTAACAATTTCCGATGGGACTTGAGATGATGCTAAAGTTTTAGATTCATGATCAGGCAGGGGGAAAATATCTTTTTCTTGGTCATATCTACTCGTATCATTTTGTCGGCGTTCATTTTCTTTGTCAATGTCCACTCGGACAGGCCAAGGCATTGGTGGCAGACATTCATCACAATACTCTCCAGCAGCTATTAACCAATCAATGTATGTTTTGACATTTTCTAAAGCAATTTCGTGACCACGGGATTTAGAAGCATAGGCAACAGAAACAGACATTAAATCACCATCACGATAAAATGTCTGATAGCATTCCTTGCACACCCCAGTAATCAAAGATTTTCCACTGTGCTGACTATGTATGTCCATCGATTAATTTTACCTTGGAGTCAAATAACCCGGTAGCTCTAAAAACATTACCCCATATCATGTCAAAATTTTCCGAACTCATTTGATTCAAAACCTGTTCTTTATTATATATCAATAACATTTCTCCTCCAATAGGCATTAAGACTCTTGGTAAAACCACTGCATCATAACCAATCGTTTCTAAAAAATACTTTTCTGATATGATATCTTTAGGATGTAAAGGAGCAGAAATAGGGAGCATATAGGAAAACCAATGTTTTTCTTTTAAGAATTGGGAATACTCAACATAAAGGGATGAGGCTTGATCTCTGGTGCCTGCAATGAAACAAAAATCATATGTTTTGTCTGGTTTGTCAATTTTATTCACTGGTTGTGCAATGTTATTGATATCTAAATCCGTTATGATATCCACTTGGCGGTAAGCTTTCTTACATAATTCAACCAAACCATTGATGTTAGATATATTACTACTTTTATTAATTATGAATAGACCTACAGGTAAATTGATGTTCATATGTCATTCCTTTATAATCCATAATATCCTCTGGCTTCCACATACATTCTCCATATTGTAGCGGCAGTTAGGGCTTCCTTAGTTATAAACAGTTTCCCCATGTCAGCGGTAAAGAAAGACCCCAATGCTGCTGCTCCTTGTAAGGCTCCGATTTTGACAGTTGTTGCTAAGTTCTCCATTGCCACATAACTAGCATGATTAGTAGCAGTCGAAGCAACGACCAAACCATCAACATATATTGTTATGCCACTGGCCATTGTCGCCCCCGAGCCGCCAGTGGAATCATAAACTACGGTGAAATAATGCCACGCTACAGATAATGAGGCATCGGCGGATCTATAACATTGAACATTAGCACTTTCATCATAACAATAAAGCCTTAGGGTTTCTGAAGATGTTAAATCTACAGCCCATTCTCTCAATTCTGCCCCAGTTGTAGAATCCCATTTAGTAATAATGCAAACTTCACCGGCATTATTAACTACCTGAACCCATCCCCCAATTGAGAAACTTACATCAGCAGAACCATTGCCAAATGAGAAATCATCACTATCAGCAATTACCAGATAATCCGTTGTTCCATTAAAGTTTAATGTCCAAGTCAATCCCTTGGTTATTTGATCAGCCGCCACAAAATCGGCTGAAGTATATGTGGCATGATGTAATAATCCAGACAAATCATTCTCCACGGAAGTATTAGCAGGAATTGTTTGCCAACCAATTATCAATTTCGCCGCAGTTAATTCTTTCAGATAAACTCCTGCTTCTTGGTATGAGAAGTTATTTGTGGCCAAAGTTAAACTATTACTAACTGTGAAGGTCTTCCCATCAGCAACCGCTAAAGTGGCTGAAGTTGCTGGAGCGGTAATTGCCAATTTATTAAATGAGGTGGCCGTTATATTCCCCACACCGTCAGCATACCAAGCCTTATAATTTCCGGTGGCAGCATACTGAGCAGGGGTTGTGCCACCATATCTAAGTAAGGCATCTGATATGTTTTTAATTTGTAGTGCAGTTAAAGTTTCACCCTTAATGAAGGACGAGAATGACGGTTTGCCTTTCAATGATTCGGCCTTGGTTCCACCAGTAGAAAGATAATATGATCCTGCTTTCGCTGTAGTATTTGCGGCTGTGGTAAAAGTGCCTAGGCCAGAATCAGTATCATCTACTTGAACTCCATCTCGATAGATTTTAATGGCGGCATTTGTTGTTCCGCCAGAGTAAGTCATCGCATAAACATGGAAGGAATTTTCATCACCAGTTATAGCAGTATTATAAATTCGACCGAT
>Ga0315289_10006351_pt1 | contig 17386 bp, 17 predicted proteins | sample YL17G11_40_MG_FD_203452 | JGI IMG/M metagenome (GOLD analysis project Ga0315289, IMG submission 203452) | Sediment microbial communities from Yellowstone Lake, YNP, Wyoming, USA - YL17G11_40 | ecosystem: Environmental > Aquatic > Freshwater > Lake > Sediment | place: USA: Wyoming | collected... | reverse complement strand
TGTTTGTTTGTGTGTTTGGTGCGTTTGTGTGTGAGAGTGTGAGAGTGTGAGAGAGAGAGAGAGAGAGAGAGAGAGAGAGAGAGAGAGAGAGAGAGAGAGAGAGAGAGAGAGAGAGAGGAAGAAGAAGAAGAAGAAGAAGACTCACTCTCCCCCCCCCAAAAGAAATGTCGTTCTTTCCAAACAACATCTCATCAGGCCCCCGCCCTCCTCGAGCGCCTGGCCGGAAGCAGCGCCGCCGCCCTGCTAGCGGGCTCCCTCACGGCCCAGCCCCTGGCCCCCCTCGTCGACGAGTTCGCCTCCAAGGTCTTTGCCGAGCTCGACTTCGTCGCCGAGGGGCGGAAGTCCGAGCGCTTCGAGCGCCTCTACTCGGACATCGAGGGCGTGCGGGTGCCGAAGGTGCACTGGGAGGCCACACGGCGGCGCGTGCTGACGACCGCGTGGGTCGAGGGCGGCGTCAAGCTGACCGCCCCCCGCGCGGAGCTCGAGGCCGCCGGCGTCGACGTCAAGAAGGCGGTCAACGCCGCCGTCGCCTGCACTCTCCGTCAGGTTTTCGGCGAGGGGTTTGTCCACGGAGACGCGCACCCTGGAAACCTGCTGGCCACGAGCGAGGCCCTCTACTGGATAGATTTCGGTATCGTCTGCGAGGTCCCGGAGAGGGCGAGGAGCCTGCTGGTCGGGCACGTGGCGCACCTGGTCGGGAGGAGGTACGGAGCGGAAAAAAAAAAGATTTTTCGCGTTTTTTTTTTCCGCCGCCGCTCTCTGACACTCCCCCCGCTCTGTGGCCCGACCACTGCCAGAGCCACCGCCTCGCCGCGGGGGGTCGAGGGTGAAGAAGAAGAAGAAGAAGAAGAAGAAGAACAAGAAGAAGAAGAAAGAAACCCTCACCTTTTTTCCCGCGACGTTCCTTCTTTTCAAAAACTCAACGCAGGTACGACCTCATGACCAAGGACTACGTCGCGCTCGAGTTCCTCGCCCCGGACGTCGACGCGGGCCCCATCGAGCCCGCGCTCCGCGACTTCTTCGACGACGTCCTCTCGGCCCCGGTCTCGGAGCTCAACATGCGCGCGATCGTCGACGGGCTCGGCGCCGTGCTCTTCCAGTTCCCCTTCAACGTCAACGCGAACCCGTTCTACGTGACCATGCTGCGGAGCCTGGCGAGCCTCGAGGGGATCGCGCTGTCCGTCGACCCGGACTTCCAGCTGCTGGGGGCGTGCTGGCCCTACGTGGCCGGCCGGCTGCTGCTCGCGGGCGGGGGCGGGGACGGCGGCGACGCCGACCTCCGCGACGCGCTGCTGAGCCTCGTCCTCGTCGACGGCGAGCGGCGGCCCGGCGCGGCGGGGGGCTCCTCCCCCCCCGCGGGCCCCCTCCCGCCGGCGCGGATCAACTGGGAGAGGCTCGACTCGCTGCTCGAGGCCGGGGCGCAGATCCCCGGCGGCCTGCCCCCCGACGCGCTGGCAAAGCTGGCGACGTGGGCGCTCGCCGGCGGCGGCGGCGGCGGCGGGAGCGCTCCGGGCCGCGAGGCCGACGGCAGGCTCCGCGGCGCGGCGGCGGCCGAGGCCGCACGCCTGCTGGATGCCGCGGTCGCCGACAGGGTCCGATCTCTGATCCTCGCCTCTCCGGCGATCGAAAGCGGCGGCGGCGGCGGCGGCGCGAGCAACGGCAGCAACCCCTTGGCAGCCGCGCTCTCAGGCCTTCTCTCGTCCGCGGCGGCCGCCGGTGGCGGCGCGCGCGCGCTCGCCGACAGGGTAGCCCCCTCGCTGCCCGGGGACGCGGAGGCCGCCGCTCGGGCGAGGGCGCTGCTGCGGCTGGCGGCGCCGCACCTTCCGAGGGGTTTGGCCGCGGCCGTAGGGGTTTCCGCCCCCGCTCCCTCTTTGCCGTCTGCGGGCGAGGCCGAGGCCGAGGCCGGCAGCGGCGACGGCGCTGCCGCCCTCGCGCCGGCGGCGGCAGCGGGAGCCCCTTCCGCCTCTTCTCCCCTCTCTGCCCCCCCCTCCTCCTCTTCCGCCCCCGCCGTCACCGTCCAGGAGGCCCTCTCCCTGGCCCGCGAGGCGTTCTCCCTGGCCTCGGACGCGCTCGCGACGGCCGCGGGCAGGGAGGCCGCCGCGGCGCTCGCCCGCGAGCTCGCCGCGAGGTTTGCTGCCAGGTCGCTCAAGGCGCTGCTCGGGGGCGGCGGCGGCGGCGGCGGCGCCAGGACGGGGGGGAGCAACTTTGGCAGCGGGCCCAGCGGGAGGCGGCGCGCGTCGGCGTTCACGAGAGGAGGGAGGATCGAGGATGGCGTTTCTTCGGAGTGAGAAAATCCCTTTTTTGGGGGGGGGGGGTGAAGCATTTTTGTTTTTTGTTTCTTCTCAATTTTCTGAACGTAATTTTGTAAAATACTTGCATCATTATTTGAGCCCTCTTTTTCATTCGCTATATCGTCACGTGTTCCCTCTTCTTCTCTATTGGCCTCCTCCTCCGGAAGAGAAGAACCCGCCGCGGGCCCTGCGCGAGCGCGGGGTCGAGGGCCCACTCCCTCCAAACGGCCTCGGCGAAGACGACGACGACGAGGCCGCGGCCGAGGCCGAAGCCGAAAACGAAAAGGCGGCAGCAGCGGCAGTCGCGTCCCCTCCGCGCGTGGGGGCGAACGCCAGCGGGACAGCCGTCGCCGAGGGGAAGATGTGCGGGGGAGGAGAAGGCTGCTGAGAGATCGCTGGAGGCGGGGGGTACTGATACTCGCGCGCTCCCTTGACGGAAGCGGCGGAGAGAGGAGAAGAAGAAGGAACGCCGTTGTTGGCGAAGACGACCTCTCCCCAAGTCGCCTGCCTCTCCACCCCGTTTCCGTTTCCTCCTCCAACTTTTGCGGCTGCTGCCGCGGCGACAGCGGCCAGGCGCCGCTTCTCCGACAGCGCCGAGGCCCTCCAGACGAGGGCGGAAGAGGCGATCGCGGCGAGGCAGAGCAGGGGGACGCCGACGGTGACAGCGACGGCCCCCGGGGAGGCGGAAGAGAAGGCGGATCTCCTCCCGTCGCTGCTGCCGCGGAGGGCCTTGCGCGAGGAGACGCCCGCTGCGGTGGACATCTTGGCGTCGCTGCTCGCGTCTTGGGTCAGGTCAAGAGGCACGGCCTGTTGTTGTGAGAATTTCGGGGGAAATGTTTTTTTTGGAGAAAAAAGGGGACGAGAGAGAGAGAGAAAGGGAGGAGGTGAAAAAAGGGAGCCTTTTCTCTTTTCCCCTTTCTTCCCCCTCCCCCCACCCCCACCCCACCCTCTAAAACCCCCACAAACGCACCCCGGTGTACCCCTCGAGGTACCAAGGCCGCAGCCCCAGGCCCCTCGGCCTCGCCCGCGTGCCGCCCGTCAGCACCTCGATCCTCGGCCACGAGACGCCGCGCCAGTCCCGCAGCTCGACGAGCCCGCCCGTGTCCTCCGAGTCGGGGTTCCACGCCCACCAGAAGACGCTACGGTAGGGGACCCGGGCGGGGGAGGAGGAGGAGGGGGCGGACGCGGCGTCGCCTGCTCTCTCGGGGATCGGAGGAGGGGGACATTGGTGAGGTTGAGGTTGGGCGGGGGGGAGGAAAGGTGAGAGGTGTCTTTCTCTCTGTCTCTCTCTCTCTCTCTCTCTCTCTCTCTCTCTCTCTCTCTCTCTCTCTCTCTCTCTCTCTCTCTCTCTCTCTCTCTCTCTCTCTCTCTCTCTCTCCTTTTTTCCCTTGTCAACCTCTCTCTTTCGACAAAAAAAAAAAAAAAAACATACCGGTCGCCATCACCCAGTCGACCACCGAGGCGATGCACGAAGTCTCCCTCTCGTTCTCGAGCGTGCTCCCGAGCTCCCCTATGACGGCCGCGAAGACGAAGCACGGGGAAGAACCTCTGCCGTTCGCGGGGCTCCGAGGCGAGCAGTACCCTTTCCCTTTGGTCAGCTCGCCGAACGACGCGTCGAGCGCCTCGAACAGGCACCGCCCCTCGAAGCAGTCGGCGGTGCCGGAGACGCGGGGGCAGTATATGTGGGGCGCCAGCGCCAGCTGCCGCAGCCACGGCGCCCCCGCCCCGATCGCGGCGTCGAAGAAGGCGTTGGGGGTCTGGAGCCCCCTCCGCGCCGCGACCTCGCCGTCGGTGATGAAGCCGTTGCCCCAGTGGACGCCCGGGACGCTCGACTGGCCCCCGCCCTCGACGAGGAAGACGCACTCCCTGCAGATTGGAAACAGGGCGTCGAGCGCGGCGGCGTAGAGCGCGTTGAGCGAGGGCCGCGAGGCGGCGGGGACGAGCCCCCTCGGCTCCTGCGCCGGGCTCTTGATCGACAGGGGCCCGCCCGCGGAGTTCCAGGTGAGCGCGAAGGCGTCGGGCTCGTTGAAGAGGTCGACGAGGAGGCGCCCCCTGGCGTCGGGCACGGCCTCGAGCACGGAGCCCAGGACGTCCCTCCAGCCGGCGACGAATTCGTCGACGCTGAGGACCGAGCGCTCGGCGCCTTCGATGTCGATCCCCGGGTGGTAGTCAAGCATGACGTACATTCCCTGGACGTTTTTTTTCGTTTTTTTTTCCTTTTCGTCGAGCTTTTCCTTTAGAAAAAGCGAGAAGCGGCGACGACGGAATTGGAAGGAGAAAGAAAAAAAAAGCTATCTTTTCCAACCCAAAAGTCAAAACTTTGAGCTTCTTACTCGCTCGATCAGCAGCCAGACGTTCCAAAGGAACCGCTCCCTCGAGTCCAGCTGCGGCATCGCGGCATTGCAGACCCCCTTGGTCGAATTGGGGAAGGGGGGGATGTCGGGGAAGTCCAAGGAAGGGAGGCGGAGGGGCACTTTGACGCCGTCGCCGCCGCCTTTGGTCGAAACGCTCCGGGTCGCCGCCGGCAGCAGCGTCGGCCGCGAGGCCGCGGGCGGGACGACGGAAGAGGCCTTGGCGTCGTCCTGGGAGGGAACTCCGCAGAGGCGGGTGTAGTTATAGGGGACGCGTCCCGGGGCGACGTCGCGGAAGCGGAAGGGGAGGCGCACGGCGTTGAAGCCCTGTGATGTTTTGTTTCTTCGGGCTCTCGGCTTTTTTGAGTTTTTTTCCCGTCTCGTTCGGCTCCGTCTCTGTTCTTCTCTCTCTCTCTCTCTCTAAAAGGGGAGAAACAAACGTATCCCTTTTACCATCATCGCCGCCCTCGTCGTGGCCCATCCCGCGTCCTGCGCCACTGCGTCGGCGCCGTTGGTGAAGTTTCCTGAAAACAAAGAGGAAAGAGAAACAGGGAGAGAGGCGATGAATGAGATCAAGGGGGCTTCCCTCTCTCTTTTCTCGCGCGGCGAGAGGCGGAAAAAACACGAGGGGGGCCAAAAAAAACGCAGAGAGCCTCTCACCGGTCGCGTCCAGGTTCGTGTTCCATCCAAACCAGTTGATCCCCTTCATGACGACCTCTTTCCCCGTCTGGTCGACAATGAGGCCGTTCCTGGTGGTGAGGAAGGGGGCCTTCGAGGCCGCGGCGGGGGAGAGGGCGGCTGCCGAGAGTTTTTTTTTACTTTCGGGTTTTTTCAAAGGTGGGCGAAAAGAGAGGAAGGAGGAAAGAAAGAAAGGAGCTCCTTCTTTCACCCCCCTCCCTGATCGTTTGCTTTTCTACCCCCGTAGAATTCAATAGATATTTCTGATGCGGAAGAGATGAAGGAAAGGGCGTGGGGTGGGGGGAGGAGAGGAGGGTCCCGGCGAGAAAGGAAAAAACGATAAAAAGCTGTCGCTCGCGCCCGCCTTTTTTTTTGTTGTTCAAAGGTGCCTCTTTCACTTTGTCCTCCTCCTTCTTCTTCTTCTCTCTCTTCGAATGCGCACCTCCAAAAGCCGTGGTGAGGAGGAGGAAAACAGCATGACTCGCTGCCGCGCGCGGGGGCGCCGCGCCGCCGCGGCGGGGGAGGCGCATGACGGAAAGAGAGAGGAGGAGGTTTTCCAAAAGTCAGAGCCGAAAAGAAGAAAAATGGAAGCTTTGCTTCGAACGACCGACATTTCTCATTCTCTTCTTCAAAAAAAAATGAGCTCCGAAGACATCCCAGCTCCCCCTCGCCCCCCTCCCCCCCCTCGCGCCACTCTCCCCCGGGCCCGCCTCGCCTTCGCCCTCTCCCTCTCCGCGTGGCGCGCGCGGATCGAGACGGCGGCCAGGGCCCCGCTGCTGGCCGAGGTCGAGCGGTGGAGGAAGAGGAGCAGCGAGGCGGCGGCGGCGGCGCTGCTGCTGCGGCAGCGGGCAGGGGCGAGCAGAGGCGGCGAGAGCGAAAAAGACGGAGCAGCAGCAAACGGCCTCCTCTCCCTCGCGAAAATCGCAGTCGCCTCCGCGGCCAGGCTGGGAGATGCGGAGCGGCGCGCCGCGGCCGTCGAGGCGGGGGCGGCGCTGCTGAGCGCGGCGGCGGGACCCTGCAGGAAGTGTCTGCGCGTTGCCGCGGCGGCGGGGGCGGCGGCGGCGGCGGCAACGGAGGAGGAGGAGGAGGGAGAGATTTCGAGCGCCGCAGCAGCAGCAGCTACAGCTGCTGCAGCTGCTGTAGCTGCTGCTGCTGCTGCTGTCGCGGGGGGCTCCACCAGCGTCAACAACGGCAACTTGGCGGCCTCGGAGGGCACGACGAGCGTGAGCCAGAGGGGGGCGAGGAGCAACAACGCTTCCCTGCCTCTGACTCTGCCGCCGCCGCCGCCGGCGCTCCATCCTCAACCGCCGCCGTACACAGCGACCGCGGCGGCTCCCCCTCCCTGCTGCTTCTGCGACTGCCGCGACGGCCTTGGGCCCCTCGGCGCGGCCCGAGCCGCCTCGTGGCTCTCCGTCACGGCGCTCTCCGGGAGAAGCGGCGGCGGAGGCGTCGGCGGCGCCGAGGCAGAAAGAGAGGAGGCATGGGGCGAGGACGACGACGCCTCGGCCGCGGCGGCGGTTCTCTGGGCTCTGCTCCCGCTCTCTGCCTTCGGGCCCCCGGCCTTCGAGGCCCTCGCTCGTGCCTGCTCCGACGCCGCAGAGAGCCTCCTCCGCGTCGAAGAGGAGAGGTTTCCTGCTGTTCCGGCCGGAGGAGGAGGAGCAGCATGGGAGGAGGAAGCAGCAGAGGAAACGAGGGGAGCGGCGGCGGCGGCGGCCTCCCTCGCCCTGGAGCGGGCAGCGGCGGCGACGCGGGCCGTCGCGGCGGCCTTCCTCCCAGGGTGGATCGCTGCAGCCGCTGCCGCCGCCTTGAACGCCGCCGAGGCGACGACGGCTGCAGCAGCTGAAGGCGGCGGCGAAGAGGGGGGAGAGAGGGGGGGCGAGGCGGCAGTCTCCCGCGCGGTCGCGCTCGCCGTCGCCGCCTTCAAAAAGGTCGAGGCCCTGAACTCGAGGAGGAAATTATCTACCCCTTCTTCTTCTTCTTCTTCTTCTTCTTCTTCTTCGGTCCTCGCGGCGCCCTCGGCGGCGCTGCGCTCGGCGGTGGAGGCGATCGTCGCGGCTCTGGAGTCGGCGGCTTGAAGTGAGGGGAGAGAGAGGGAGAGAGGAAGAGAGGGAGGCCGGGGTCGAGCGAGAGCGATAGCGAAAAACGGTGACTGTATTTTCTTTCCTCTTCGTTTCACTTTCCGTTTCATTTTCCTCTCTTCCCCTCCTCGGGTACGGCAACGAAGGCGAGCGCAGCTCTTTGTCTCCGTTCGCATCCCCCTCTGCCTCTCCTGCTCTCAACTTCCTCAGAGCGGGCGAACGTCGAAGGCTAGAAGAATTCTGCTCTGACATTTCCGGTCGATCGCCTTCTCTTCGGCAAAATGCTCTCCTCGCCCCTCTCCTCCTCCGGCGCCGCGGCGAGGCCCGCGGCGCGCTCCGGCAGCAGCAGGCGCGCGTCCGGCAGGTCTCTCTCATTCGCCCCGCGCTCTGCGAAGAAGGCAGACGGCCCCTCGGTCGCCATCGTCGGCGTGACCGGCGCCGTCGGCCAAGAGTTCCTCCGGGTAAGGAAGATTTCGAGTCTCGCTTCTTCGTCCTTCGTTCGTTCTTCTTCTCTCCTTCCTTCGCTTCCCTGCCCTTGATTCTAATCCGCAGGGCACCGTCGCGCAATTATCTTAGCACACGGAGAGGCGGGAGAGAGCGCGAAGAAAACGAGGCTGCAGAGGGGGACAAAGACAGAACACGCAAGACCGAAGGCCAATCGAGTCGTCTTCGGCCGCCGGCTTCCAGCGGCTCTCCTCTTCCTCCTCCCAACCTCGACCTCTTTTTTCTCAACCCGGCGACCTCCTCCTGTCCCCTTACCAAAACAAAAACAAAAACAAAAAAACAGGTCCTGAAAGAACGCGACTTCCCCTACTCCAAGATGAAGCTTCTGGCTTCCGCTCGCTCCGCGGGGAGGACCTACGACTGGGACGGCGCGACGATCACGGTCGAGGAGCTCACTGAGAATTCCTTTGGCGACGTCGACATCGCGCTGTTCTCCGCGGGAGGCTCGATCTCCAAAAAGTTCGCGCCGCTGGCCTCGGCGGCCGGCGCGACCGTCGTCGACAACTCTTCGGCCTTCCGCATGACGGAAGGAGTTCCTCTAGTCATCCCCGAAATCAACCCCGAGGCGATGAAGGGCATGAAGGCGGGGAAGGGCGGCATCGTCGCCAACCCGAACTGCTCCACGATCATCGCCCTGGTCGCCGTGACGCCGCTGCACAAAGCCGCCACGGTCAAGAGGATGGTGGTTTCGACGTACCAGGCAGCCTCTGGGGCAGGGCAGGCCGCGATGGGTGAGTTAGAGAGAGAGAGAGAGAGGATTTTGCGGGTTTTAGAGTTCTTTCTTTCGGGTCGAGATAGCACTCGTCGCAAGCAGGCGGGAAAACTCACTCTTCTCTTTCTCCTTCTCTCTCTCTCTCTCCCTCTCTCCCCCCACGTCACTCCTCCCCCTCACCCACAGACGAGCTCGAGCTCCAGACCCGCGAGGCCCTTGAAGGGAAGGAGGTGACGAAGAACATCTTCCCCTTCCAGTACGCCTTCAACCTGTTTAGCCACAACTCGCCGATGACGGGCAACGGCTACAACGAGGAGGAGATGAAGATGGTCAAGGAGACGCAGAAGATCTGGGGCGTCTCAGGGGACGACCTGGCCGTCACGGCGACGTGCATCCGCGTGCCCGTGATGCGGGCGCACGCGGAGTCGATCAACCTGGAGTTCGCGTCCGAGCTCTCCGAGGAGGAGGCCGTCGAGATTCTGAAGAAGGCGGCCGGGGTCAGCCTGATCAACGACAGGGCCAACAACCGCTTCCCCACGCCCTTGGACGCGAGCAACAACGACGACGTGTTCGTGGGGCGCATTCGGTGAGTTGTTTTTTTTTTTTTGGGGGGGGGGGGAGAGAGCCCCGCGCTCTGTTGTCTCCCTCTTTCGCTTTTTCCTCTACTGACCTTTCGAAAAAAACCCAAAAAAACGAAAAATCGAATCGCTTAGTCGGGACATCTCGCGCAAGGACAAAAAGGGCCTGGACCTCTTCGTGTGCGGGGACCAGATCAAGAAGGGCGCCGCGCTGAACGCGGTGCAGATCGCGGAGCTGCTGGTGTGAAAGAGGGGACAGGGGGGGGAGAAAGAGGGAGAGGAGAGGAGAGGAGGTTGTTTTTGTAAAGAGTGAAAAAAACAGATGGACTCTCTCTTTTTCATCCGTTTTCCGTTTTCTTCAATCACTTCGACAGCCGTGCTCTCTCACGCCCTTTCGCAGCACCACTCGGATCTGTTTTCTCGTTCGCTCTCTCCGGCGTCGTCTTTGCCCCCCTTCGTTCATAGGAAAGAGGGGGGGGAACGGCGGCGATAGGGGAGCTTGGAGAAATCCGACAGACTTAGTTTTAACGAGGCCCGCACGATTCTCTTCTCAACTTTGCCTGCGATAATCGAGACAACGTACGTGGAGTGGAGCCGCGTTTTGGAGGCTCTTCCGCGCCCAAAGGCATGATGTAGGAGAGCACTTAGACGCTCTCGAGATTGGCTGGATGTTGAACGAGCGCAAACTGGGCGGGGAAGACGCCAAAAAAACGTTCTCTCGTGCGTTGAGTCAGCGCTGCAAAAACTCAAGCTCTCTTGCTCTCACGCCCCTCTTTATCCTTCCTCCTCTCTCCAAACCGCCTCCAATAGCCCGCCGAGGGAAATTCCCGGCCCAATGAGGCTCGAACGGTACGCTTTGGAGGGACAATGCGGGCCCAAAAGAAGCTGAAGCGAGAGGCGAAAGAGAGCGAGGTGCACTCGCTTTGTCGGCATCGCCTCTCTCGTCGCCTCACCCCGACCTCTTCAAAAAAAAAAAAAAAACCACAAACAGCAGCAAGCAGCGCTCGGCCTCGTGCGTCACCCTCGGCGAGCTCGCCCGCAGCGCCCTGCGCTCCGTTGCAGGGAGCGGGAGCGCCATCGCCGCAGCAGCAGCGGCTGCTGCTGCGGCGGCTTCTTCCTCTTCTTCTTCTGCGCCTTCCGCTCCTCCGCCGCTGCCGCGCGGCCGGGCCCCGTCCCCGAGGAGGCAGGAGCCTTCGCGGCCGGCGTCGCCGCAGCCGCTGGCTGCGGCGGCGGCGGCGACGGCATCAGATCGCCAGCGGCCGGTCATCTCCTCACCGCCCCAGCCTGCGCCCTCCTCCTCCTCCTCCTCCTCCGGCGGGCACGGAGCGCCCGAGGACGGCAGCGGCGATGGTGGCGACGGCGAGAACGGCGAAGACGAGGACGACACCGAGGGACACCTCCGCCCTCCTCCCTCTCCCCGAGGGTCCGACGAGGTGGACCCGGACGGCTGGGGCGACGGTGACGGGGCCGGGCTGGGCGGAGCGGGGAGCAGGAGGCTGACGGAGATGCGGCTGCTCCCCCTGCCCGCCTCCGTCGGGGGAGCGACTGCGGCAGGGGCAAAGGCGGCGGGAGCAAACGCTTCTTCTTCCTCCTCCTCCTCCTCCTCGGCGCGCCCCGCGCCCCCTCCGCCGCTGCCGCCGCTGCTGCTCAAGAGGCTGTCGAGGTACGGGATGCTCGCCGCGGTGGTCGCGAGCGGGAGCGGGAGCGCCCGCGCCTCTCCCTGGCCCTCTTCCTCCGCTGCGGCGCCCGCCGCCGGAGCCGAAAGAGCAGGAGCCGAAGGAGCCGCAGGGCTCGCCCCGCCGCCGCCGCCGCGCCGATGCCAGAGCATGCTCCCCCTCGCGACGCGCGCCGCGGTCGTCGCCGAGGCCGTCCCCGCGTTCGCGTTCGCGGGCGCTGCTGCAGCAGCTGCTGCTGCGGCTGCCGATTCTGCTCCACCGGTGCCGGCGGGGCCTGCGGCGGCCCCTCCGCCCGCCGCGGCTGCCGTCGTCGTCCCGCGAGAGGCGGCGGGAGACAGTGGCTGGCCCCTGCCGAGCACGCCCCCGAGGGAGAAAGCGGCGGCAGCAGCAGCGGCAGCAGCAGAAGCGGCAGCAGCAGCGGCAGCTGCGGCGGCGGAAGAGGACGACAGCAAGAGCGGCTTCTTCCTCCGCGCCTCGACGCCGCCGCCTCGGGCGGGCGGCAGCGGGACCCCTCCCTCCACCCCGCACCCCAGCCGCCGCCTCTCCGTCGCCGACGACGAGGACTGGCTGCACCACGGTGGCGGCGGCGGCGGCGGCGGAGCGGGAAGCTCCGCGAGCAGCGCGCCGGCCTCGCCGGAGCCGCTCCGGCTCGGCGGGGGAGGGGGAGCAGCGGTCGGGTCGGCGCCGCTCTCCCCGGCGTCGCCGCTGGCGCCGCAGCGCCCCTCGCCGCCGCGCTCCCCGGTCCCCGGGAGGAGGTCTCCCTCGCTCGTGGCCCTGTTGGCCGCCGCGGGCTCGCCGCTGGAGAAGCAGCAGCAGGAGCTGTGGCGGCAGAAGGAGCGGCGCGCGAGGGCCGCGGCCGCGGCCGCGGCCGCGGCGGGCGTCTGCTGCCCCGACGACGACTCGGGGCTGGCGGCGACGGCGGCGACGTACCAACCTCCTCGCCCCGTTCTCTCCTCCTCGTCGTCGTTCCCAGCGCCTCCCCTGCGGTCTATCGCCGCCGCCAAGGCCGCCGCCAATGCCGGCTCCTCCCTACTCTCCGAGCAAGGGAGCGGCGCCGGCGCCGGCGGCCGCGCCGCCGCTCCGGAGTGGGACCCGGCGGCGTGGCGGCGGCGGCGCGGCGTGCGGGGCGACGCGAGCGAGGACGAGGAGGAGGAGGAGGAGGAGGGAGGCGAGGGGCGAGGCGGAGGAGGGAGGAGGCCCTGGTCCGCCCCCTTCCCCTTCCCACCGCGGTCTCCCGCCGCCGATCCGTCCGACTGCAGTAGTGGCGGGGGAGGAGGAGGAGGAGGAGGCGCTATCGCGAGAGCGAAGAGGGCGCTCTTCGCGGCGTCGGTCGCCTGCCCGGAGCCGCTCTTCGAGGCGCACTCGTTCGCCGAGGGCGGCGGCGCGACGGCGCTGCTGGCCTTGGCCCGGAGCAGCGGCGGCGGTAGCGGCAGCGGAGAGAGGGAAGATGGCTTCGTTGCTTCCGCCTCTTCGAGGGCCGGGGCGCTGAGCACGCTCGCGTTCCTGTGCTCCTCGGCGGGGGTAGCCGCCGAGGCCGTCGAGGCCGGCGCCGCCGCGGCGGCGGCCGAGGCTTTGCTCTGCGATCCTTCTCCTCCTCCTCCGTCTGCCGCCGCCGTTGCTGCTTCTTCGAGAGTCAGGGCCGCGGGCGCGAAGCTCTCCGCGGCCCTCTGCCGCAGGAGGGCCGGGAGGAGCAGCCTGGTCGCGGCGGGGGCGGCACGGTCGCTGGCGGCAGCGCTCGGGGCCGCCGCCGCGAGGACGAGGGGGGCGGCGACGGAAGCGGGAGCGCCGCCGCCGTCGCCGGCGTCGCTGTTGTTGGCGGGCGCCGAGCGCTCGGCCGTGGCCTCCTCCCTCAAGGCGGCCCGCGCCCTGCTCAGCTGCTCCTCCTCCTCTCCTTCTCCTTGTTCTTTTTCTCCCTCTTCTCCGAGTACGGAGGAGCAAGAGGAGGAGAGGGAGAGGCGGGAGAGGGCGGGGAGGGAAAGCCTCGTCGCCGCCGTCGTCTCCCTCGCCGAGGCGACGGCAATGGCGGCGGCGGTGGCGCAGAAAAAGAGCAGCGATGCCGCCGCCGCCGCCCTCTCCCTCCGCCGCGCCGCGGATGCCCTGGCGGTGCTCTCGCCCCCCTCTCCCTCCGCCGCGTCTTCTTCCTCCGGGGCAGTCGTTAACGACCTGAGAGCGGCCCTCTGCCCCTCGCACTCGCAGGGAGGGGGAGGAAGGGAAGGAGGAGGGAGGGATCAAGGAGGAGGAGAGCGAGGGTCGGCGGCGGCAAAGGAGGGGGAGGCTGCGGCCTCTCGCCTCGTCAGGGTCCTTCGCCTCGCGACGGACGCTCTCGCTGAGGAGGGGGACTCTGTCGAGCTGGGGGGGCGGGAGGAGGTCTCCGCCGCGGCCTCCGCGCTCGCCGCGGCGGTGCTTGACGTCGCCGCCGCCGCGGCCGGCTGCGGCGAGTCGAGCGGCAGAGGCGCCAGCCACTTCTTCTCCCCGTCGAAGGCTGCGGCGGCTTCTTCTTCCCCTTCCTCTCCGTCGTCGGGAGAGGCCGCGGACTCGCTCGCCGACGCGGGAATCGTGCGGGAGCTGCTGCGCCTCGTGGCCTGCCGCGGGCGGGGGGCGGGAACGTGGGCCGGGCAGCGGCAGCGGCGGGCGCCGCCGGCGCCGGCCTCTTCCTCTCCTTCTTCTTCCCCCTCCTCGTTCTCGTTCGCGCCGCACCAGCAGGCGTTGACGACGCCCTCTTCGGAGGCTCCCGCAGTATTCTGTTCCGAGCCCAGGTCGGCGCTGGCCCTGCGCGCCGCGGCGGTCGCGGGGGCGATGGTGAGTTGTGTTTTCTTCCTTTCTTTTTTTTCTCGGCGGCGACACCGGCGCAAAAAAGGAAAGAAACTCAAGAACACTCTCTCACTCTCTCTTTCCATTTCTTTCTTCTAAAAAAAACACTTCCGCAAACAGGTCCACTCTGTCCCGGCCTTCACCGCGCTCGTCGGAGGAGGAGTAGGGGAAGAGGAGAGCTTCGGCGCGAGCGAGATGACGACGACGCTCTCATGTTCGCCTTCGCCTCCTTCGCCCTCGGCGACGGCGCTCCTCCTCTCCTGCCTCGACAGGGGAGCCCCGCCCGCTGCCACGGCCGGGGCTCTGTTCCTCATGCGGTGCCTCACGACGACGATATCCTCGCTGCCCCCCGCGGAGGCGGGAGGAGGAGGGGGAGGAGGAAATGCCGCTGCGGCGACCTCCGCGGGCGGCAGCTCCTCGAAGAGAGGGGCAGCGGCGGCAGCGGCGGCTCCGGCGGCGGGCAGAAAGTCCTCTGTTGCGCTCGTCGCGCGGGCCGCCCCGGGCCTCGCTCGCATCGCGGCCGAGGGCGGGAGGCCGGGAGGGGATGCGGGCGCCGGGGCCGCCGCCGCGGCGCTTCTGAGGCTCGCAGCTGCGACGAACAAGTGATTTCGTTTCTTTTATTTGCACTTCCAATTTTCTTTTTCTCTTCCTTCTAGGTCCCCTCGTGTCCCCGAAACAACAGAAATACCGATTTTGACACTCAATTTATAAAGAACGCGCGAGCGGCGCCCCTTGTATCAGCCCCTACTTCGCTCCCCCTCCTTTGTCCGAAAATGACGAAACGAAAAAGAGAAAGAAAAAATGCCGAACACCAAACTTTGAAATCACTAGAACAACAAAACACAACGACGACGAATTGATTGTTTTCTTTTTTTAACCGTTTCTGTTTGCACCCCTCTCTCCCCCCATGTCTCTCTCTTTCTCTGAACCTCTCTCTCCCTCTCCCACTCCGGATTTCGCCCTAAGTTGTTCGTAACTACTTGTACAGGAAAATGCAAAACGGGGGTAAAAAACAACTTTTTTCATTTCTTTTTGATCTCTTTTGCAACCCCCCCTCTCCCCGCCCTCCCCGCCCTCCTCACTCTCCCCTCTCTCTTCACGCCGCGGCGGCCCCGCCGCCCGCGCCCGTCGCGCACCCGGCGACGAGCGCCGCCGCCTCGGCCCTCGAGGCAGCGACGATGGCGGGAGACGAGGAGCTCCGCCCCCCCTTCTCGCCGCCGGCGCCCCCGGCGGCGAGCTCCTTGAGGCCGCCGAGGGAGGGACGGGGCGGGGCGGCGGCGGCGGGGGCCGAGACCGCCGCGCCCCCTCCGCCCTCCTTGGGGGAGGCGGCCCCGGAGGCCCCGGCGGCGGCGGCGGAGGAGGGGGGGGAAGAAGGGGAGGGGACGCCGCCGGTCGCGACGATGCCCGCCATGAGCTCCTGCGACGCCCTGCCGAACCTGTCGGCCTCGGCGGCGGCGGCGGCGGCCTCCGCGGCGAGGGCCGGCCCCGGGCCGCCGGAGCCCGGGGCCCCCGCCGCCGCGGCCGCCTCCTCCTCCTGCTTCGCGTACCGCCCCTGCATCGTCGACAGCACCACCGTCCACCCGAACGAGACCGCGGCGACGTAGGGGATCCGCAGGTGCCGCGGCACGAACGCGAAGTTGACGAGCTGCGCGGGCACCCAGATCTTCCAGAGCGCCTTGCACGAGTCCTTGATCTCCCTCTTGTACTTGTCCGCGGCGCTGCGCATCGGCTTGCCCTCCACGAAGGCCTTGAGGCCGTAGAAGAAGGGGAAGTAGATCAGCGGGTGGTGGATGCCCTGGTCGAGGAAGACCTTGATCGGCGCGACGGCGGCGTGGCCGAAGCGCGCGGTCAGCGGCGCGCAGAGCTTAGTGAACTTGATGTTGTAGAGCCAGTACTGGAACCCGCCCTGGTGTTTTTTTGTTTTGTTTCGAGATGTTCGAGAGAGACAGAGAGAGGGAGGGAGGGGAGAGAGCGAGAGTGGGCGAAAAGGAGGAGAGGAATGAAAGAAGAAAGGGAAAAAAAAACAGGTGGAGAACAAAGGGAAACGCAGCGGGCCGCCGCTTTCTCTTTCTCTCCTGCTCTTCTCTCTTCTTTTCCCTCGAACCCCTTTCGAAAAGCTCTTCAAGTCGCTCTCCGAGAAAAGCGGCAACTACTCACCAGATAGATGATCCCGAAGGTCGAGAAGGCGATGTGCCGGTGCCAGTCCATCTCTTCGCGGCGCTCGAGGACCTGGTTTTGGGTGTCGTTTTTTTTTTTTTTTTGAGAGAGGGAGAGGGGAGCGAAGGAGTGAGAGGGTGCAGAGAGAGGGTTTTCGGTCTCTCTATCGAGGGTCTTCGGAAAAAAAATCGCTCCCGACGACGTTTGAGGTTTTTCCCCCACCCCTCTCGTCTCCCTCCCCCTTCTTCCCTCTGCGCGCCTCTGCTGCCCGTCCCTGGTGCGGCAATGCTCTCTGCTGACGTCCTCCTCTCGTCATCCGCAGAGAATGCGACGCTGCGACCGAGGAAAGCCCTTGGCGCGCCTCCTTCCCTTTTGATGATCACCGACAGATGCGTGCGTCGACGAGGGGCGTCGGTCGTCGAGCCTCGAGCGAGAGCAGCGTCAAAATCAAAAAAACTCACCTTTTGCGCGAACAGGTCCGCGGCGGACGTCTTGAGCCCCGTCGTAATCACGGCCGTGATCACGGGCCGCTTCTTGGCCACGTCGGAGTACCAGTGGCCCGTGGCGACGAACGGCCTGGCGAGGGAGCGGGCGAGCGAGGCCATGATTTCAGGCGTCGATTTCGGTTTTCTTCTCGGCTCTCGACGGAAGAAAGAAGAGAGACTGAGTGCTCGCCTCTCTTCCGCTCTTTTGTCTTCCTTGCTCCCTCTAGGTCAAAGGGCGGCGTGTGGAGGAGCGTGTTCTGTTTAAGAGAGAGTGAGAGAAAAAAAGGAGGCGCACGGTGAGTGAGAAGCGATGGTGAAAAGAAAGAAGAGAGAGGAGCGCCGAAGGCGCGTCGACGCTTCTCAGCTCGCAACCGTTGTCGTCGTCGCGTTTTCTCTTCGCCACACCAAGGCGGGCGCTTTCTGGGGGCTTTCCCCTGCCAGGCGCCTCTTAAGCCGGCTTGATTCTAGACGCGCGTAGGAAGAGGCCAAGAGAGGAGAGCGGCGGAGAGGAGAGGGGGCGTTTCTTCTTGTCTGTTTGCTCTCCTGCTCCCATCGATGGTCGCTGCTATTTAAGAGAGAGAGAGAAAGAGAGATGCCCCTCGCTTCCTCGGGCGTCCTCTTTCTCGTACCTGGATACGCTCGAAGACTAGGAGAGGGACTCGAAAGAGGGAACCCTGCAGCGTTTCGCGGAACAAGGAGTGAGAGACCGAGCGGGGGAGAAGAAGAAAAGGAGGAAGTGGCCTCCGGATGCAAAAATTCGATTTTTCGATTTTCCAGTTTCTTCTCTCTCTCGTCGCTCTTCTTCTTCACCGCCCCCGCTCCCTCTCCCAGACTCGCTTCGCCTCCGCCACCACCGCCTCCGTCGCCTCCCACAGCCGCCTCGCGAGCTCGTCGTCCCGCGCCTGGGCCGAGAGGAGCCAGTCTGCTCTTTTCCTTCCGTGGACGAAGGCGAAGCGAGGAGGGAGGCCAGCGGAGGAGGAGGGATCGGGGAAGACGTCGCCCTCGGCGGCGGTCGCGGCAAAGAGCGAGCTCGCCGCGCCGCTCGCCGCGCTCTGGCCCAGGGAG
>Ga0315289_10006350_pt1 | contig 17387 bp, 21 predicted proteins | sample YL17G11_40_MG_FD_203452 | JGI IMG/M metagenome (GOLD analysis project Ga0315289, IMG submission 203452) | Sediment microbial communities from Yellowstone Lake, YNP, Wyoming, USA - YL17G11_40 | ecosystem: Environmental > Aquatic > Freshwater > Lake > Sediment | place: USA: Wyoming | collected... | reverse complement strand
GTCTCCAGCCTTTCTGCTGGCGGCCAGCGTGTGGGCGCAGCAGCCCGGCGCGCCCAGCGTGAGCATGGAAGTCGAGTGGCCCGCCGACGCGGTGGTGGCCACCATCGGCGGCAAGCCGGTGACCTACGGCGAGTTGCAGGCGGTGGTGCGCGCGCTGCCGCCGCCAATGGCGCAGCAAGCCATGGCGGACCGCAAGAAGTTCGTCGAGCAGTACGGGCTGCTGAGGCGGCTGGTGGAGCTGGCCCTCGAGCAGAAGCTGGATCAGCGGAGCCCGTACAAAGAGGGCATCGCCTACAACCGGATGCAGCTCCTCTACCAGGCTGTCATCAACGAGAAGTTCACCCAGATCACGGCCACGCCCGAGGACGCCAAGAAGTTCTACGACTCGAACCAGGACCGCTACACGCAAGCCCGCGTCAAGGTGATCTATATCTCCTTCATGAACGAGCCCCCGCCGCAGGCTGACCCCAAGGCCAAGAAGGTGCTCACCGAAGCCGAGGCCAAGGCCAGAACCGAGGATCTGCTCAAGCAGATCCGCGGCGGCGCCGACTTCGTGAAGCTGGTCAAGGCGCACTCCGAGGACCCCACCTCGGTGGCCAAGGACGGCGAGTTCGGCACCATCCGCCGCTCCGACAAGATCCCGGAAGACATCAAGAAGGTGATCTTCTCGCTGAAGGCCGGAGCAGTGGGCGGGCCGGTGCGGCAGCCCAACGGCTTCTACCTGTTCCGCGTCGAAGAGATGAGCACGCAGACCTTTGACGAGGTGAAGGACTCCGTCCAGGGAGAACTCAAGAACAGCCGCTTCACGGAATGGATGGAGGAAGTGAGGAAGGGTGTCCAGGTCAAGGAAGAGATCCCGCAGTACTTCTCTCCGAGGAAGTTTACCCTGCCCGTGCCAGCGCCGCCCAAATGAGACTCGCAGGCGGCCCGATTCGCGTCCGGTTCGCTCGGCAACTGAGCGCCCGGCGCGGGCGGCTGCTCTCGGAGGTGGCCGCGGGGACGCCCGTGCACGCGGGCACCTTCCTGCGGCGGCGGGAAATCGTGCTGGATGCGGAGCTGCTCAAGAATCCGTGCGAACTGGGGCGCATCGTCGTCCACGAGCTGTTCCACTTCGTCTGGCCGCGCCTGGATAACCTCACCCGGCGTTCCTGGGAGGCGCTGCTGGAGGCGGAATTCCGCCGGCGGGCGCGGGGCGAGCTGGGCTGGTCAGCGGAGTGGCGGAAGCGGGAGCTGAGGGCGGCGGACCGCGCGCAGCGCAGCCGCTTGTGGCGGGAGTACGTCTGCGAGAGCTTCTGCGACACGGCGGCCTGGCTGCTGCCGGGCGGCCGGCGGCACGAGGAATTCACGCTGGCGCCGGCTTTCCGCCGCCGGCGACGGCGCTGGTTCGTCCGCCTGCTGGCCGGAGGCGCCGTCTCGATATAATGGCGGTATACGCATGTGCTGGCTCCCCTCTCGCCGGGTAGTGGTCGCTGGTCTGCCCGCGTTACTCCTGCTGGGTTGCCGCCGCTCGACGGCGCGCCGCGCGGCGCCCGATTTCGAGCTGAAGGACGCCGACGGCCGCCCGGTGCGCCTGTCGGACTACCGCGGCAAGGTGGTCCTGCTGAATTTCTGGGCCACCTGGTGCGGCCCCTGCACGGTGGAGATCCCCTGGTTCGTGGAATTCGAGCGGCGGCACAAGGACCAGGGCTTCGCCGTGCTGGGCATCTCGATGGACGAGGACGGCTGGGAGGCGGTGCGTCCCTTCATGTCGCACCTCGGCATCAACTACCGGGTGCTGATGGGCAGCGACGAGGTGTCGCGGCGGTACGGCGGCGTGGATAGCTTGCCCACGACCTTCCTGATCGACCGCGAGGGCAAGGTGGCCAAGGTACACGTCGGGCTGGTGAGCAAGGGGCGGTATGAGAACGAGCTTCTGGAACTGTTGTCTTCTGCGGGCGCTGGCGGGAATCGCAGCGCTCGCCCTGGCGCCCGGGCTGGCCGGGCAGGCTAGCGAGGTTCTGACGGCCTCCGCGCCGGCGCGCACGCTGATCCAGCGCGGCGGCACGGCCAGCCCGAAGATCCCGGTGCAGCTTCGCAGCGGGTATCACGTCAACAGCCACAGCCCCAACGACGAATTCCTCATCCCCCTGCGCCTGCGCTGGGACGAAGCCGGCCCCGTGAAGGCCGTGGAAGTCACCTACCCCAAGCCGGAGCTGCGCAACTACGGCTTCTCCGACCAGCCGGTCTCGGTCTTCACCGGCGCTTTTGCGATTCTCACCCGGCTCCAGGCGGCCACCGATGCTCCCACCGGGACCGGCACGCTCGCGGGCAAGTTGCGCTACCAAGCCTGCGACGAGAAATCCTGCCTGCCGCCCCGGACCATCGAGGTCCGGCTGCCCTACGAGATCCGCTAGACCTTGCGCCGCCTCGTTATCCGTCCGGGCGCTATCGGCGATTGCATTCTGTCGCTGCCGGCCATGGAGCTCCTGCGCGCGGAGTACCTCGAGGTGTGGGTCCCCACCCAGATCGCGTCCCTGGTGCGCTTCGCCGATCGGGTGCGCGCGATTGCGTCCACGGGCTTGGATATGGTGGGAATCCCGGACCGGGCGCCTGCCGGGGAGCTGATGGAGTGCCTCGCGGGTTTCGATGAGATCGTCTCCTGGTACGGAGCCGCGCGCGCCGAGTTCCACGAGGCGGTGGCGGGCCTGCCTTTCCGTTTTCTCGCGGCTTTGCCGGATGAGCAGGCCGGCGTACACGCGGCGGATTTCTTCCTGGCGCAGGCGGGCGGCTCCGGCGCAGCCGTTCCGCGCCTCCAGTGCCCACGGTGGGATGGCGGGTTCGCAGTGATTCACCCCTTCTCGGGGAGCGCCCGGAAAAACTGGCCGCTCGAGCGGTACCGCGAGCTGGGGCGGCGGCTCGAGGCGCGGATGCCGGTGAAGTGGTGCGCCGGGCCGGAGGACGCGCTCGAGGACGCGGTGCGCTTCGACGAGCTCTACGAACTGGCCTGCTGGCTGGCCGGGGCGCGGCTGTACGTCGGCAACGATTCCGGCATCACGCACCTGGCGGCCGCCGTCGGCACGCCGGTGGTGGCGTTGTTCGGCCCCAAGGATCCGGCGGTGTGGGCGCCGCGGGGCCCGCAGGTGCGCGTCGTGGCACCCACGCGGCCGGGAGAGCCGATGGAGGGGATCACCGTGAGCGGGGTCCTCGACGCGGGGCTGGGCCGCGCGGCGGAGCCTAGGGCAGTTCCTTGATGCGGAGCTTGCGAAAGCGCACCTGGTAGGGCTTGAACTTGTCTTTGGGAATCTGGTGCACTTGCAGGCCGATAATGCCGCGCGCGGTCAGCGAGTCCTTGATGTCGGCGGCGGGAACGCCGTTGACCCAGGTCCGAAGCGAGTCGCCCTGGCACACGATGCGGTACTTGTTCCACTGGCTGTTCTGGAAGGCGGCGCGGGCGGCCGGCTTGTTGGAGAAGTCGTCGAGGAAGCGGGCGCGACGCGCCTCATCGTAGACGTTGCCCGAGGCGCCGCGCGCGCCGGCGGCGATCTCGACCTGGTAGCCGTAGACACGGTCGGCGGGGATCTTGCGCTGGATGGTCTTGCCCTGGTCTTCGAGCTTGAAGACCAGGGCCTCCTTGGCGAACTGGCTGCGCACCTGCACGCCGGAGTTGAGCTCGTTGTCCACCAAGACCTCGAACTCCAGGATGAAATCACCGTACTCCTTCTCGGTGCACAGGAACGAGTTGGGACTGCCCAGAACGGCAGTGCCGAGGATGGCGCCTTTTTCGGCCTTGTAGCTGGCGGTTCCGCTGTGGACGGCCCAGCCCTTGAGCGTCTTGCCGTCGAACAGAGAAACCCACTTCCCTTTCTCGGCGCCGCACAAGGGGAGCGCGGCGGCGAGCGCGAGCACAGTCAGACGATGCATGAGAAAACCTCCTCGATGGGACGCTCCTATCTTACCGGCTCAAAGCCCACCTCGCTCAGGATCACGCCCAGGCGGCGGTGGTCGCCGGGCACGGTGAAGGTCCGGTCCACGGTGATGACCACGGTGGCGCTCTCGCCGGCCGCGGTCAGGGGCTCAGAGACCAGCGTGTAGCTGCCGGGGGCGGTGTAGATCCGGTCGGCCACGCTCTTGCCATCCACCGCCAGCCAGATCCGGCGCGCGGGCGCCTGATCGGGAATGAAGAACACCAGCCGCAGCGGCGCCGGGACCGGGGGCGGCTTGAGCAACACCACGCCGCGCTCGCTCATCCAGCGCCAGCGCCCGGATTCGAGTTGATGGATGCCGCTCAGGATCTGCTGCCCGGCCTCCGGTGCGCTCATGGGCAGGTATTCGAGTACCGGCTTGCGCTCCAGGATCAACTCGGCGCGCACCACGTCGATGGGCCCGGTTCCGAGATCGAAGGGTCGCAGGCCGAACGACGCGGACGAGTACGCCGAGCGGGCGCCTAGCCCGGCCAGGCGGAAAGGCAGCCAGGAGCGTATCTCCTGCTCGGCCAGCGGCGCGCGCACGCCGCCGCCGGTGGTGAACTCCAGGGGCAGGGCCAGGCGGCTCGACACCACCACGTCGCCGGGACGCACCGCCTGCCCGCGCAGCAGCGGCAGCCCGCCTTCAGCTTCGAAGTAGTAGCGCAGGCCCCATTCGCCATTGATCCAGACGCGCTTCCCGGCGGTCTCGCGCGCCAGCGAGTGCGCGAAGCGGCGGTAGCCGTCCCAGTGCTGGTAGTTCACTGCGGCGAGGCCCAGGCTGATCAGCGCCTGGAGCGCCACGCCGGCCCACAGCCAGCGCGCGCGTTCGGCGAGCGCTCGCGAAACCAGCAGCGCCAGCGGCGCCGCCACCGGCAGCAGGTAGCGCGCCGAGCCGGCAAAGAAGACGATCACCGCCCCGGCGAAGAAGATCAGGAACCAGGCGCCCAGGAACCGGGATTCCGCCGCCGCCGCTTCGGCCTCGCACAGGCTCCAGATCACCACGACCAGGCCCGTCGCAAACGGGATCCAGAACAGGAGGTGGGAGTCCATCAGCGCCCCGAGGGTGGCGGCGGCCAGCAGGAGCGGCTCAACCAGCCACGGCCAGCGCCGGGCGTGGAAGAAGGCGACCAGCGCCAGTACCGGGAACACGACCCAGCCCGCGTGCGCGGTCAGGGCGGCGGCGTTGGCCACCTTCCTGGCCAGGGCCTGAAAGCCATAGGCATGAAAGTAGCCGGCCAGCACGGAGGCCGGCAGGGCGCCGGTGGAGAGGCGCTCGTAGAACTGCCAGGCCGCCAGTGTCGCCACGGGCACTACCGCCACCAGCCAGGCGGGCCACCATTGGCGGGCGCGCAACCAGAGGTACACCCACAGCACCGGCACGATCAGCACGGCCTGGTAGGCGGCCAGGGCGGCCAGCGCCAGCGCCACGGCGGAACCGGACAGCCAGTGGCGCGACCGCTCGTCGGCAGCCTTGACGAATAGCGCGACGGAGGCCATCCAGAAGGCCAGCAGCGGGAGGTCGGCCTCGAGCGAGTTTCCGTTCACCACGAAGGCGGGCGTGGCCACAAACAGCAGCGTCGCGGCCAGCGGCTGGGGCGAGAAGCGCCGCGCCAGCGACCACATCGAGGCGGCGGCCACCAGCGAGAAGAGCAGGTAGGCGGCGTGATACGGGACCTCGTACACGTCGCCCGCGAGCGCCAGCAGCAGCGCCAGGAACCAGGTGTTCAACGGCGGGTGCGGGTGCCCCCGCATGTCCACCACCTCGCCCAGGAACGGGTAGCGCGCGTGGTTGGGATGCAGCGGGTCGATCTGCGCGTGCTCGGCGCCGGCCAGGTAGTAGACATCGTCTCCCTGGATGGCCTGCTCGAGGAACGGCAGGCGCACCAGCAGCACCGCCGCGAAAACCAGCACGAGCCGCCAGCGCATGGGGTGCCGATCAGCCCGAGGGCGGCCGCCACCGGAGCACGGGCTTGCGGGCGGCGGTGACTTCATCGGCGCGCGCGGTCCGGGTGTTGTGCGGCGCCTGGAGGACCAGCTCGGGGGACTCTTCCGCCTCTTGGGCGATCGAGATGAGCGCCGCGATGAACAGGTCCAGCTCGCGCTTGCTTTCGCTCTCGGTGGGCTCGATCATCATGGCCCCGGGCACGATAAGCGGGAAGCCCACCGTGTAGGGATGGAAACCGTAGTCGAGGAGCCGCTTGGCGATGTCCATGGTGTGGACGCCGCGCCGGGCCTGGCGGGCGTCGCTGAAGACGCACTCGTGCAGAGAGGGCGCCTGGTGCGGCAGCTCGTAGTGGGGCAACAAGGCCTGGCGCACGTAGTTGGCGTTTAGCACGGCGTCCAGCGTGGCCTGGCGGAGGCCTTCGGCGCCGCAGGCCAGGACGTAAGCCAGCGCGCGCACCAGCACGCCGAAGTTGCCATAGAAGGCGCGCACGCGCCCGATGGATTGCGGGCGGTCGTAGTCGAAGGTCCAAGCGGCGCCAGCCCGTTTGAGCCGGGGCACGGGCAGGAACGGCTCCAGGTGCTCGATGACCGCCACCGGGCCGCTGCCCGGCCCGCCGCCGCCATGCGGGGTCGAGAAGGTCTTGTGCAGGTTCAGGTGCATCACATCGACGCCCGTGTCGCCCGGGCGCGTGATGCCCACCAGGGCGTTCATGTTGGCGCCGTCCAGGTACAGCAGGGCTCCCCGCTGGTGCAGGAGCTCCGCGATGCGGCAGATGTTCTCCTCGAAGATCCCCAGGGTGTTGGGGTTGGTGAGCATGAGCGCGGCCACGTCCGCATCGACGACGCGGGCGAGGTTATCGACGTCGATCATGCCGCGCTCGTTCGAGCGGATACTCTGGACGGCGTAGCCGGCCATGGCGGCGGTGGCGGGATTGGTGCCGTGGGCGGAGTCCGGGATCAGGACCCGCTGGCGGGGGTTGCCGCGCGCTTCCAGGCAGGCGCGAACGAGCAGGATGCCGGTCAGCTCGCCGTGCGCGCCGGCGGCGGGCTGGAGCGTGACGGCGTACAGGCCGGTGATCTCCGCCAGGGCCGCCTCGAGCCGCGCCAGGATCTCGAGCGCGCCCTGGACCAGCGCTTCCGGCTGGTAGGGGTGCGCCAGAGCCAGGCCTTCGACGGCGGCGGCGCGCTCGTTGACTCGCGGGTTGTACTTCATGGTGCAGGAGCCCAGCGGGTACATGCCCAGGTCGATCGAGTAGTTCCAGCTTGCCAGGCGCGAGAAGTGCCGCAGGGCCTCGACTTCGCTGACCTCGGGGAAGCCCTCGATTGCGGAGCGGACGTTCTCCTCTCCCAGCGCGGCGGCGGGATCGACGGGCGGCACGTCGAGGGCGGGCAACTGCCAGGCCCGCTTGCCCGGGGAGCTGAGCTCGAACAGCAGCGGCTCGTTCTGGCTCGGGTGGCTGCGCACCTGGCGGATTCTCTCAGTCACGGCCGAACACCTCCGCCACGGCGTCCAGGGCTGGGCGCGGGCTCGTCTCGGTGGCGCACAGCAGCATCGCGTCGGCGAGTTCCGGATAGAAGCGGCCGAGCGGCAGGCCGCCGATGATCCGGCGCTCGAGCAGCGCTGCGTTGATGGCCTCGGGCGTGCGGCCGCGCGCCTGGGCGACGAACTCGTTGAAGAAGGGCCCGGCGAAGCGGAGCGGAAGCCGGGCGGCCAGGTAGTGCGATTTGGCCAGGTTCTGCTGGGCGAGCTCGCGCAGGCCCAGCTTGCCATAGACGGTCATGAACACGGTGGCCATCAGGGCCACCAGGGCCTGGTTGGTGCAGATGTTCGAGGTGGCCTTCTCGCGGCGGATGTGCTGCTCGCGGGCGGCCAGGGTGAGGCAGTAGGCACGGTTGCCGCGGGCGTCCTTGGTCTCGCCCACCAGGCGCCCGGGCAGTTGCCGCAGGTAGCGCGCCTTGGTGGCCAGCACGCCGGCGTACGGCCCGCCGAAGCTGGGTGCGATGGCGAAGGACTGCAGCTCGCCGGCCACGATATCGGCGTCCACGGGGGGAGCCAGCAACCCCAGCGCCACCGCCTCGGTGAAGACCACGATCAGCAGTGCGCCCTTCCGGTGCGCCACTTCGGAGGCGGCCTTCACGTCCTCGACGATTCCGAAAAAGTTCGGCGATTGGAGGATGACCGCGGCGGTCTGATCGCTGAGCTGGCTGTCGAGGCCGGCGAGATCCAGCCGGCCGCTCGCCGCGCCATAACCGGACGTGGCCACGTCCAGCACGCCATTGCGCGCGTAGGTTTCCAGCACCGCCCGGTACTCCGGGTGGAGCGTGCGCGCCGCGACCACGCCCCGGCGCCCGGTGATGCGCGCGGCCATCATGGCCGCCTCGGGCACCGCGGTCGAGCCGTCGTACATCGAGGCGTTGGCCGCGTCCATGCCGGTCAACTGGCAGAGCATGGTCTGGAACTCGAAGATGGCGGTCAGCGTCCCCTGCGAGATTTCGCTCTGGTAGGGCGTGTAAGAGGTCAGGAACTCGCCCCGCGAAATGACGGTGTCCACCAGCACCGGCCGGTAATGGTAGTAGGCCCCGGCCCCGAGAAAGGAGGGGTGGCCGGTCACGTTCTCGGCGCCGCGCGCCCGGAAGTAATCCAGCACCTCGTATTCCGACTTGCCCGGTTCGAGCGCCAGGGGCCGCTGGAGGCGCACCTCCGGGGGCAAGTGGGCGAAGAGGTCTTCCGGCGAACTGACTCCGCACGCCGCGAGCATCTGGCGGCGCGCGGAGTCCGATTGGGGCAGGTAGCGCAAGTTAGGTTTCCTCTCCTAAGTAGGCCTGGTAGTCGGCGGCGGTCATCAATTGGCCGATCTCCTGGGGCACGCTCATGCGGATGCGGGCCAGCCACCCGGCGCCGTGGGGGTCCTGGTTGAGGAGCTCCGGCGCTTCGGTGAGGGCTTCGTTGATCTCGAGGAGCTCGCCGGAGACGGGCGAGTAGATGTCGGAGACGGCCTTCACCGACTGCACCTCGCCGATGCGTTGGCCCATCTCGGCCTGGGCGCCGACCTTCACCATCTCCACGTAAACGATGTCTCCCAGTTCTTTCTGCGCATGAAAGGTGATGCCGACCGTGCCGGTCTCACCCTCCACCCGGACCCACTCGTGCTCCTGGGTGTACCAACAATTGGCCGGATACATGCTCATTTCACTCGCTTATAGAAAGGCGTTGGAACGGTTACGGCCTCGACCAGCTGCCCGCGGATGAGAATCTGGAGGGGGTGTCCGATCTCGGTGTGCGCGACGGGCAGGTAGCAGAGCCCGATACTCTTCTTCAAGGTAGGGGAAGGCCCGCCGCTCGTGACCCAGCCGGCGGGCGAGTCGTCGATGAATACTTCGTAGCCGTCGCGGGCGATGCCCCGCCCGCGCATCTCGAAACCGATCAGCTTGCGCGCGACGCCGCGCTCACGCTGGGCGACGAGGGCCTCCCGGCCGAGGAAGTCGCCCTTGTCGAGCTTGACGATCCAGGCCAGGTCGGCTTCCCACGGACTGATCGAGGCGTGGATCTCGTGGCCGTAGAGGGCCATCTTGGCCTCCAAACGCAGCGTGTTGCGCGCGCCCAGGCCGCAGGGCCGGATGGAGAACTCGCGGCCCGCCTCCAGCATCAGGTTCCAGAGGCGCGGGGCCTCCGCGGGCGGGGCGTAGACCTCGAAGCCGTCCTCGCCGGTGTAGCCGGTGCGGGCGATGCGGCAGGGCGTGCCGGCCACGGCGCCGTCCAGGAAGTGATAGTAGCGCATGGCGGCCAGATCCACCGGCGTGAGTTGGTGGAGCGTGGGCAGCGCGCGCGGGCCTTGCAGGGCCAGTTGCGCGTAGCGCTCGCTGGCGTACGCCACCTCGGCAGCAAAGCCGTTGCGGGCGCGGATGTGCGCGAAATCCTTCTCCTGGTTGGCGGCGTTCACGCACAGGAAGTAGTGGTCGTCGGCGACCTTGTGCACCAGGATGTCGTCCACGAAGCCGCCATGCGGGTATAGCAGCGCCGAGTACTGGGCCTGTCCGAGCTTGAGGCGGGCCACCGCGTTGGTGCTGACAAAATCGGTCAACTGGAAAGCCTGCGGGCCGCGGATCTCGATCTCGCCCATGTGGCTGACGTCGAAGAGGCCCACCGCGGTGCGCACGGCGTGGTGCTCGTCGAGAATGCCCGAGTATTGCACCGGCATCTCCCAGCCGCCGAAATCCACCAGCCGGGCGCCCAAGGCGCGGTGGACGGAGTTGAGCGGAGTGCGCTTCAAACCCGCGGGTGCCCTCCTCAAGACTGCCACTCTAACAGGCCCTCGCCGAAGCTGTCAATTTCAAGGCCCACAACCGCTTGGCTGCCGCACCGCGGCAATCTGCTATTCTGAAAGTAGCGTATCCGATACCGAGATTCTGGACAGGAGAACCTGATGCGTGGAAACGAGAAAGTGATTGCGTTGCTCAATGAGGCGCTGCGGTCCGAGCTGACGGCCATCAGCCAGTACTTCCTGCACGCGGAGATGAGCGAGAACTGGGGCTACGAACGCATCTCCAAACACGTCAAGAAGAACGCCATCGACGAGATGAAGCACGCCGAGGCGCTCATCGAGCGCATTCTATTCCTGGAGGGGGCGCCCAAGATGTCCGAGCTGCTGCCGCTGAAGATCGGCGCGAGCGTCAAGGCGCAGCTCGCGAACGATCTGGCCGCTGAGCGGGAGGCCGTCGCGACGTACAACGCCGCGGCCAACGTCTGCGCGGCCGCCGGGGATCACGGCTCGAAGGCGCTGTTCGAGAAGCTGCTGGCCGACGAAGAGGGGCACGCCGACTGGCTGGAGACGCAACTGGGCCTGATCGAGCAGATCGGCCTGGAGAGCTACCTGGCCCAGCAACTCGAAGCCCAGTAACAAGGCTCAGCATCCCGTGAGTTTCCGATCGGGCCACCGCGCGGGGACGTCGCCCGCGCGGGTGGTTCCACGGCTGCGGCTGTCGCTGGCCGAGCCCGGCGAGGCCAGCGCGCGGTGCGCCGGGCGGTGGCTCGAGGCCGCCGCCGGCCGGCAGACCGCCATGCCGGGCTCGGCCCTGACCATGCGGGCCACGGCGCTCAACCGCTCCCAGGGGCCGCGGCGGCTCGAGCAGGTGCATCTGGAGCCGGCGGACCGCTCCCTGACCAGGCGTGAAAAGACCGGGGACTGTCCCCAGCGCCGGGGTTCGACGGCCGGCAGGTCACCTCACTCGAGATGATACAGTTTATTAAGGAACACGAGCTCGAGCACCGCGCCCTGTTGTTCCTCTGCCTGCGTCTGAAGGGAATGGTTCCCGTGACCACCCGGCGGCGGCAGGCAAGACGCTAAAGAGACTTCCCATTTGCACCGTAGTTTTGTATAAAGAAACTGCAGGGTGTCCTGGGAGGAACGGACATGGTGAACTGCCCGGTTTGCGATGCCGAGATCGACATCGCCGAAAATGAGCTGGACGAAGGGGATACGCTGATCTGCGACGAGTGTGGCGCCGATTTGCGGGTCGCCGGCCTCGAACCGCTGGAGCTGGAATCGCTGGAAGAGGAAGAGGAAGAGGAAGAGGAAGAGAAAGAAGACCTCGAGGATGAGGATGAGGAGGAATCGCAGTAATCTCGTCCTCGCCGGATGGCCGCGCCTTCCGGCTGTCCTGGCCGTGGCAGGGGGCCTGCTGTGGCCGGGCGCTGCACCTGCTTCCGGGAAGAAGAAGAAACCCGCCGAACCGTTCGCTCTCATCAGCGGGACGGTGTTTCGGGACACCGGCATGTCGCTGGCGGGCGCGGAAGTGACCGCGCAGCCGCGCGGGAGTCCCCGGCAGGCCCAAGCCGGCAAGAAGATCACGGTGACCACGGATGCCCGGGGGGAGTTCGCCATCCGGGTTCCGGCGGCTCCCCTGGGCTATACTGTGAGTGTCAGGGCTGGCGGTTACAAGCGCCAGGAAAAGGCCGTTTCGGTGGCCGGGGAGGAACGGGTGGATGTATTCATCCGGCTGGAACCTCAGTAGCCCGGCAGCCGTCTCCCGGAGAGGGATCACGTGAAGAAAAGGTTCCTGTACTCGGGCCTGGTACTGGCCTGGACGATCATCTGGGCTCCCCAGGTCCTCGCCCAGGGGAAGGACAAGAAGCAGGACCTGACCGTGCGCTCGGTCGAGGGGACGGTGAGCGACGCCGACGGCCGTATGCTGGAAGGCGCCGTGGTCCACCTGAAGAACACCAGGACGCTCCAAGTGCGCTCTTTCATCACCCGGGAGGGCGGCGCCTACGCCTTCCACGGGCTGAGCAGCAACGTGGACTACGAGCTGAAGGCCGAGCACCAGGGCGCCTCCAGCGACGCGCGCATGCTCAGCGTCTTCGATCCGCGGCGCAAGGCCATCATCCATTTGAAGCTGAACAAGAAATGATTTCCGGCCCCCGGAGCTGCGGGGACCGGAGTTCCTGAAGGAGGGCGCACTGTACCGATGGTTGTCTGTGGCGGCGGCCGCGCTGTGGGCCGCCAGCCTGCCGGCTCAGGAGTTCACGCTGGGCTCAAAGGTGGGGGACTTCGGCCTGCGGGACGTCAAGGGCGCGCCGGTGGCCTTCGAGAAGCTCAAGGGCCGGGTGACGGTGATCGGCTTCATCGCCACCCAGTGTCCCATCTCGAATGACTACAACGAGCGGATGAAGGCGCTCTATACGGACTACAGCCCGCGCGGCGTCCGCTTCGTCTTCATCAACTCCAACCACACCGAGCCCGCCGCGGAGGTGGAAGAGCACGCCGGCAAGAACGGTTTTCCCTTCCCGGTCTACAAGGATGACAACAACGTGGTGGCGGACCGCTTCGGCGCCCAGCTCACGCCCGAGGTGTTCGTGCTGGATGCGGGCGGCGTGATCCGCTATCACGGGGCCATCGACGATTCGCGCGTGGCCGCCCGCATCAAGGCGCACCATCTCAGGAAGTCGCTGGACGCCCTGCTGGCGGGCCAGAGCGTGGCGCCGGCCGACACCAGGGCGTTCGGCTGCACCATCAAGCGGGTGAAGAAGACCTCGTGAAGCGGCGAAGTCTCTTGGCGCTGCTGTGGACGCCCGCAACCGCCCTGCGGGCCCAGCCGCGCGTGGCGCCGCTGAACGAAGCCGGTTACCGCAAGCTGGTGACCGCCGGGCGGGGGCAGGTGCTCCTGGTGGACTTTTGGGCCACTTGGTGCCAGCCTTGCCGGGCCGAGTTGCCCCTGCTGGTGCGGCTCGAGGCGAAGTACCGCGGCCAGGGACTGAAGCTGGTCACCATCTCCTGCGACGAGCCGGAGCAGGAGGGCGACGCCGCCCGCTTCCTCCGCCAGCACGGCGTCCCGGGGCCGCTCCGCATCAAGCGCCCCGCCAACGACGACCAGTTCATCAGCTCGGTGGACGCCGCCTGGAGCGGCGCACTGCCGGCCCTGTTTCTGTACGACCGCCTCGGTCGCAGGGTCCGGTCGTTGATCGGCGAAACCGACATGGCGGCGCTCGAAGCCGCCCTCCGGAAGGTGCTTTAGAGGGACAGGCTGCGGCCTGCCGGCTGGCCATGGGCATCCTGGACAAACACCTCGCGCGCCTCCGAGACCAGACCGCCTGGATCACTGGCGGCAAGCGGATCGGTCGCATGGTGGCCCGCGTGCTGGCCGAGCAGGGCGTCCATGTGGTCGCCAGTTACCGCGTCTCGGAAAAGGAGGCCGACGAGACGGCCGCCGAGGCGCGCCAGCTTGGAGTGAGGGCCATTACCGTCCACGCAGACGTCTCCTCGCTGGCCAGCATACGCACCGCCGTCGAGCGCGTCCAGGCCGAGTTTCCCCGCATCCACATCCTGGTGAACATGGCCTCGGTCTACCGCCCCGTGGCCTGGAACGAGGTGACCCCGACGGACTGGGAGGACCACTTCTCGGCGCACGTGCTGGGGACCTTCTGGCCCACGCAGTTGATCGTGCCGCTGATGCCCGCGGGCGCGCACATCATCAACATCGCCGACATCACTTCGGTGGCCCAGGCGCAGCCGGCCAACCTGCCCTACGTGGTGACCAAGGCGGCGGTGGCCTCGATGACCCGGGCCATGGCCCTGGAATACGCGGGCCAGGGCCTGTTTGTGAACGCCCTGGCCCCCGGTCCGATCCTGGCGCCCGAGGATTACCCTGCGGAGAAGTGGGCGCGCATCCGAGACCGCTCGCCCGTGAAGTATCCGGTCACGGACGAGGAAGCGGTCGAGCAGTTCGCCCTGCTGGTGCTCTACCTGTCGATGACCACCATGAGCACCGGCCAGATCTACCCGCTGGATCAGGGGCAGCATCTGTAGAGGGGGGGCGGGCGGAGGCGGAAAATCCGCACCTAGGCCGGCCTAGGTGTTCCGGTACTTTTCTCTCGCCGGGCTGCGCGCCGCCGCCGGTGCGCCGCGCTTTATCAAACAGGTAGGCGGTCGCCGCTTTGCGGGCGGCGGCGGGGCGCGCTGCCGCGGTGGAAGTCGCAACACGGCTGGATTGCTGTACAATAGCAGGTGATGCTAAGGGCCGGGTGTGGCTTGCCCGAGTCCCATCCCATGCGACGCAAAAGGAACGGCATGCGAGTTCTCTTACGAATGTGCGCAGTAGTGGCCGCGTGCGTGCTGGCCGCCGCCCTGGCCCTGGCGGCGCAGGAGAAGCTCGCCGAGACGCAGCGCACGCCGCCGGGGAAGGTCGAGCCGGTCGGCGTAGCGCCGCTCAAGCCAGAAGACATCCTGACCCCCACCGCCGCCGGAGCGCCGGTGGATCCGAAGACCTACAAGTTGGGCGCCGAGGACGTCATCCTGGTTCGGGTCTGGCGCGAGCCGGAGTTGTCGGGCCTGAACGTGATTCGTCCCGACGGCCAGATCACCATGCCGCTGATCGGCGACGTGCCGGCCGCGGGGCTGACCCCCCTGGAACTGGGGGCCAAGATCACCGAGAAGCTCTCGCAGTTCATCAACCGCCCCGAGATCATCGTGTTGGTCCAGAACGTGCGCAGCAAGCGGTACTACGCCACCGGCGAAGTGCTGCGCCCGGGCGCCTATCCCCTGGTGGTGCCGACCACGGTGCTGGAGGCGCTGACGCTGGCCGGCGGGTTCCGCGAGTTCGCCAACACCAAGGGCATCACGGTGCTGCGCGGCGCCAAGAGATTCAAGTTCAACTACAAGGACGTCATCAAAGGCAAGAACCTCAGTCAGAACATCCTGATCGAGAGTGGTGACTACATCATCGTGCCTTGAGCGGGATGCGGGAGGCGGTTCGCCGGAAGCCGGCGACCTGGCGCGCGCCAGGCCGCGCCGGCCGGTGCGGACCGGCTGAGCCCAGCAGAGCGGAGATATGCAGCAGGAGTACATGAGCATGCCCCGGCGCCCCCTGGACGTCGAGGACTACATCGACATCGTGCGCCGGCACAGGGCCTGGATCGTCGGCCCGGCGTTCGCGGCGCTGGTCGTTGCGGTGGTGGTGGCGTTTCTGTGGCCCGACGCCTTCGTCTCGCAGGCCGCCATCCGGGTGCTGCCCTCCCAGGTTCCCGAGAAGCTGGTTCCCAGCAACGTCACCCTGGAGATGTCGCAGCACATCAACTCGATGGCCTCGGCCATCCTCAGCCGCACCATGCTGACCAACATCATCCAGACCTACGGGCTGTACCGGCAGGAACTCAACCGCTGGCCGATGGCGGATGTCATCGAGAAGATGCAAAGAGCCATCCGGGTGGGCCAGGTGCGGGAGGTGGAAAACCGCAGCAGCAAGGGGCCGTCGGCGGCCTTTTTCATCGCCTTCGAGTACGAGAACCGATACCTGGCCCAGAAGGTGACGCAGGACCTGGCCGGCCGCTTCATCAGCGAAAACGTGCGCACCCGTTCCAACCAGTCCCGGGAAACCACGCAGTTCCTCAAGGACCAGTTGCAGAGCGCCAAGCGGGAGCTCGAGGACCTGGAGAAGGGCCGGACCGAGTTTCGCGTGAAGAACGCCGGCCGGCTGCCCGAGGAGCTCCAGACCAACTTGCAGACGCTGCGCTCGCTGGAGACGCAGTTGGCGGGAGTCAACGACCACATCAGCCGCAACGGGCAGGAGAAGCTGCTGCTGGAATCGCAGTTGCGGATCCAGCAGGAGCAACTGGGGGCCCTGATCTCGACCCCGGATCAATTCAGCGCCTCGGTAAAGAACGAGCGCCTGGTGCAAATGGAGCGGGAGATCCTGGGTCTGGAGGCGAGGCTGTCTCTCATGAGCGAGCGGTACCGGGACACCCACCCCGACATCAAGGCCATGCAGGGCCAGATCGACTCGCTCAAGAAGATGCGCGACGGGCTGCTCAAGCAGGAGGAGCAGAAAAATCCGGAGACGGAAGCCCGCAAGCCGGCGCCCGCACTCCAGCTTCGGGCCGGTAAGGACGCCGAAGCCAACATCGCCCGCGTGCAGAGCCAGATCCAGGCCAAGGACCTGGAGATGGAGGAGCGCATCAAGGAACAGAAGCAGATCCGGGACGTGGTCAAAGCCATCCACTCGCGCATCGAGGCGCGCCCCCTGCTCGAGCAGCAGTACGCCAACCTGACCCGCGACTACGACCAGGCCACGGCCAAGTACGATGACCTGAACCGGAAGATGTCCCAGTCGGAGATCGCCACCGATCTGACCAACCGCAATCAGGCCGAGACCCTGGAGATCCTGGATCCGGCCTCGTTGCCGGAGACGCCGATCAAGCCTCAGCGCCTGTTTATCGTCGGCGCGGGTCTGGGCGTGGGCCTGATGCTGGGCGTGTTCACGGCGGGCTTCCGGGAGGTCAAGGACACGTCGCTGAAAAACCTGAAGGACGCGCGGGCCTACACCAACCTGCCGGTGCTGGGCACGGTGCCCCTGTTGGAGAACGATCTGGTGGTCCGGCGGAAGCGACGGCTCACCTGGCTGGCCTGGTCGGCCGCCTGCATTGCGGGCGTGCTGGCCATGAGCGGTTCGGTTTACTTCTACTACGCTGGCAGGTTGTGAGCGGGGAACCCGGACCCCAGATGCGCCCCGAATTGGAGATGAGATGAGCAGAGTTCATGATGCCCTGCGTCGCGCCGAGCAGCAGGGTGCGCCCGTGGCGGAGACCGCCGAAGGGGGGGCCGCGTACCCGGCCCAGGGCCGCGTCCCGCCCAACCTGTCCGCCTTACTGGAGGAGATCCAGGAGGTTCCCTTCGCCCCCGCCCCGGAGGCCTTGCTGATCGACGACAGCCGTCCCCTGGAACCGCCGGGCGAGGAATTCCGCAGCCTGCGCACGCGGCTGAACCATTTGCAGAAGCTCCAGCCCATACGGAACGTGGTGGTGACCAGTCCCTCGCCGGCGGAAGGCAAGTCCTTCACCGCGGCTAACCTGGCGCTGGTGGAATCGCAACTGTCGGGCAGCTACGCCCTGCTGGCGGATTTCGATCTGCGCCGCCCCATCATCCACCACATGTTCCAGGTCGAGCGCGCGCCGGGGTTGACCGATTACCTGCTGGGCAACGTGCCGCTGGCCGGGGCCATCAAGAGAAT
>Ga0315289_10006349_pt1 | contig 17389 bp, 37 predicted proteins | sample YL17G11_40_MG_FD_203452 | JGI IMG/M metagenome (GOLD analysis project Ga0315289, IMG submission 203452) | Sediment microbial communities from Yellowstone Lake, YNP, Wyoming, USA - YL17G11_40 | ecosystem: Environmental > Aquatic > Freshwater > Lake > Sediment | place: USA: Wyoming | collected... | reverse complement strand
TTCATCGGCTTCTTTACTAGCAGCCGTTAGAAGTGGCACCATTTCTTGATCAATGCCTTTGCCCTGATGAGTTAAACCGGAGTATTTATATTCGACATCTGCAGAAGCCATAAAAGCGGTTAATCTGGGAACGGGATATTTTCCATATTTATCCTGCCTCCAAGACAAAGAATTTTTAAGATAATCAAAAGTCTCCTCGGCTTTTTCTTGATCAATGAAATCAGGAATATAAACCAATGTCGTGTCCGATCCTATCTCTTTAACTTCTTTCATTTTAATCTTATTAAATCAACCGCAGCCTTTTCCTGTAAAACAATTGTAGGAATTTCATCTTCCTTTAATTTGCCCTTTGACGCTCTCATCTTGAGGTCTTCGTCTATGTCGCGATAAGCGACCTTCAACGCCTCTGCCTCGGTGTCTCGCATACACCACCACATATAACGTTCGCCCTTAAGACTCTCGGGCTTACTGATAAGAAAAACGTACTCTTCTCCTTTTAAATCGAGAGAGTGCAATACCTCTCCTTCAATTTCAAGAATAGAAGTTTTCCCTTTTAGATGTTGAACATAAAACTTTTTCATTTTCTTTTACCACGTTTCAAAACAGTTAATTCTATTCCGCATTTAAAACAACCATAACCAGCTAAATGATTGTTCGGAGTTTGCCAAAAATAACCATGCTTTTTACATCCTATTTCAATTTTAGCGGACGCATTTATATATTTTGCTTTAGAATAATCAATCTGTATAAATGATGCATCATACAGTATATATCAAGTGATTCCGAAAATTACCAGTCGCCCATTATGTAATGATCCATCGAAGCATATGCAATCCCATTAAAGCCACAACCCTTGGGGCAAAGACCGCAAAGACGAGGAAACATTTTCTTAATTGAAGGTGATGCAAAAGATCCCATAATAAATGCCAAGGCAGGATCTTCATCTTTATCGAGATCAACGAGCGATTCGCTGATCATCTTCTCCGCCTTCTCTTTATCAAAGAAGACGCCGTGATCACACGCCGCTTGTTCTGGATGTTCTGCATCATGCTTGGCATGAGCAGCCGCATTGCGGTCGCCAAGATCTTTAAAAGACTTATCCATGTCAGCAATTAGATTGCTAATCGCATCATTATCGTTTAATAGTTTCTTCGCTGCCGCTTGAAGCTCTTTCAATTCTAAATCAGATATCTTTTTCATTTAAAACTTTATACAATCAAAAGTTGAAACGTACTTTGCCCAACTCTTATCATTAGTGATAGAAGCGAAAGCCATTCGATCAAATTCCGCTTTCAACGCATCCCAATCGGCAACACCCTCTTCAATGAGAAGGTCTTCGCTCGGAACTAATTGAAAATCAATTAACTGCTTATTGATGTTGAAGTTAGCACGGTTCTCTTCCAACGCAAGGAAGGTCGTTAGTTTTTTAGGATCATTTACCAGGGTCTGAGCCTTCTTATCACCGACCAAGCCTTTGATATTGTCTGACTTATCGCCAGCTAAAGACTTCCAAGCAACGTAATGATAGTCGGGCGCTACCATAAAAGCTTTCTTAATAGGATTATATACCTTTGTATCTTTTAATTCGGGGCGCTGAAGCAACTGAATGAAATCTGAGTCATTAGAAATGACAGTAATGTCCTCGTCCTTCATGTCAAGGCAGAGGCTGGCTATCACATCATCGCATTCAAAGTCTTTAGCCCAGATGGTGGTGATTGGAAAGTACTTTAAAAGACGAATGATCTCTGTCTTCTGGGTATTAAACCTCACCATCAAGTCTTTTTTGGAGCCGTACTTGATAATTCGATTAGCTTTGTACTCTGGATACAGCCCATATCGAAAAAGACTGTGCCCTTCAAGGACGAAGAAACATTTCTCGGGGGCAAATTGTTCGATTAGAGGGCGGAGATTTCTAAAAAAATTGAAAATAATTAGATAATCCGGCGCTTCTGGATCGATAACTTCACCTTCCTTCTTACCAAAGGACATGGTGTGAGTTGCTCGCCAAAAAGCATTATAACCGTCAAATAAAGATATTTTATCCATTAGCTTTGAACTTTCTGTACCAACGGCGCCAGATAGGGTAGAGTAAGAACACTATTACCCCGACCAAAGCTGCATAAGAATGATGAAGAACAAAATAAGCGAACCAAAACCCCTCCTTGAGACACCAATAGAACAATAACCATCGATAGCAGGGGACATCGGGCGTGGTCCTCTCAGCTTGCCTCTCAGCGAGCCTAGTTCCCACTTGAGCGTGGGCGAAGGTAGCAAGAACCGCGAGCGACCCAAGCCATTCTAAGGGTGCTGACGCCCCTAAAGACGCCGACACCCCCACTAGAATCGTGGCAACAACCGTTAGTTCTATTATCCAGGTACGCAAATTTAACTGTCCTGCATTTACCGCTTAATTACTTAAGGCTTTTTCTTGCCCTTTTTCAAATCTTGCGTGCTACAATTTTTGAATTGAGCTACCGGAGTCAATTTTTTACCTGAAAGATTAGAGATTTCGTCTTCTAACTTCCTAATCTTATTCTGCTTAGCAAGGATATCGTTTCTAACTTTATCTTCTACCAGTTTCATTGCTGCGGTAGATGCTTCAAGCCGAGTATCGAAAACGGAATCAATATCGATTACTACATGCCTTCCACGAAATTTACCGGGAACCTTCCAAATCCTGTTGCTACCATCATAATGGTGCCCCATATTTATCTTATTCACTTTATCGGCTGCAGCGCGCGCATCATAGCTAGCGCGATCAACCGTATAATAATCTTTGGCAGACGGAGTGTTTGCTCCGGAGACCAACATCAAATCAAGTTGAATAACCGAATAATTATAATTGTCTTTAATTAAAACTAAAAACTTAATCATGGCGCAGCCTTTACAATAACTAAATGTTTAGCAATGTCTTCACACATCTCTAGATTAGTTTCTGCCAAACTTAAAGCGGTGCCACAAGTCAAGAGATAACCCTTACCGTTAGCGACAACCATCCATCCCCAAATCTGAGAGCGTCGGCTGTGGAGCGTGTATTTATAGCCAGGATAACCGGCAACAAGCGCCTCTTCCTTTGACCATGTTAAAGCTGGGTTTAACTCAGCCTCGATCGCCAAAGAGTAATCTTCTAACGAAGCCATACCCGGCTTACGCTCTAATACAACAACCGTTCTAGCGGTAAAGTTTAAAAGAGCTAGCACCGCTGAGTCAGATGTGCCTCGGCGCCAACCATCATCCTCAACGCTTAGCTGCCAATCTTTTCCATTAAAGACCTTGCGTGGGGCTGGTGCGGTAGAAGGTGGAGTCAAAGCAACCGGAGTGCCTGGAGTCTTCTGATCAAAAACCGGCTGCGATCCTGCACAACCCACTAAACCTAGAACAACTAATAATAATCCAACTAATTTCATTTCATGCCTCTTATAACTGTATAACTTTTTTGTATGTACCATCTTCGTTTTGGGACGGGTACTCAGCGTCCAAAGCCATAGCCTCTGCTAAATCTCCAATAAGAAGATTGCCTTCAGCTAATATAACGCCTTCAAGCAACAATTCACAAACAATGTTGTGACAATATTGCAAGACTTTTTTTTGTTCTTGCAGAGATAATTCTGTAAAAATTCTCATAAAATAAAGAGGGGACATTACTGCCCCCTCCATTTATCAAAGAGCTTCGATTGATTCAATAAAGTCAATGGCGTCAGCAACGACACCATCAGCGACGACGGCAGTATCAACAGCGGCGGGAGTTACAACAACGGCTGCCGCAACCTTAGCCTCAACCTGAGCCGCAATTACTTTCTTTGCTGCCTCTTGAGCGGCTTTACCAGCCTCACGTTTAAGGAAAGTAGCCATCTTCATAATGCCACCCTTTGCACCGCGAGAGACGCGATAATCAGGATGACGCCTAACATACTGCCTTATATGCTGATCAACATCGCCAACGATCTTGGGATCGTGCTTGATGATGTTTCCAACCATTGTTACAAGGGTGGGGAACTGAAGGTTCTCTTCACTCTTGAGGAAGTACTCACTCAAAGCCTGCTCAGTGGCTTCACTAATTTCTTGGCAAAAGGCTAAGTAATTCTTTACGTTATCGTTCATAATATGACTCCTACTATCTTTTTTTATTCGAAAATCTAATGAAAAAACTGGAACATACGAATGCCAGTATCGCGGTTGATAAGCTCCAGCCATTACTGGCACCAGCCCATATAGCTAGCTGCATGGCTTGAACTCCAACACAAGTAGAAATTGCCAATTCAATTAGATTGAACAATATATATTTGAGCATTATTTTTCTAACTCTTCAATTCCTAATTCAATTATTGCAACTTCATCTTCATACGAAAATTCTCCTCTGATTAATTTATCATCAGAAAGATCATTTAAAAATTCCCTAGAGGCTACGGCAAGAAAATCACAAAACGGTTTAGGGTATCTTAGACCGGCAAACTTTTCCGTAGCCCCCATTAGACTCCAGCGGGCTGCCTTATCGGAATCTGGACTCACTTCTAATGAGCGAGAATCAACAGCTATCGGCCAATCTATCCAATTGGCTTGGTTTGAAAATAGCCCATGAACTTCTTTTAGAAGAAGAAGCACTTGCTCCTTTTCAATATCTTTCCAATCTAAAAACATTAGGGGTTAGTTGCCTTAGCAGCAAATCGCCCTTTAGAATCGCGAAAGCTGTGGTACTGAACATTAACTGCCTTAGATAAGGCAACGGCTTTTGCCGGTTGATTCAGCTTGTTTTCAACGCCATAAAGGTGCCCTAAATGGAAAGTGAAAGTAACTGCAGCCTTTACCAATTCATTGGAAAGATCAACAATGTTCTCATCTTTATCAAGGGAATCAGATACTTGCTGTGAAAGAGAATTCACTTGCCCTAAAATCTTTTTTAGTTCATTACGAACGGTGGTATCAGTCTTCATCATAGCTCACTTTACACTTTCAATTTGTAAATAATATAAGTCGTCGCGGCGGGTTGTCAAGGAAAAATCCGATCAATCGTAGGTTAATGTTCTACGAATATTAGATAACTCATGCCTCCCAAAAACATCAGCACTATAAAAGTGACAATTGAAACAAGTAGTACGGTCGTTACTGTAGGAACCGTCATAAATAATCCAAGTAAGCCGGCTATGACTAGATATGCTAAATATAAAAGAGCGCAAGCTGCACTGAGAAATATTGCTGAAAGAACACCACAAATCAAAAGTGCGAAAATCCAAGGTATGTTTTTAAGCCAATCTTTAAAGGAATCCATGGTGGCTCCAAACTTTTCCGAAAGAGTTAATTTAACAACGGGCTCCGTATCATCATACAAATCTCGTTCGCCTGGGGTACGATATGACATTTAAAACCAAACTACTTTCTCGTTCTCTTGACCTAAAGGAATGAACTTTAATAAAACTTGATCTGTCGGCAATGATTCTGGAGTCTTTATAATCGTGATTCCTTTTTCGTGGAATAAAGCCTCTTCATCCGGCTCTAAGATGATAGCAAAATTAGCATCAATAAACCAGCCGAGACGCCTCCAAAAGACACCAATAGAATTGGTGATATCTTCTATTTGAGATTGAGAACAATCTTTGGCATTAGCATCAAGATACTTAATCAGGCAGTCTGCTTTAATTGGTTTGGGGTAAAGCTTCCTAAGCTCTCGGCACAATCTTAACAGGTCCATTACTAATTCTTCTTGAAATCTTTAATACCTTCTGGTAAGATATCAATTAAATGTTTCAAGCTTGGACTGCTTTTAGTAGGCTGTCCAAGATTCATTGCCTCTGCAGAGCCAGAGTTGTAGCACTTAATTATCTCGGTAGATAGTAAGTTAGTTTCATGACTCAACAAAGAAACTAAGCCGTATAATTTACCAACCTCAGCAATATAATCTAGCGGCTCTTTAGCCGCGAGGGCAAGGGTTGCCTGAGCATTAAGTTCCTCTACCAGTCTATTCAGCGCACTCAGATCTACTAGCTTCATAAGTCGGCTCCTTAATTTTCGAGAAATCAAAATCGATTAATTTGAAATTACCCAGCGCGTCTTTCATGACATTTTGACGCTGGAAATCTCTGTGTATAATAACACTTCGTTCGATTTGATCAAGGAAAATTTGACACCGATTTAAATTAAAATTAAGCCAATTATTTTGTTCCGATATTAATTTTTTAATATGCGCGCCAGATTTTCCAGCCTCAACAGCATCACAAATTGTTTTAAACAATTTGTCTTCGTCATGAGACAGCGGCATTAATTTTTCCATTATTGCCGAATAGAGAATGAAGTTTTGTTTAACATTAGAGTGTATGATGCGCTGCCCGCTGTGCAGCAACTCATGTTCAAAAACCTTCACATAGTGAATATAATCATGGCGAGCCTGCAGCGCAAGTACCTTGCGAACATTTTCGTAAAAATTCAGCACCGGCAAAGATTGTGCCATGCACTCGGTAATTAGAGATATTTTAATTACCTTATCTGGTTCGCCGGAAATATCATAAACAGATCCATGAAAACCATAGCCTAACATTGTGCCAGGCACAATCCTTATCTTCTCTGGACAATACTTCTTAACTAGATCGAGAGGCTGCATTTAATCTTCTTCAAGCCTAATGCTATTTTCTACATCAACTTGGTTGAACTCATCGTGAGTCAGTAAACGATCATTCATATCTTGCCAAAGATTAATGGCAGTTTCTAATGAGACGGGCTCATCCTGCATATAATGCACGACGCCATCAATGAATGCTACTGTTTGCATCCCATATACAGTCTCATCACGCAATAGCTCTATCTCTGAATCAAGGACTAAAAAGAAAGTTAAATCATTGACCAATGTAAAATGTTCTTCGGACATATTAAATCTCGAATTCTGTTTCATCGTTATCAGACATGGGCTTCTCAGCCTCATCTCGTTTTGAACAAAGCGTTCCGCAAAACATTAATTTGGGACTAGCTCTACTCTTAAAAATTTCTTTACCAAAGATTTTACCGCAAGAGCATTTAGGAAGTTTAATGCGCTCCAACTTTGCCCAAGCTTTTAATTTTTTACCATTGATTGATTCAAACATAAATATTCCACGAGCGGATACTAATTCATATTTTACAATCTTAACTTCTTTAAGCCAATCTTTACGCTCACTAAAGGCTGCAGTGACCGCATCTAAAGGATCATTAAAGGTCATTGACTCTTGGGAGACTTCTTCGTTTTCGATTTTGACTTTGATGAAGTTGCCAAGGACGGGAGTTGCTCTTCTGGAGATGACGTACATAATTCTTTTTTAATTCTCTGACCCATAATAAAGCCAGAAATAGATGTTCCGCTATTCGCTTTATTCGACATAGCAATTTGAAATGATTTGACCCACCCAGCAGAGCGATCCAATATATGAGCTAGGGTTGCAATCGCTAGCTCATCATCACCTTTACGATAAGGTTCGGGCTGTTCGATTAACAGAACGCAAGAAAGTGGATCAGTATTACCCGTAACAAATGTCCAGCAATTTTCCTCTCCGTGCCAAAAAGCTTTAAGAATATTGCCTGGCTCTGGTTTTGCTTCAACAAAGAAGCTCATTAACTTTTCAGTCTTATTAAAAGATTTGATACTTTCAACAATCAAAACCGCAATCTTGCTATCTTCCATATCTTCCTTTTTTGGTGTCAGGAGTAGGAATCGAACCTACAATATTAATCAATGTACTAATTAATAGTAGAGGATGATCATTTATACATAATGATAAACCTCTCACGTTTGCCAATTACATCACCCTGACATTGCTTGATATATACTTACTATGCAGAAGTATAAGTATAATTTAGAATTATTCTATGCCAAGAGTGCGTTATCATTTTATTTACTCGGAGCATTTATGACTGATGGATCCATTGGAAAAAATGGAAATAACTGTACCCTTACAAGCAAAAATGACGAATGGCTAATCAACATCAGAGATCTGATTTGCCCAAATAAAAGCTTATCGGTTGGCAATAGTCAACGAACTGTTAAAAGTATGGATTTAAAACTCCACATATGAAATTAGAGGATACAGAAAAAATCATACAACAATACTCTCTAATAAACTATTGATTAGACCTTTGACATATCGCGACCAAGAATAGCTACTCGGGTTGCGGGTGTATAGGTTTTACCTTGAACCCAAATAAAAGCGGCAGAGCTATCAACCTGAATCACTTTACCATAAACCTTATGGCTTGTTCTAATGCCACAAATATCTGTAGTTTTATCAAAGCAAACTCTGTCTCTTACTTCAACCTCAGTTCCGCTCGCATCTTTCATAGAATCTTCTCCACTGAACTTATAAATTTATACCACATATTTTTAGATTCGCCAGTCTGTCCCTGAACCCAAATCCAACAAATGCTACGCTCGATAGACATTATCTTGCCGCGGGTGGTTCGCTCGTTGCGACACTCCATAGAGAAGAGTACCCGATCTCCTATTTCAATTTCAATACCTTTACAGTCTTTCATATTAAACCTCAAAACGGAATATCATCAGCTAAGATAGGGTTACAGTTGCTTGGTATTACAGCTACATTACCAACCACTATTTGGCTGTACCGGACAACCGTAGAGCGCGGAACTAAAGTATATCCACTATCTTCTAAAATAATAACTAAATTAGGATCTAATGGACTATTCACAGCCAAACCCATATTGTGAGATTCAATAGCGCGGGCGAGGCTCTTTTTATATTTTCGATCCCAACTCTTGGCGGCGCCCTTAATCTTATCTATAAGTCTAAGATGACAACAAACATGTCTTCCCGCAATAGCAAGCAAAGATTGAACCTGCCATTTACCTAATCGCCTTCTTCTTATTTTAATCATTATGATAATTTCACCATTAATTTATACCAGAAAAATAGAACCGCTAAACTGCCGATGGTACCACAGATAGTTTGAACGATTTGAAGTGTCATGGCGCCTCCAGATAATCAAAATACATTTGAGCAACTACTTTATGCCTTGGGAAAGCCATCTCTTCGGCACTTGTAATTACTTTAATTTCAGAGACTTCTGAATTGGGAATGAAAGTAGGAAGCTCAGAGAACACTTTGGAACAGACGCAAAAAACAATTAAGCATCCAGTAGTAGGAGAGGTATAAACGTCCCAGGTGCCAGTGATGTCTTTAGGATCAATCACCGCGCCTGTCTCTTCGAATACTTCCCGACAAGCGCCCTCCTGCCAGGTCTCATTTACTTCAAGGAATCCACCGGGAAGAGCAAGCTCACCCTTCCCCGGATCATTCATTCTGCGAACCACTAGCAAGCCCTTGCCCACTGGAACTAAGACTACCATTACTGGTAGTGGATTAATATAGGTGATGTTAGAGCAATATTTGCATTCTTTAGGATATGCCATAGAGCTAAGCTGCTCGCCACAATAAGAACAGAATAAATCTTTTTTCATGAAATTACCAATCACTACTTGAGCCGCCGCCGCCAGAATCACCGCCGCCAAAAGAACCTCCAGAATCGCTTGAGCTAGAACTACTATCAGACCCGCCTGAATAGCTGGAGCTGCTGCCAGAATCACAGCCGCCAAAAGAACCTCCAGAATCGCTTGAGCTAGAACTACTATCAGACCCGCCTGAATAGCTGGAGCTGCTTCCAGAATAACTAGAACTGCTTCCAGTATAAGAATGCGACTGGCTTGGTTTCGCTGCCGCTTTCTTTGGTGCAATGATGCCGGCATTTGATTTTACGGGACGAGGAGAAACCTTCGTCTTTGCTTTAGTTGGCGTCGAAGGATAATGCTTTGCATAAGAATAGCTAAGGGTTTCTTTCGGAGGAGAAACTACCGGAGCAAGTGCATCATTCGTCACCTTTGCTACCCTTAATAATTTTTCAGTTGGTGCGGTTAGATATTTTACCGTCTCAAGATAAGGGAAGGCTCGTCGCCGTCGGAAGAAACATCGACCGAGGATTCTGCGACCCTCGGCAGTCGCGCGCGCAATCGCGGTTCTGAGCTCGTTAGACTTGGCCGCAGCTCGGGCGGACATGATGGCGGCAGCTCGCTCCTCCAGTCTTTCGATCTCCGCCATTAGCGCCGTCGTTGTTTCCTCGTCGGCGGTCGGCAGCGCTTCGTATCGCTCGGCTAGGTCGCCGTGGCGAGTCTTTCCTCTAAAATAGCGAACCGCAAAGAGAAGGATTACGCCGAATACAGCAAGCAAAGTGAAACCTAAACCGGCATCAGATAACCCAAGCGGGCTTGCCTGACAAGAAACATTCTTAGGACCATCTGATACGGCTAACCCACCATCCTTCTGCTTACGACGAGTCTCAATACTAGATCCAATTTCAGAGACAGCTAAATTCACAGCCCCATAAAAATCATCTTTGCGAAGATAGGGCTTCATATGATCCTGAATATCCTGAGTCTGAAGATCGGTTAAATCGCCACCAACCCCCTTGCCAGTTTCAATTCGCATCTTTCGATCTTTGACAGCGATAACAAGAAGGACTCCGTTATCAAGTCCAGCCTTACCCACCTTCCAAGTGTTGAAAGTCTTATGGGCAACATCAGAGATGTCTTCGCCATCAAGACCCGGAATGATAAGCACCCCAATCTCATTTGCTGTCTGTGCATTAACGCGCTGCACCGTTGCGTTTAATGAGCCAAGCTGTTTGGGCGATAACTTGCCAGCATAATCATTAACGAATCCGTTATAAGCTGGAACATTATAAGCTAATGTGGTACCAGCAAATAAAGAAACAATCGCGAGAACAAGAATTGAAATATAGTTTTTCATATTTTTAACAATCAAAAGAGAAGAACAAAACGCCTACAATAAGAAAAAGAAGCGCAATAAAAACCAAACCAACAATTAATGCGGTTATCATGATGACATCACCAGTCGGAACTGGAGCCTCCGCCGCCTGAAGAACCGCCGCCGAATCCACCACCACTCGAACCACCCCCGCCATCAAAGATGGCTTCGAGGACTGCCCCGAGAATACCCGTTACTCCTAACAGGATTAAGAGTACCACAAGAACAACGATACCCACAATAACTAATGTAGTCATATTATTTTTCCTTTACCATTCATCTGAGGATCCGCCTCCGCCAGAGGAGCCCCCACCAAAATCATCATTAGAATCATCGTCATCTTTCGACTCAGAATTATCTGAGTCGCCAAGAAGTCCGCCGAGGAGACCTCCAATTAATGCAATCCCCGTTGCAACATCTGCAAAATCATTACTATCAGATTCGACATCTTCGTCATCATCATTATCAAGGAGTATAAAATACTTACCGTCTTGGAGAAGAAGGTTGCGCTTACATACATCGCAATGAATCAAACGACCATGAACCGAACGATGATGGGTTTTAGGATTATGTTTGCAGAGGTTGCTCATAATTACTTACCGCTATCAACCGCTGGTTTGCTGAAATCAACAACAGGAACCTTATCCGAACCTGGATCCATCTTGAAATAAAGGCGAGGCTTAAACTCATGACCCGTAACCGGATTGATAACCTTACCGCTAACATGACGAAGCTCGGTATTGAATGAAGTTACAGCGCCGTTATACTCTTCACGAGCGCGGAGGATTCGATTCTCCGTACCTTCAATCGAGACAGAGAGATCGTGGAAAGCCTTGTTAGCCTGAAGATCCGGATACTTCTCCTGCACCATCATAAGGCGAGAGAGAGATCCTTTAAGCTGAGCCTGAGCCTTCTGGAAAGCTTCAACCTTCGCCGGGTCCGTAAGGTCCTCACCCTTCAAAGTAATCTGGGTAGCCTGAGCACGGGCATTGATAACTGCAGTCAGCGTATCCTGCTCATGTGCGGCAGAGCCCTTGACGACAGAAACAAGCTGAGGAATCAAATCTGAACGACGCTGCAAAGTCGATTCATAATTACTCCATGCCCTCTCGGCACCCTCATCTTTATCAACCAGGGTATCATACTTATGAACCCCTGAATCAAGAAGACCGCAGCCAAGGCTGAGCACAGCGATCATAACAAACAGGGCAAGACTCTTAATAAGCTTCATAATCAATTACCTTTCTTAAACTTTTTCTTGACTTCTTCGTGAGGCTTAACATTGCTCTCGGCAACATCCTTAAGACCTTCCTCTACGGAAGCCTTAAACTTCTTTGTATCCTGAGCGAGCAGCTTAGCGCGAACCTTTGCAGCCTTTGGCTCGGCAGGAAGTCTAGCAAGCTTCTCCGCAAGAGAAAGCTTATCATAAACCGCCTGGCGTTCTTCCGCCGCCTTACGACGACTTGCACGAATTGCATGCGTTACTGACATTGACATTTGAATTGTATCCTTTAGAGGTGAGTGAGTTTAGTTTCGGTAGGAAGATACACAAGAAAAGTTCCGTTGCGATTTCCAAGAGGAACGCAACCGAGTTGCAGTATTGCTAGTAATGATTTAGCGTATTTGTTTTTATTGCTTACCGGAGACCCTGAAGCCGAGTCGAGATAACCTCTGGCAATCTTTTCGGCAATAAGATTAACTTCAAGACACATTGTGCTGCTGGGCTCCAGCATTTTGAACCCAAACCCCTTATATTCATTTCCTGAAATGAATTTATTAAGCATAGAACTGTTTGTGGCTGTATAAAGCTGATCGCCTTTAGGATCTAAGGTTGCCGTATCTTCCTCTAAAAAGTAATGCAATTCAAATAGATTGCTAAAAATATGAAGCTTCTTGCAGCCTAAAGTCTTCATCGGCTCGACCGCAGCCAATTTAATAGCTGCTTCAGTCGTCGCTTTCTTTGGCTTTAAGAAAGAGTTTAATAGCTTCATCCCTTTAACTTCAACGAGTGCCTTTTTAAAAGGGGCGCCGTACTTTTCAACCTTTTCTAAAACCTTAACAATCTTCAAAGTCTTGGAACGAACTTTGGCATTATCCATTCCCAAAATATCTTCTACTCGGCTCTCAACCTGAAGGAGAATATAATTCTCCTTATCTTTGGTATGAGGTTCGACATCTTTCCTCTTGAGACAAAAATGCAAACCCTCACCACAAGCTCTTCCATCTTCATAAGCATTCTTGACGGTATGAGTTTTGCCTACAACAAACTTATACCTTGGATTAAACCAAGAAGCCATGTCGGTAGTGACAGTTTTATAACCAGTAATAGTGTGCTTATCAATCATAATATAACCTTAAACATTTCAGTATTGTATGCCCCGAAACAACCTTTCATTAAAATCTCGGCTGTCACCCATTTACATTCCGGTTCTCCCGGTTGCGCTTTAGGTTCGCCAGTCCAGTCGCCAACAAATGTTGCTGCAACATCGCCGCCACAATCGCCGCGATAAATCTCTTTAAGATTCGTGATCACTAATCCAGTTTCTTCAAGACATTCTCTGGCGGCTGCTTCGGCATTAGTCTTATCCGTTTCATCAACCTTGCCACCAGGCAATCCGAAATCATTTGGATTATCTCGACGCGGAACGCCAAGATATAAACCATCTCTTTCAATTAAGACCGAGACTCCGAAAGCTCTTTCATCTTCTTTTTTCTTAAGAGCGGCGCCAATAGGGCAAAGACAATACGATTCCCCGCCTGTAAATTCATCACCGTGGAATCCTTTCCCACGGCAATACTGACAAAATTCTTTAACGGTCATTAAACTGACCTCCGCTACCCTGGTCTCTCGGATCGTAATACTCGCTTGGCTCAGGTTTCTTTTTGAAAATTAAAGTTACGCCCGCTGATTTGGGATCGGGTTTATGAGTTACATCCCAGCCTGCAGCCGTATAATCTTCCATTAACCTTCGCAAAATTTTAGTACTACAAAGACCGATATCAACGTTGGCTGATTTATAAGCCGAATCATACTTCTTTCGAAGCTCGACATCAATGCGTTTTTCTAAAACAGAAACGGTCCCAACATCTTCTTCAGAAAGCGCCATACATTCTTTAGGGGTAATAACCATTATGATTCTCCACAAAAAATTAGAAGGGATGAGGCTTTGGCGTTTCAAGCAACGCCGAAGCGTCTTCGTTTCTGCCTAAGCCACTTTTGTAAATAAGTCTTGCCTTTACTTATAAAATGGAATGCTTGCAATCCATCAACTTCATAAAGAAAGTTCTCGTATTACATCGCATTCCCTAACGGCAAACCCTTACAGAGCGGTTGGATATTGCGGTAGTTATTCCGCTTGGTTCGTAAGTTCCTCTTACTAGCAGGGCACTAACCTGCTCCTACCCGAGATAATAAGTCGCCAAATCCACCTGTCAAGGGCAGGCTGCTCTTTTGGTTACGTAATCATTCATTATGATTGCTGATGTGCAGCCAGCATTTAATGACCGAACACTTCCGTACATTGGGATTTCAACCATCATATCGCAAAGCTCTTGCATTCTGGGAGTCAAGCCAATGCCTTCCTCGCCAAAAATCATTAATGATTCAATTGGCCAAACACAATCCTTCAACGAAACCAAATCTGGTCCTGGGATATTGTCTATTCCAATAAAATAATAATCCTTCTTTAACTCTAGAAGAGCTTCGAAAGAAGAAAGGAAATTAACGGAGGTATATTTATAGGTTCCTACCGAGCCGCGCTTATCCCATTTGCGGCGCTCGCCTATATAGAATACTTCTTTGGCTCCAAAGGCATTAGCATTACGCACCATAGTGCCAATGTTGAAATCACCCTGCCACTGTTCCATAAGGCAGGCGTAAGGGAAAGCCTTCTTATCAAGATCTTCTTTGATAAGCTCTTCCATCCATCCCTTATACTTATCCGCTACATTACGAGTGTCATTCATAATAATCTAATTTAGAATTGGTTCTTTGGCTTTTTTATCTTTAGGGTAGTGAATATTAGATGCGCGCCAAGAGCACATCTTATCAGCTTCAGATATAACCAGTCCGAAGTATAGCATCTTATTTTTAGATAAGACATCTGTAACCATATCATTTATGATTGCTGGAGCATGACCTTTAGGATCGCAAATGCGATAGGCTAAAGTGACCCCGCTATTCTCGCTTGGATTAGCATTAACTTTTCCGCACGCCGATATAGCGCTTATCTCAAAACCCAGATTAACTAGATCGGAAGTTATTATCTTCTCATAAGACGGAGCTAAAACTATAATCCAAACGTTCCAATAAAGTCCCATGGTTGTTTTCTTTAAGAGAATAAAATGTAAGCTTTGATGTTTTCAAAAGCGTTATCAGGGTTAATGTTTGATAAACAATTATCAACTTCAAACAAAGATTTATCTCTATAGCTTTCTTTAAGCTTCCCATTAATAGAGTATATTCTTTTTTCTGAAAAGACAATCTTCGTAAGACCCTTATTATAATCTATACGCAAGATGTATTTATTACCCTTATCATCAAGGCAATTATAAATGATACAATTAACTTTACCCCGACCATTAACAGCATAATCAATTTTCAATGGGCAGCTATTGCAAGACTGCCACCTGCTCTTACCATATTTTTTAATGGTTAATTTACAAGGCTGCTTACAAAAATTGCATAGATATTGATTTGTGCTATTCATCATGAATTTAGTTTGATTAAACCGAATTCGCCCGGAGCAATAGTATAATAGATTCTTTTCACATGCTTGTGAGTTAAAGCCTTCATACAATCGACACACGGTTTTGCCATGCCGAAGTCTCCCGAATCCATCCTGACTCTAGCCACATAGATCGTAGATCCTTTATCAAGCTTTCGAGAGAGGCGATATTCAGCGTGAATCTGACGATTAGGCTGATCCGTAGGGCTATTCAAAGCTTTAACCATAGTTCCGTCATGACGGATGCCTACGGCTCCAAGCAGAAAACTTCTTCTATCATCTTTGCTAACCGCAGTTCTCGCTGCGATTTCAAAGTAATTAAAGACATTCATCGAGTCCCTTATTTTCTTTTAAAGAAACAATTTTGAAAGAGGGAAATTGTTTATTAAACAGCTTCCTTACTTTTTGTTTGCTTGTGGCATTTAAGAAGCAGCGCCCTTCTGTTTTGATTTCGCCACGAGAAATCATTTCAATTACAAATCTCATCGTCTTCTCTTTAAAAGATTTTCGGCGCGAACTTCGCCCAATCTAGTTTTTAGAATAACTTCAGCTTGTTCTAAAAACAACTCCCGGTTCTTTAATTTATCTTTGCCATAAAAAGTAATGGTTAATATACCTAATATAGAAGGGCTTTCTAAATCAGAAAGGCTTACCATCTTTAGATAAGAATCAACTGCTGTAAAGTCACCGGCACGAAGATGTTCTTCTAGCCAAGCGACGACGGCTTCTATTTCACTTTCCATCTTTAACTTTTAAAATCTTAATTAGAAGATGGATAAAGTACTTCACCGCAACCGCAGGCGCATAAGGTATTGTCTGTCATACATGGTATATAACAGCTCTGTTAAGTTATTTACCATCTTTATGAACCGCATAAAAACGATCATCAAATATTTTTTCTACAACTGGTTTAACTTCTTTTTCCCAATTTAACCCGCCGATTCCTGCACCCATTCTAGGAACAGCAATACCTTCGAATCCAAAAGCATCGGCAACTTCCATCATCAATGATGCAGAACGAGCCACTAAATCCAAACTGGCTGGCTCACCAATAGATGGCATAGTTGGAAACGCCCAAATAGCTACATGCCTTCCAAGAAATAAAGGATGCCCCGGATCCCTAAGATCATCAGACATAGGATCGATATAGCCAAGACAACAAGGAACGTTTGGCGCATTCAATAAGAAATGACCAAGACGAAGTGGCATTGATTCCCAACGCCGTGCGGCAGCGCCCGCGCAACCTCCACCCATTGGATTGGTACCATCCATATTAACTGAGCAGTTAGTTGTGATGCATAAGGCATCAAAACGATTGTCCTGAATCAGATCGAATAAATCAACGCCAATTAATTCTTTCACTGAAAAGCTCCCGCTTCTTTCAAAATGGCAAACATCCTCTGACCCATATCAACACCAAGGCTGAAATCTTCATCATCTTCACAAGACGATGGAACTATATCAGAACCCTCATATTCAGCAAAAGAAGCCGCGCACTCAGCGTTATACTTTTGAAGTAAAGCAGACAAGCTGTCTGTGGGCTGCGCGAATCCACCAATCATTCCGTTGATAAATGATACTGATGTTCCATGATGGTCAGCCAAGGTTTTTTCTTCAACCCAAGCAAAATTAGAGCTTCTATCGACGCCATCAATTTCATTAGCCATAAGCTGATTGACAATCAGATAAGCTTCAAATGGATTAGCAATCATATTGAATGTGGGGAAGACCCAAGCAAAGCCAGTCCAATCGATATTGAACGAATCATCGTGGCTAATTTTACCTTTAGCTTCCATCAATTCAAAAGAAGCTCCAACCATATCATGCATGATTGATAGCGCGCGGTTCCTAGAGGTCGGTTCAAATTCTT
>Ga0315289_10006348_pt1 | contig 17389 bp, 7 predicted proteins | sample YL17G11_40_MG_FD_203452 | JGI IMG/M metagenome (GOLD analysis project Ga0315289, IMG submission 203452) | Sediment microbial communities from Yellowstone Lake, YNP, Wyoming, USA - YL17G11_40 | ecosystem: Environmental > Aquatic > Freshwater > Lake > Sediment | place: USA: Wyoming | collected... | reverse complement strand
AAAAAAACGAAGCCCCATTCCTGGTAGGTGGAAACTGGGGCTTCTATGAAATTCTTTATCGCTAATCTCTACGGACAACCCGGCGGTGGGCTTCCTGGAACAAATAGGTAGTTGATAAGATAGACGACGTCATTGATATTAACCACATCATCACAATTGACATCTCCAGCCTGCCAAGGCTGAGGTGCGGGTCCACTTATGAAAAGGTAATTTATTAGATACACAGTGTCAGTTACATTTATCTCCCCATCTCCATTGGCATCCCCACGCAAAAAGCTATATTTGCTCAAATTATAAGAGTAACCTGCTGGTCCAAAGCGATCGGCAAAATTGAAAAGATGGGTTACTACCATTATCACTTTATCATAACTTTTGAAATCAGGAATTAAAAGCTCACCGGATTGATTCGCATTTAGATTCATTCTTAGATAAGAAGAGCCAGAGGGCTTATGTAAAATCAAATTCACACCATAAACATAGTAACTATCCCCAGAAAAAGTGAGTTTATAAGTTCCGGTATCAGCAAGAGAGCTTTTGAAAAGAATATAATTGGCACCGTAACTTTCAGGCCCCGAGCTTCCAACCGCTCCAGAGGCGGGATAGGAAGAATGAATGGCAGTATAAACCACAGTATCCTGAGGGAAAAAGAAAGCGCCTTCGCTGTAATGATTTCCATCATCCCTGCCATTGGTGAACCAATTCCAGACCGCAAATTCCTGGAACTCATCATTCATGGAAGTTCCATAGTTAAGAAGAAGGGTAAAGTTAACTGCGGCACAGGCATAAGTCTGCATATAGTTTAACCAGATGGAATACAAAATATCCCTGCCAAAATTTTCGGAAAGATATTGATTCCAAATCCAGGAGGCGTACATGTGCCTGCCATCTTCGTGATATAAGGATTGATAAGAAACTGGAAGATAGCTGTTCAAATAATAATACACATCATTCAGCTCGTCCCAGACCGATTCCTCAATCCAGTTGGAAGAGGACTCGTAAAGCCAGGTGGTGTAATCTTCCGGATAAAGCCAGATCTGTCCGGTGAAGACAAATTGGCAGGCGTGGAAGAGTTCATGGGAGCAAGTAGCTTTGCAAAAGGGGAGCGGGTCGTCGGGATAGCGGGGGATTCTTAGATCATTTCCAATATCAATATAGCTGGTAATGGCATAAGGTCTGTCCGGATACTGAGATGAAGGCTCCTCTCCCGCGGTATAACCGTAGGGCTGGTCAATATAAACGTCATATAAAGAATCGCCGCCAGCTTCCCCATCAAAAGGCGGAGCATAATAACCCATTGAATCAACCTCCACGTACCAGGAGCGCTCCATGTATTCCCCCACCCGGTTAACATAATCCGGCACCCCGTCAGCCGGGTTTACATCCTCCCAGGGGTGATAAACTGGATAAGAGCCTGCAGTATCGTAATGAATGACAAAATGAGCGGTGCGATAAATAAAAGGTTTTGGAGGTCTTGCCAAAAGCTGGTTTATCTTTTCTTTAGTTTCCAAAGAAAGTTTATCCCAATCTCTTTTCACCTCAATAATTAAAGGGGTTCCGCATTCCAGTTCTTCCCCTTTGAAAATCTTAAATCTCTGGGGAAGATTTTCTTGGTTTCTCAAAGCGTAAATCAAATACAAACATTTTTGGTCCAAGCTCAAATTTCTTTCCTGATATTCCTTTTCAATTAAACTCACTGCTTCAAAAAGCGAATACCTTTGAGCAGACAAAAGCGGAACATTCAGAAAAGTCACAAAAACTAAAATGAAGAAAAAACCCTTTTTCATTTCAACCTCCATTTATTACATAGAAATCCCTTTTTTTGGGTTTTCAATTTAATTCTTCGGACAAGAAAGCTAAAAGTTAAAATCCAAAGACTAAAATCTTTGATCAATCTGCTTAAAAGATAACTCAAAGATCAGAAAAAGCAAGCAGAATTTTCAAAAAAGGAGCAAGAAAATGGACTGTTTTCAAAAACATCCTGACTTTTCATAGCCCATCTTTTTATTTGAGGCGGGAGAGGGGAATCCCCGACCACAGGAAAAGCCCCGGTTCTTTTTAAACCAGGGCTTTGAGATCACTACTACTCTTGTATCTTATTTAAAAACTAACAGCATGGCGATGGGCTTCCTGGAATAAATAGATAGTTGATAAGATAGACGACATCACTGATATTAACCACTCCATCGCAATTAGTGTCTCCAGCCAGTAAGGGATTGGGAGCAGGGCTGCCTGGAACAAAAAGATCATTTATCAAAAACACCACGTCAGAAATATTGACCACCCCATCTCCGTTGGCGTCGCCGGGCAGCCAATGATCCTGCCGGTCGAAGTAGGCTCCGTCCACCCACCCAATCCATATCGATCCATAACCATGGCAGTAGTCGGGGGAGGGTGGAACCCATTCTACACACATAGGGAAGCCGGTAATAACATCTACCTCATTGAATGGTTCAGGAGCGGTCCAATTAACTGTAACGTAATCCCTTCGCCTGTAATAACAAGTATCAGATTCCCCCACTTCCGCTTCCGCTTCATAGACGACTGAAAAACCACCGCCTTTGCGTGCGGTCACATCAGGCTTCCAGAAATAGGGCGGCTCGCCCGCTGAGTGGGCAATCCAACCATAGTTCCAGCTATCGCCGCCATTGTAGGAAATCCGGTATCTAATATCATAGTCAAGGTCCTCGAACACGACCATGATGCGATCCTGATACGCACCCACGGATGTATGCCCATCTGGGGGGGTCCGTGCCACATCCAGCACAATGTCATCCCACACGCCTGACCTCCGAGCAACATGGACAGAATCATCGGTATCAACAAAGGAGACCCAGAGAAAATAGTCAGCATAGCCTTCGTTGCAGCAGGCATCCAACGCACCATCTGCATTGCTAATTCCGGTTGCGATTTCCACCCAGGCTGCGCCTCCTTGATCGTCCCAATAGTAGATCAACGACCCATTGGTCAGAATGGCTAGATAATAAATCCGGCTGTCTGAAAAATCTGCGTTGGTGGTGACGGCTACCTCTTCGATGTCCACGTTTTTGTCAAAGACTTCATGCCAGAAATAGTCGTTATCTGGTAACCCATTGCTTACAAAGAACCGCCTGATACGTGCCTGATCGGGAACTGACGACTGAACATATCCAACATAAAGGTAATCTGTGATGACTGAGGCATCCAGGTCAACCGTTGGATCTCCAAAGAAATAAAAAGTCTCCTGCCAGGTTTGGCCGCCATCGGTGGAGATATTTACCGTCCATTTAGGATCGACGCCGCCACTGCGTTTTAGCACGGCAAACAGGTTTCCGGTATCGTCGTGAAAATCCAAACATGGTTTTCTGATGTCTTGCCGGGATCCTATTTGGACGTCTGTGCCCCACTTAGGTACTGAAATCATCCTGGGCACCTTCCAACTTATGCCAACCGCAATGTCACGTATCTTGTCTGACTCCTCCAAACTACGCAGGTGCTCTATGGCCTGGTCAAAATTTCCACTATTCCACAGTTCTTCTATTTCCTTCACCTGCTTAAGCCATGTCGCAGGTAAGTCGTGGGGAACTTCGAGTTGAATTAAAGCGTTTTCCTTGTCCGATAAGCTAAGTTTGCCCAAATCCTTCCAAAGGGGGGTGTAAGTGATTGGGGCTTTTGGGGTTTGCTCCAGAACCTTATCACTTACTGGTCCCTTTGGCGATAATCCGGATTCACGCTCCGTGATCACAGGTTGATCACCATCCGGTAATGCCGTGGTTATTCTTATTTTCCTGGGTGTCTGGTTTGCTCCAGCAGGCTCCCCCTCTCGGCCTGAGTCATTCTGCTCGGCCAGTGTTGCACCACAGAGAATCAGGAAAAGCACAAAAACCAAACTGCACTTAATCATGATCTTCATTTGACTCCTCCCTTCCTTCCTTTGCATTCAGCTCAAGATCGATTACCCAATAGAAATCTTTAAAAATAGTTCGATCGGAATAGTATTCACATAGGCTCCTCTCTATCTGAAGTTTGTTCTGGCGGGTCTCGAACATACCAAAATAAAAAGGATAAAAAGAATTTTTTTGAACATGTTAGAACCTCCATAGAAGAAGCTAAGAGTTTAAAACAAAGAGTCTAAAGTTAAAGATTTAAAGTCAAAATTCTAAACGTTAAAATTTTCTCCAATCTGATTAAAAGATAACTCAAAGATCAGAAAAAGCAAGCAGAATTTTCAAAAAAGGAGCAAGAAAATCAACTGTTTTCAAAAACATCTTGACTTTTCGTAGCACATCTTTTTATTTCAGGCGAAAGAAGTGAGACCCGTGGGGGGAGATTTATAATCCCCCTTTGTCCCCTTTTTCTAAAGGGGGAATATCAACGATCCGGGGGAACTCTGTTCTGTACCGAAGAGCCGAACTTCGGGCCTCGAAAACCGAGCGTCGATACGAGCCTCGTCACCGTTAACCGGGCTTCGAGATCAACCCTACGGAGGATAAAAATGAGAAGAGAATATGAATTCCAAAGCCAACTATTTTTGATTTCAGCCATTAGTTTGATTCTTTGTTTGTTTTTTTGTCCACTATTTTCATTTGGGGAAAGTGGACTAAATCTAAAAATCGACAAAACGGTTCTGGATAATGGTCTGACCATTTTAACCTGTGAAGATCATACTGTGCCCACGGTCAGCTATCAAACCTTTGTGAATGCTGGCTCCAGAGACGAAGTCAAACCGGGGATCACTGGATTGGCACATGTCTTTGAGCACATGATGTTTAGGGGAACCGAAAAATATCCGGATTACGATCAAGCTGTAGGGAATTATGGTCCCGAGACCAATGCCTGGACCGGCAACGATTGCACCGATTATTATGTGGACGTCAAAGCAGAATATCTGGAAAAGGTGATAGAGATAGAGGCGGATCGGATCAGAAACCTAAGGTTCGACAACGAAACCTTCCGAACCGAATTGGGTCCGGTCAAGGAGGAGAGAAGAAGAGGCGATGTCGATGATCCGGGAGGTTTTATTTGGGAAAGATTATATGAGTTGGCTTACCAAAAACATACTTATCACCATCCCGTGATCGGCTGGGAAGAGGATTTGGAGAAGAATATTCAGGTAGAGGATGGCTTGGAGTTCAAAAGAACCTTTTATTCTCCCGGACATTGTATCATCTCAATAGCCGGGAATTTTGACACGGATAAGATGATCGAATGGATTAAGAAATACTATGGGGATTGGGAAGCTCAGGTCCCTCCAGATATTCAGATTCCAGGGGAGCCGCCACAGACAGAAGAGAGGGTGAAAGATCTCGTCTGGAAGGATAGCCAGATTTCCCCTAAATTGTTGATCGGATATCATGGACCGAATGCAAATGTTCTAACCAATGACTTTGCGGCACTGAAAGTCATTGGCAAAATCCTATTTTTAGAAAGCGGACGGCTAACCAAAAAGCTTTACCAGAATCTGCAATTAGTAGATCAGGTTTGGGGAGACATTGAAGAGAATAAAGATCCTGGGCTATTTGTAATCAACGCCAATTTAAAAAAGGATAAATCCATTGACCAAGTAAAGTCAATAATTTTTGAGGAGATAGAGAAATTAAGGGAAGGACCAGTGACTGAAAAGGAATTGCAAAAAGCCAAGAATTCATTAAAAGCGGATCTGATTTACAGGCTTGATCATCCCCATGCCATTGCTGGCACAATTGGATTTTCGCAAGTGGTGGGCGGTGACTGTTATTTGTTTTCCAAGTTACAGGAAAAATATGAACAGATCACGGTGAAGGACGTTCAAGAGGTAGCTTCCCGCATTTTTGCACCCACAAATCGAACTGTGGTTACGCTTGTGCCCAAGACGTAGACTGAAGAACCGCTAAAAGATTCCCAACAGATGAAACAGATGAAAAAAAAGACGGATGATGGATGATGAATGACGGATCGCTGAAGTTTCTAGACTTCTCTTCATAGTTTTGTTTCTTAGAAATTCAGGATGTCCAATTGCTTTGGTGAAGAATAGCAATGGGATACAAAAAATGGCGTCTGAACATTCTGAACAATCTGAACATTCTGAACTTTGTTTTCATAATTTTTGTGTTTGCAATGTTCATCACAATTATTATAGACCTATAAAAATGCATATGCATCATCGATTCGTCACTTCTACTCAATTCCCCCTCACCCTACCCTCTCCCCAAAGGGAGAGGTTTGCCCTGAGGGATGGCAAGAGCGAGTCGGTTTTATATCAGAGATTGCTTCGTCGCTTCGCTCCTCGCAAAGACAGCTTATTTGATAGGTTTATATTGGTTCGGCTATGTTCACAACAAGTAAAATTCATATTTGGTCTCCCATATACAGGCACCCTATCCCGATCACCATCAAAGTTCGAGTGAATTTGGTAGGACTCAAGAAATTGAGGTTCAAGGAGTTAGCGGTAGATCGTGGAAGATTCACAGCGGATTTCCCAACAGATGAAACAGATGAAAAAAATGACGAATGACGGATGACGAATAAAAGAAATAATGTAACCCCCGCACCTAACTTAAGTTAGGTGCGGGTTATTCTAAATCGAAATAGGAGGATAAATGAAATCGAATTTCGTCAAATACTTTTTTCTAACTATTGCTTTATTCTTCTTCTCTCTTAATCTCTTTTGCACAACTTCGCCAGAGACGGGTTTAAAAGTCATTGAGGTTAAAAAACCGGGCATACCGGTGATTCATTTTAAAGTTATGATCAAATCCGGCTCGATGGATGATCCGAAAGGTAAAGAGGGATTAGCTTATTTCACGGGCAATCTTTTGAGAAGAGGAACCAAATCGTATTCCCGGGAAGAGATAGAGGACCTGCTTGATTTTATCTCCGCCGGATTGGATATTCGAACGGACAAGGAGGTTATCGTCATCTCCGGGACCACTTTGAAGGAAAATCTGGAAAAGTTTTATCATATCTTCACCGAAGTGATTTTAAGTCCCACCTTTCCCCAGGAGGAAATCGAAAAGATGAAGGAGGATCAGATAAATGCCATCGAAAATATCAAACAGGACGATACAGAGTTAGCTTTTCAGGTTTTTGAGAATTTTTTGTTTCGAGGACATCCTTACGGGCATTTGGTGCAAGGCAAAGTCTCTTCAGTGAGGTCTTTCACCCGCGACGACGTGCTCGATTTTTATAACAAACATTTTTTAAGAAATAATATCCTCATGGGAATTGCCGGAGATTTCGATGATAACATAAGAAATACGTTTAAGACCGACCTTTCCCAGCTAAAAGAAGGGGAACTCTCCCCAGATGAAGTTATTGTTCCACAACTGGTTGGGAAGAAGGTGCTTATCCTTGAAAAAGAGGGAAGAACTCAGACCCAGCTAAGGATCGGACACCCTTTGACCATAACCCGAAAGGATCAAGATTTCGTTCCCCTTTATCTTGCCAACATTTATCTGGGCAGACATCGGGAATCTTTGGGAAGATTATACCAGACGGTCAGATCGGAGAGGGGACTATGTTATGGAGCATATAGTTACGTGGAACATTTCCAGCAAGCCGGATGGTCAAAGCTGGCACAGCCTAACGTTCCAAGACAGGCTCAATATTTTTCCATGTGGAGCTATCCCAAAAGTATAAACGGAAAGTTTGTGACTAAGTTAGCATTAAAAGAATTGTCCGATCTGGTCAAATCTGGAATAAATGAGGAGGCTTTTAACTTTATCAAGAATTTTGAGAAGAATCATCTTTCTTTTGAGCTGGAAACTCCCGAAAGAAAATTGGGGCTTTTGATGGATGAGAAGTTTTATGGGAATCCTGGGTTTTGGGAAAATTTTGAAAAGAGAGCCGAAGACGTCACCTCTGAAGAGGTAAGAAAAGTGGTCAAAGAATATCTTTCACCTGACAACGTTGCCATTGTGGCTTTGGTTTCTTTTGGGGAGGAATTCAAAAGAGAGCTTCTATCCGACGAGACAAAAATAGAATATCCATCCGGGGTAGACCCTGATGCTCTAAAAAGTGCGGACGAGAAGATCAAAGCCTATAACTTAAATCTGAACCCGGAGAATTTTGAGATAGTGAAAGTTTCGGAACTTTTCCAATAGTGGATCTGGCTGGCCTATGCCTGCCTGACAAACTTCTAAAGCGTTGTATAATTGTATAAATATATGTAAGGTGTCCTCTACCAACGGAGAAGGTGTCAGGACTGAGGAGACTGTGTCATGATTGTGTTTTGAAGTTGTAGCCGTCCATATGGACGTAAGTCATTGGAATTCAACATCTCGATTTCGCCCCGCTTAGCGGGGCGGCTACAAAAACCGAAATCCTGACATACCCTCTGAGGTCCTGACGCAACCCAGAAAATGTAAGGATTTTTGTTGCATTTTCTGAAAAGGATGGTTATACTTTTTCGAAACCTTTTAACAAAAAGGAGGTGGGATGTCTTTTAAGAACCACAAGGGTTTAGTTCTTTTGAGTCTTTTGGTTGGTTTGTTAGCCTGGGGATGTGCTTCGACCTCTTCTGTAAAAAAGAGGACACAGGAGATCGAAGATAAGTTGAATGCCCAGACCCAACAGCTTGATCAAAAGATCTCTGCGACCGATGCCAAAGCAGAAGAAGCCAAAAGGCTTGCTAATGATGCCTGGAAGAAAGCAGAAGAGCTTGCCGGGTCTCAGGGCTATGCAGGCTATAGGGTGATTGGAGAAAGGGAGGTAAATTTCGATTTCGACAGATATGACCTTACTAAGATCTCAAAGGATATTTTGGATGAGATCGGGACGATGATGCAGCAAAAGCCTGAGCTTATCTTAGAGATTGCGGGACATACCGACAATATAGGTCCGGATGAATATAATGTGATATTAGGAGACAAGAGGACAGAGATTGTAAGAAGATACCTGGCAGATAAATTTGACATCGCCATCTATCGAATGTTTCAGATAAGTTTCGGCGAGTCCAAGCCCAAGGCTCTAAATGATACCAGGTCCGGACAGGCAGCCAATCGAAGAGCGACTTTGATGCTTTTGGGACCTTCCGAATAGTCTTTCAAAAAGTTGGTTTATCCCGAACGGAAGTTTACGCCACTAAAGTGGCTGGGAACATTGGGAACTACATGCTGATTTTATATACTTTACCTGTGGGTAAGTCCGTTTTTTTTTATTTTGTTCAAAAAATTGTCAATTCAGAACAAATTCTTAATATGTTGTAGTATTTTGACTTACATGGCAAAATGGTTAAAAAAATAGTCTGTAGAAAATCGTAACCAAATAATGAGGATATTCAAAAATCGTAGAATAGCCATTAACTCTTTTGATCTTCTGGGCTTAGCAAGAAGCCTAATTAAATATGAAATTTTTTTAGATTTTTTGCATTTTTCTCTTGACATTTTCAACTTAGAGATTATATTAAATACCGTAAGAGCTGTTATAGCTAAGTAGTTGGTAAAAGTTAGTTTTATCTTCTTCCGACAAGATAGACTTAAGGGCAGAAAATGTAGGTTTTCTGTGAGGGGTTAAGTCTATTTCTTTTTTCCACTCACAAAACCCTCTAATTTTAAGGAATTTGCTATCCTGATCATCTGGGTTAAGATGATAGACTATATTGAATTACCTTGAACATATAGTCTTTTAACCGACAACCAATTATCATTGTAAAGGAGGTTTTATCGATTCATAATTATGCAACAGCTATAAAGCTCTTTAGGAGTTTATAGAAGTTACATTTGAGAGCAAATCTGTTTTTACATGAAAGGAAATTAAAAATGAAAAGTAAATATTTAATTATCTTGACGATTGTTGCGGCGTTGCTTTTGGGAACCTCCTATTTATTCATGCAAGCTTCTGACGCACAACAACCAAAGGATATTCCATCTGTGTCTGCAAAGGCACCCGGTACTCCGCAAGTGTTCGCAACTAAACCTGGTCTGCCTGGTCCTCAGAAACCGTCTGTCAAACTAACGACTTCGCTGGGCGCTTATGGTTTGTCTACGGCGGCGGTCCAACCGGAAAAAACTGGCGTCCCCCAGCCTCCGGGCCATCCTAGCAAGGGTCCGGTGGGACGGGAAGGTGGCGAAACCTGTGCCACGGCAACCGTCATCGGTGGTCTGCCGTACAGCGACGCGGGGTATACCTGCGACAACGTCAATGACTACGATGAGATTTGCCCCTACGGTGGCAGTACTGCTCCGGATGTGGTATACTCTTATACTCCGGCCGTAAACGAAGTGGTGGATATTACCCTTTGCAATGGCTCTGGTTATGACACGAAGCTGTATGTTTATCAGGGTAGTTGTCCCGGCGTTTTGGTCGCCTGCAACGATGATGCTTGCCCTGGTTATGTCTCCGAATTATTGAATGTGTCGCTGACCGGCGGCAATACCTACTACATAATTGTCGACGGCTATGGTGGCGACTGCGGTAACTACATCATCGACATTACTTCCTACCAACCTTGCGACGTGGTGTGTCCTGGTGGAGGTATACCCGAGGGTGAGCCTGTCTGCTACGATGAGTACGTTGACAATTATAACGGGGGATGCAATACCCCTCCTAACTATCCGTTCCAGAACATCAATTGCAATACTACCATCTGTGGAACCTCGGGGACTTACCTATTCACGGGGCTCAATTATAGGGATACGGATTGGTTCAAGCTGGTGATAACACAGCAGACCACTCTCACCTTTAAGTGCGTGGCTGAGTTCCCGTTGTTGATTTTCCTCATCGACGCAGGGACCGAGAATTGCTCTGATTTTTCGATCCTCACCAGTGCGACGGCTAACGCTTGTGACACTGCTACAATAACTTGGAGCCTTGAGCCTGGGGTTTATTGGCTCTGGGTTGGTCCATCCGTGTTTTCTGGCGTTACCTGCGGAAGTGAGTATGTAGCTATTGTGAATTGTGAGGTCGCTACTACGGGTGCCTGCTGCGATGACTTTGATCCATACACCTGCACGATAGAGACGCCAGCGAATTGCGCGGCCATGCCGAACCATACCTTCCAAGGGCTGGGCACCGATTGTGGTCCTCCCAACCCTTGCCTCCCCGGTGCGTCCAATGACGAGTGCACGGGTGCCATACCTGTTTCTGCGCCGGACTGTCCTACTGTAGTAACTGTGTCCGGGACAACTGTCGGCGCCACCATCGATTGCCCGGACGTGTTGGGTTGGAATGCGGTCTGGTATAGTTTTGAGCTACCTTATGCCAGCAATAAGCTCACGATCGATTACTGCCCCACTGCCACTCCAATATATCAGATCGGTATAGTCCTCTATCCTAGCCCATGCCTGGATTGCTATGCTTATATTATCAGCACATACCAGTGGGTATCTTGTCCCAACGGTAATACTGGTCCCCAAATGTGGTGGAGCGGTCTTCCTGCCGGGACCTATTACCTTCCCGTGGCAGTATGGGACTACAATATGAATCCGTTTATGGACTTCGCGTTCGATGCCTGTGTCGAAGAAGGGGCACCACCTGGGGCTGGCGATAACTGTGCCTCGGCAATAGTCGTACCCAGCCTGCCCTACACCACCACCGGAAATTCCTGTGGCTACGTTAATGATTACGATGAGACCTGTCCCTACTCCGGCAGCGCTGCGCCAGATGTGGTATACTCTTATTCCCCAGCCGCCGATCAGGCAATCATCATCGATCTCTGTAACTCGTTTTATGACACCAAGGTGTTCGTTTATGAGGATGTGTGCCCGACTTCTCCTTTCTACGCCTGCAACGATGACGCTTGCGGATCTGATGGATATCGATCCGCAATATATGGGTTGAGCGTATACGCTGGCCATACCTACTACATAGTTGTTGACGGCTACGGTTCTGGCTGTGGTGACTACGATCTCAGAATCACCGAAGCTGGTCCCGCACCACCCAACGATCAGTGCACGGGCGCTCCAATCATCAATACCTTCCCGCAGACTGTTTATGGAACGACCATAGGCGCCACCGTTGATTGCCCGGGCGTGTTGGATTGGAATGCGGTCTGGTACCAGTTTGATGTGCCTTATACTTGCAACAACATCACTGTTGACTACTGCCCCACGGATTGGTCAATAGGTACAATTGGTATTGTCCTGTACAACTCGTGTCCTCCGGATTGCTACGCCTATATTGTCACTTCAGGTTACCAATTCGTCTCATGCCCCAACGGGACCACTAACCCGCAGATGTGGTGGTATAATCTACCGGGTCCTGCGAGCTACTGGTTGCCAGTTTACCCATTCGCCTTGGCGGACTTTGGTTTCACAGTCAGCGTGGAGGAGTGTGTGCCTTGCGACGTGGTGTGTCCTACGGAAGGCATACCCGAGGGTGAGCCCGACTGCTATGATGATTATGTCGACAATTACAATGGCGGGTGCAATACGCCCCCAGATTATCCGTTCCAGAACATCAATTGCAATACCACAATCTGCGGAAAGTCCGGGACGTATCTCTACACTGGATTACAATATCGAGATACAGATTGGTTCAGAGTCGAGGTGGGGGATGGCGATCTCACCTTCAAGGCTGTGGCGGAGTTCCCGCTGCAAACCATCCTCCTCGGTGCGGGGTCGGAAAATTGTAGTGATTACACATTTCTCGACTACCGGCAGGTCAATATGTGCGACACCGCTACAATATCAATGTGGGTCCCATCCGGGGTCTATTGGCTCTGGGTTGGTCCATCGGTCTTTGCTGGCTATCCCTGTGGGCTTGAGTATGTGATGCAGGTGCAATGCACCGGATTTGGGCCACAGATTGCGGTAAGTCCAACCAGCTTCGATCAACTGCTTAATCCAACCGGAGCGTGTGCGACCGCGACAGAGAGCTTGTTTATATCCAGCGTTGGCGGCGAGGATCTCAACTGGTCGATAGCCGAGAATCCGCCGGCCGCTTGGCTGTCGGTTTCGCCCACTGCTGGCACGCTGCCGCCCGGTCAAACAGCCACTCTGAATGTCTCCTTTAACGCAGGTGGAATGGGTCCAGGAGATTACAATACGAGCCTGGACATAACCAGCAACGCCCCCAAGGGAGTGGTATCGGTTCCTGTGCATCTTAAGGTGGAGCGGGCCCCGGAGATCGATGTAGTACCAAGACTCTGGGTACCGGTCATACCGGGATGCAGTATGGACAAAGCCTTGAGAGTGGACAACTTAGGAACTGGAGAGCTGAGGTTTGAGGTAGAGGTTAAGGGAACCCCTCCTCCTCTTGACAATGGGGGAATCTTAAATATGGTTCCGAACAGAAAAATGGAGGATTTCTTCAAGACTCAGACTAACCTGGGAGACAAGAGCAACCTACCAGCCCTGACAGCTTCCGCGCCTGCCGAAGCCAGCAAGGTGAATACACCAGCAAGTGGTCCAAAACGTGTTGCTGGATCTAAGCAGGGCGTTATATGGGACAATGGTGGGGACGCTGGATATGCGTATTCGTCACAGTTAGATGAAGTGTATCCGTTCGACTCGCAGGTTGCCGACGACTTCATATTAACCGATGCTATGAATGTGACAGACGTCCACTGGTGGGGCGCTTTCTGGAACGGGCCTCCTGATGAAGTAGATCCCAGTGATTTCTACATTTACATCTACGCAGATGATGGAACTGGCAACGCGCCCACTGGTGCTGGAATGGAGCATCCTCAAGGGACTGCATTAGCCACTTACTTCTTCCCCCAACTCACAGGTTACCCGTTGAGTCCTAACGGAAACCATGAGTATAACGTGACTTTGAGCCCGCCTTTTCAGGCTACTGGAGGAGTGAAGTATTGGATTGCCATCCAGGCGGTTTTCCCCTACCCACCTCAGTGGGGTTGGGTGAATACGGACATAATCCAGCTTAATACAGCAGTGCAGGGCTTCCCTCTGTTGGGTTATCCCTTCTGGACTATGGACAACGGGGTAGACATGGCGTTTTATCTGACCGGCGAAGAATCCATGGTATGTCCGTTCACGGTATCTCCGGAGGAAGGCACGATTCCTGCTGAAAGCTTCTTCGATGTGTTCCTCACCTTTGACGGAACTGTCTTTGAGAATTGCGTGGAAGAGACTCTCACCTGTTACTTGGTATTCACCTCCAACGATTGCGATGAATCTCAGGTGACGGTGCCGGTATATATGTGGTCTGCCAGAGGAGACGTCAACGGAGATTGCAAGCTAGACGTTCTTGACGTGGTCTTCTTGCTTAACTACATCTTCGTAGGTGGACCCGCACCTGATCCATTGTGCATGGGCGACGTAAATCGTAGTGGTGGTCTCCCGGATTCGGACGATGCTATGTATCTGATCAGTTATATGTTCCTGTATGGTCCGCCTCCGACGTTTTAACTACACCTGGCAAGGATAGGAGATGAGAACATCGACATGACAATCCATCATCCGATCTAACAGACACCAACTTGTTGGAAATAACTTTCTAATCTATAAAAGGTTAGGGAAGTTCAAAAGCCCCGCCAACGGCGGGGCTTTTGTTTTAGTGTGAACTCACCCTAAATCCCTCTCTTAAAAAGAGAGGGACTTACCCCCAATAATGTTGCGTTAATCGTAGTTGTATATGTAAACATTCTGATAAGGGGAGGTTAGGAGGGGTTAGAAAGCATAGTTTTATTTAACGCAACACCATTGACTTACCCCCCCCCTTCTCTTTGTAAGTCGAAGATCCCGCCCTTCGACAGGCTCAGGGTGGTGAGCGAAGTCGAACCACCAAAGACGGGGAGAAGGGGTCAGGGGATGAGTTCAATTTTAACAGGGATTCTGCCGTCCTCAAATCTTGGGGACAGTAATGGCTGTGACACCCCACGAACGGACGCCTGGTTCGTTTACGATGAATCCGTTACTATTTTTATCAGCGTTACGGATTCATTCTGCTCCCCCCGCCAAAGGCGGGGGAGAACGAACAAGGTGTCCGTGACGAACAGAGGAGTTAATTATTTCCGTTTTATTTTTGTTCAAAAAATTGACAGGTAAGAGAATAAGTTCGTAATGTCATGTTATATTTAGACTTAGAAATAGTCGCTCTGTAAAAAACACCAAGAGGGCTGACTCCCCGAGTAAAAACGCATAAGGTAAAACTGGGGTAATTCTTTTGATCTTTTGAACTTAGTAAAAAGTCTAATTAAATATGAAAACATTTTTGATTTTTGCATTTTTTACTTGACATTTTAATTTTTGGTCTTATATTATGATCGAAAGAGCTAAAGTAGTTGATAAAAGTTAGTTTTACCTGCTTCCCATAAGAGTAGACTAAGGCGCAGAAAAATTAGGTTTTCTGTGAGAGGATTAGTCTATTTCTTTTTTCGACCCCACCCAAAAGCTCATTTACTCTTTAAAAAGAACAAGCATACTTGTCTCTAAGATGTTACCTTATAAGTAACTAACTCACAAATTTAAAGGAGGTTTTATCGACTAAAATATTGATTCATCAACTATCAAAGCTCTTTAAAAAGAGGGGAGTTTTTAGAAGTTTTAATTTGACAACAATGAATTTTTCTTAGGAGGATTTAAAAAATGCGAACTAAAAAAAATAAGTTTTTGATCATCTTGGTAATGGCGATTGCCTTAGTAGGTTTGGTGGCTACTGCCCAGGCCGCAACCTGGGATACCACCAGAGTCTACACAGGCACAGTCACATTGTATGACGTTGCCGTGGGCAATAAGATAAAGGGCGCTTCCGACGACACTGTCCGTATTTTCTACGGTGAAAACGGTTCCCCCTATAAGGTCCTACTCTTCACGGATCGTTCTTCCGCGTTACCGATGAGCTGGAGCAAGGACAGCATCATGGTCGATACCGCTGGGATAAGGGCTGCCGCGATTGGCGACGTAGATAGGGATGGGGATAACGATCTTATCTGGGGACGAAGCTCTTCACCCTACCGAGTTAAGAGAGCATATTGGACCGGAAGTGGATGGGCAAACCAGATAATCGGGACCATGCCAGGCTCCATATACGACATTGCAGTGGGTGATGCGGACAACGACGGAAATTCGGACGACATAATCATTGCCAACTCATACTTTGTCTTTAGAGCACGCTGGAATGGCGCGTCTTGGGACACTACCAGGATTTTTAATGGCACCTCCACCACTGGGACTCTTTATGGTGTAGCCATCGGCGATTTCGATGCCGCTTATGCAGGCAATGAAATCGCGGCGGTCACCTATAATCAAAAAGTCTTCAGGATTAGGTGGACTGGAGCCGCCTGGGATACCGCAACTATCTACACAACCGCCACAGATTACGACTTCTATGATGTGGCAGTGGGTGACTTCGATGCCAGCAATCCAGGTGCGGAAATCGCTATCAACAACGGCTATAACTATGCTACTGGCGGTGCAGTCATGGAACTGTATGGTTCCGGATCCACCTGGACTATGAGAGCTCTCTATACCCCTGCATCGGGTCAATGGAGCAGCTCCGGAGAAATAGCAGTTGGCGACTTCTTTACCACCAACCCTGGAGCAGAGATAATTGCAGTCAGCGGTAGCACTCCTTATGAAGCCAGGCTGGTTTATGGCTCAGGAACATCGTGGTTCAGTGAAAGAACATTTTTAGCCACCAGCTCGACGTATGGGTGTGCCATTGGCAATGTCAATAGATATCGCCCGGGCAATGAGTTAGCTCTTACCAGCTATTATAGGGTCTTTGAAGAGGAGCAAAAACTGTTAACCAACGATATGGCGGCCATTTCCCTCGACGATATGCCCGACATGGTTCCCACTGACGCGATCAAAACGCTCAAAGTCACAGTGAGGAACAACGCCGAGTATACCGCTTACTCCCCTGTCCCGGTAAAGCTAAGAATTGATGGACCCTTGGGGTATGTTTATACGGATTTAGATCAAGCGACCACCACAAACTTAGCACCTGGTGGAACCGAGCAGATCATATTCAGCCCCGACTGGATCGTCCCTGATACCCTCTGCGAGTATACCATCAAAGCTTGGACAGAGAAGGCAAGCGACGAGATCCCGGCTAACGATACCGTAACCAAAGTGGTAACGGTCTATCGAGCCGGCGGATTGGTTGAGTCCTTCACCGGCTTAACCTTCCCACCTCCGGGCTGGACGCGATACAGCTTTGACGGGGGCGATCAGTGGGTCAGATATACCGCTTACTTCTTTTCTGCCCCTGCTTGCGCCCAAATTTACTATGACGTGCCAAACAACGACTGGCTCATCACCCCTAGAGTTAGAGCTCAAGACGGCGATAAGCTAAAATTCGAGTGGCGAACGCACTCAACATCTTATACGGAGACGCTCTTTGTCAGGGTCTCTACTAACCCCAACGTTTCCGACACCGGTTCTTATGTGCCCGTCGATTTGGTGACTAGCACCGGCAACATCAGCTGGTTCCATAAGATAATTGACCTGTCCTCTTATGCTGGTCAAGACATCTATATCGCTTTCTTTTATCGGGCTAACAACACATATGGTATGGCGATTGATAATGT
>Ga0315289_10006347_pt1 | contig 17392 bp, 17 predicted proteins | sample YL17G11_40_MG_FD_203452 | JGI IMG/M metagenome (GOLD analysis project Ga0315289, IMG submission 203452) | Sediment microbial communities from Yellowstone Lake, YNP, Wyoming, USA - YL17G11_40 | ecosystem: Environmental > Aquatic > Freshwater > Lake > Sediment | place: USA: Wyoming | collected... | reverse complement strand
CTTCTCGACGCTCGATCCCACGAATTTCAAACGGATGATCGAGACCGCCGTGAGAGAGTTTCCGAGCTTCAAAGTCGTGGCCACCACCCTGCGAAACGCCAAAACCGCGACGAGGAACGACTGGGGAGCCGTCATGTACGCCAACGGGCAATTCTATGATGCCACCCCCCGGCCGGACCTGGAAATCTACGACCGTGTCGGCGGCGGCGACAGTTTCGCCTCCGGCCTGATCTACGCCCTGATGGAGGGCAAGGGCCCCGAGCAGACGGTCAACTACGGTGCGGCCCACGGCGCCCTGGCCATGACCACGCCGGGGGACACGACCACCGCCACGCTCAAAGAGGTGGAAAAGGCGATGAAAGGCGCAGGAGCCAGAGTGGAGCGGTGAACTGGGCAATGACTCGGAAACAAGTTCGCACGGACGACCACGGACAGACAGGGACAAGCACGGACACAAGGCTCTGCCGGTCCGTGAGCGTCCGTGAGGGTCCGTGTTCGTCCGTGTCTGGTCGAATTCCTCCAGTCAGGCGAACCATATTGGGGGCAGGGAGTAATGGCTGATATGATCATCGAAGCGGTGAAATGGATGGGTGGCACGGATGGCGTGTTGGAGATCATCGACCAGCGGCGGCTGCCGGCCGAGTTCGTCAAGTTGAAGGTCCGCAGCGTCGAGCAGCTTCACGAAGCGATCCGGACCCTGTCCGTGCGCGGCGCACCGGCCATCGGTGTGGCGGCGGCCTACGGCCCGGTTCTGGCCTTGCAGTGGCTGACCGGGCGGCCCAACGTGCCGGAAGCCCTGAACGAAATCTTCAAGGCGTGCGATTATCTGGCCACCTCCCGCCCCACGGCTGTCAATCTCTTCTGGGCCCTGGACCGGATCCGCGCCAAGGCGAGCGAGGTCGCTGAAGACCCGCAAACAACGGTACGCGGTCTTCCGGCGGCGATTCTGGCGGAGGCCAATGCCATCTATCAGGAAGATGTCGAGATGTGCCGGCAGATCGGCGAACACGGCGAGCATCTCATCCAGAACGGCTTCGGGGTCCTGACCCACTGCAACGCCGGGGCCCTGGCCACCGCCGGTCAGGGGACCGCCCTATCGGTCCTGTTCGAAGCCCACAAGAGGGGCAGGCAATTCGAGGTTTACGCCGACGAAACCCGGCCCCTGCTGCAAGGGTCCCGCCTGACCGCCTGGGAGCTTCAGCAGGCCGGGATCAAGGTGACCGTCATCTGCGACAACATGGCGGGCTTCTTGATGAAGCAGGGGAAAATCCAGGCAGTGATTACCGGCGCGGATCGCATTGCCGCCAACGGCGACACGGCCAACAAGATCGGCACCTACAGCCTGAGCATCCTGGCGAAGCACCACCACATCCCGTTCTACATCGCGGCCCCCTCCAGCACGTTCGACCTGAGCATCGAAAGCGGCGCCGAGATTCCCATCGAGCAGAGGGACCCCGGCGAAGTCATCCGGTGCGCGGACGTGCCGACGGCCCCCGAGGGAGTCGGCGTCTACAATCCCGCCTTCGACGTAACCAATGGAAAAGACATCGCCGCCATCATCACCGAGAGAGGGGTGATCGAGAGACCCAATACAGAGCGTATCCGTGCGTTGCTGGCACAGACGGAGAACGCGGTCGACGACTCCTCCACGTAGGTAGATCGAGCGACCGTCAGGCGACGGCGACGACCTGTTTGACGTCGGGCACGCGTTCTTTGAGAATCCGCTCGATGCCCATGCGCATCGTCATGGTCGCTCCCGGACAGCCCCGGCAGGCCCCCTGCAATCGGACGCGCACGGTCTTATCCTCATCCACGCCGAGCAGTTCCACGTCGCCGCCGTGGCCTTGCAGGGCGGGCCGGACTTGCTCGATCACCTCGCTGACCTTCTCCTGGAAGCTCTTTTCATCGCCGGCTTCCGGGCGATCCTCTTTCTTCGACATAGGTAATCTCCAGAAACGAACTTGGCGCGATATTATAGTAGCGCCGGGGCCACTCGCCAACCCTATTCCTCATTACCTTCGGCGGACTCCCAGGTTCATGTTTTTCTGCCGCGTAGACAGGAGAACTGTTACTTCTGCCGTTCCAGGTGCCTCTATTACTTTAAGAGCCTCTAACACAATAACGTGCGGGCGGAAGGCTGCTCCCTGCTGTCATTCCCGCGCAGGCGGGAATCCACCCGCGCCGCGGCTTTCCTGGACCCCCGCCTGCGCGGGGGTGACAAGGGAGGGCCCCAGCATTCATTCTGATAGAGGCTCCCGGGGCGGTGATTTTCGGTGCCGCCCAACTCGGCCCCGGCGGTCGCACGGAAAGTGCGGGGACAACGTAGAATGATTCGACTTTTCGCCATGTTCTCTGCGATAAAAGAAGTCTTACGGAATTCTGATGATGAAAGACCTGGGGGCGCCGATTTCCCGGTGGGGGCGTCAAACATGAGTGCAGGGGATTGACAAGACAGGCAACAACGCTACTATATCGGGTCCATGTAGTACCCGTAGCAGTTCGGTCTTAGAGAAATGGGAGGTTCAAAACCATGAGAACGGTGTTGGCAGGCGTATTGCTGACGATGCTGGCGGCGGCCGGCTGCGGCACAACCAAAGCCGAGAGTCAAGCCGTGGCGGGCTATGACTTCGGGAAGATCGACAAGATCGCCATCGTCGAGGTCACCGGCCGCGTCTACAACGAGGCGGTCAAGAACAAGATCAGCGATCTGTTCACGATGAAGCTGATGGAGAAGGGCTACTTGTTCATCGACCGCAAGAACACGAAGACTCTTCTGAAGGAACAGCAGTTCCAGGCGTCGGATCTGGCGGCGAAAGAGGGCGCGGCCAAGGCCGGCCGGATCTTGAACGTGCCCGCTGTCATGACCATCGAGATCCCCCGCTACTCCGGCGGCAAGATGGACATGACGGCCAAGCTGATCGATGTGGAAACCGCCGCCGTCCTCTGGATCGGCAACGGCACCGGCAACACGAACAAAGGCCTCTCGACGTTCCTGGGTGCCGCCGCGGGCGTCGCGCTGGGCGCGGCCGTCGGCGGTCACGACATGGGCGACCGGGTCATCGGCGGTGTGATCGGCGGCGTGGCCGGCGGCGTGGCCGGCAACGTCCTGGCACCGGAAGAAGAGGACCTGGTCAAGAAGGTCATCGTGAAAGTTGTGGAGAAGCTGCCGTCCAGGGTGCCCCAGCCGGTCACGGCGAAGTAGCAGACCGACGGAAGCCAGCATTCGCACAGTCTCAGGGCCGAAGGTCACAGTGTCTTCGGCCCTGTTCGTTCACTCGGACAATCCAAGGGAGGTGGCAGAAATGAACAGACGGGAGTTCCTCGCAACGGGCGTCGCGGGTCTGGCCGCAACCAATCTCGCGGGCGGTTCCGCCAATGCCGGCAGCACAGCGCCGCGGCAGTTCTTCGAGTGGCGACAGTACCACCTGCGCACGGGGACGCACAAGAACATGGTGGGCGAGTTTCTGAAGAGCGTCGGTATCGCCGCCCTGAACCGGATCGGCATCAAGCCGGTCGGCGTGTTCACCCCGGTTTACGGCCCCAGTAACGCCAAGCTGTACGTCCTGCTCGTGCACGATTCGCTGGATTCGGTCCTCAATGCCTCCGCGCGGCTCCTGGAGGACAAGGAAGTGCAGGAGAAAGGCGCTTCGTTCCTCGACGCCAGTCAATCCGAACCGGCCTACGTGCGCTTCGAGAACTCCCTGCTGGTGGCCTTCAGCCACATGCCGAAGCTGGAGGTGCCGGCGCTCAAGGAGCGGATCTTCGAGCTGCGCATCTATGAGAGCCACAGCGCCAAGATGGGCAAAAAGAAGGTCGAGATGTTCAACGAGGGCGGCGAGATCGCCATCTTCAAGAAGACAGGCCTGACGCCGGTGTTCTTCGGCGAGACGATTATCGGGCCGAGCCTGCCCAACCTGAACTACATGCTCGCATTCAAGGACATGGCCGACCGGGATCAGCGGTGGCAGGTCTTCCGTGACGACCCCGACTGGAAGAAGCTCAGTGCCAATCCGGCCTATCGGGACACGGTCTCGAACACCACGGACATCATTCTCAGGCCGGCGGAGTACTCGCAGATTTGACCGGTTCCGCTTGCCGAGTGGCTAAGCCAGAGCCGGCTCGGATTGCTCGATTCTGTTGGATGGCCCTGCTTCGGACGGCTGCTCGCCGGGACGGAAAGGCAGAGGCTCGTGGAATTGGATCGCGACGCGCCGCAGGGCGTTGTTGACCCCATCCACGCGGCAGACCCGACCGGAGCGGATGAAGTCTACCATATCGAAGGAGTTGTCCGGGCCGTACTGGGGGATGCTGAACCGTGCGGTCACGTTCTGGCCGGCATGGGGGCAACGCTCATCGGCGTAACAGGTGAAAGCCGCCCCCCGGCTGGAGACGTCCGTCATCTGTCCTTGCGACAGCTCCTCGTTGAAGTTCTCGGCAAACCAGACCGGCCAGTTGTAGCACAGCCGGCGTTCCGTTCGGCGTTCGCTCGTCATACTCATGTGCGTCATCCCTCTACACAGTCCGACGTTACTCATGGCCCCGTGCACAGACATCGACGGTTCGATAGGGTGACTTTACGAGCGAGAGGGGGAAAAGACGCGGCCCGCCGACGGACATGGACGAGCGACCGATCCGTTGGCCACAAACGAAAAGCTGGGGGGCAGGACTGTTGCGAGATTCCTATAATCGCCGGCTGATACGGCTCGCGAGATCGGCGAACATCCGCCCGCGCTGCTGGTAGTTCTCGAACATATCGTAGCTCGCACAGGCGGGGCTGAGCAGAACCACGTCTCCCGGGGCGGCCAGCCGGGCAGCCAACTCGACCGCCTCCGCCAACGAGCCGGCGAACCGCACGTCGGCGCCGCCGTCGCCCGGCGAGGCCGCCCGGATGGCGTTGGCGATCTGCGGGGCGGTTTGGCCGATGAGGATGGCCGCTTTCGCGCTCGTGGCGATCCGCCTCCCCAGTTCGTCAAAGGGAGTGTGCTTGTCATAGCCGCCCGCCAGGATGATTTTCGGGCCTTCGAACGCCGACAGAGCCACCATCGTGCCTTCGGGCGTCGTGGCCTTGGAGTCGTTGTACCAGCGGACACCCTTCCCGTCGGCAACCAGCTCCAGGCGATCCGGCAAGGCTTTGAAATCCGGCAGACACGCTTGGATCGATTGCCTGGAGACGCCGAAGCACTTGGCAATCGCCATCGCAGCCGCGAGGTTCGACCGGTTGGCCCGGCCGGGCAAGGCATAGACCGCCCGTATTTCGTCGTTCACATCGTCGGCGCAGAATGTCAGGCACCTGCGCCCCGGCTGCCGACGATACTCCTGGAACCAGGAGCGAGCGATCTCGTCTTCCGCGTTGAAGATGGATACCGCCGGAGTTCTCACGTCGAGCGGCTGAAATTGGAACAATCCCTCTTTGGCAGCACAGTACGCTTCGAACGTGCCGTAGCGGTCGAGATGGTTCGGCGTCAGATTCGTCAGCAGGGAGACGTTCGGCGCTTTTCGGACCTGCGTCAACTGCTCGATCTGAAAGCTCGAGATTTCCAGGACCACCAGATCGCGGGGGCTGACCTGATCGAGAATGGTCAGCAGGGGTCGATCGCCAATATTGCCGCTGAGCCAAACCTTGTTGTAGGGGCGCGGGGACGCCGGCGGCTGGGCCCTTTCCAGCAGGTGCGCCGTCAGGGTCGTGGTCGTGCTTTTGCCGTTGGCGCCGGTGATGCCGATAATCGGCGCGGGACAGGACTGAAAAAACAGGCCGACCTGGGAGGCGACAATCCTGCCGTTGCGGCGGGCGATCTGGAGAAACTCGTTGTCCGGCGGGACCGCAGGATTGGCGATGACCACGTCGGCGGCCGCAAAGTCCTCGGGGTCATGCCGGCCCAGATGGTATTCAACGCCCGGCAGGTCGTGCAACTGCTCCAGAGAATCCCCCAGCTTCTCCGGTGCCGCCTTGTCCGTCACAACGACGCGGGCCCCGGCCCGGGCCGCATACTGGACGACATCGACCCCCCCGCCGAAACGGCCCAAGCCCATGACCAAGACCTTCTTACCAGCCAACGTTGCAGCCATATCTCACCAATTCGTAGCATGGGCGGGACGCCCATGCTACTAGCTATTTCGTCCCTTTGTAGATCGAGGCCACACCCCAAGTCAACGGAATCGCCGACACCTCTCGAAGACCTGCTTGTTTCATCAGGGAGGAAAAGGCCTCCGGCTGATGGAAGCCCTCGATCGACTCATCGAGGTATCGGTAGGCGTGCTTATCGCCGGAGACCGCCGCACCGATCCAGGGGACCACCGACCGCAGGTACCTCAGATAGCACCACCTCACCGCGCGGTTGTGCGGCAGCGAGAATTCCAGAATCATTGCCGTGCCCCCAGGCTTCAAGATGCGATGGATCTCGGCGAGCGTCGCAGCGGCATTGGTCGTATTGCGAATCCCAAACGCCATCGTCGCGACATCGAACGTGCTTTCGGGGAACGGCGTGGCCGAGGCGTCGGCACAGACAAGCTCGACCCCTCCCGCCAACCCCCGTGTCCGGAGCTTCTCCCGACAGAGTTCCAGCATGCGCTCGGCGATATCCAGGCCCGTCGCCTTCTCGATGGCAGGGCATCGCCGTAGCATGGAGATCAGCAGGTCCCCGGTGCCCGTGGCCAAGTCGAGGAGGTGCAGAGGCCCTCGGCCCACGAGTTGCCTCGTCACCTTGCGGCGCCAGGCGGAATCCAGACCCAGCGACAGCAGGTGGTTCAGGAGATCGTACGTGGGCGCGATGCGGTCGAACATCGGCCCGACAGAAGGCGGGCCGGAGGAGAAAGAATCATGTGCCGTCAGGGCATCCTTGCGCATACGCCGTTTCAAGCGCGACACGGACGACCGGCAGACTCCAACCGGGCCTGCCCGCTAGAGCTTCGTCTGCATCGCCTGGGCCAGGTCGATCTTCGCGTCGATGACCGCCTGCTCGATACACTTCTTCCAGTCCTCGCCGAACTGGTCCTTATACTGCGGTCTTTCGTAGGCATAGATAACCGAGCGGGAGGCGTTGATCAGCGCGCCGGTACCGTCCGACTTGCAGAACCGGATGCAATCCACCGCCGCGGCACCCTGGGTCCCGTAGCCGGGCACCAGGAACCAGGTCTTGTCGTACTTGGCCCGGAGAGCCGTCGTCGCGTCGGAGGAAGTGCCTCCTACGACCATGCCAATGTCGCTGTAGCCCTTCTCACCGACCAGTTCGGGCCGGGAGCCGATCTGGGCTACGACTTCCGCCACTTTCTCAAACAGCGCCTGGCCGTTCGCGTCCCGGAAGTCCTGAATCGCCGCGGCCGAAGCGTTGCTGGTCCGCACCAGCACGAATACTCCCTTTCCCTCCGTCGCGGCCATGTTGGCAAAGGGCTCGATCCCGTCGGCCCCGGCGTAGCCGTTGACCGTGATCGCATCGGGGGCCAGCACGTCCTCCAGGCCGGTCAGCTCGGAGTTCTGCAGATGGGCCACCGCGTACATCTCCGCCGTATGTCCGATGTCGCCGCGTTTCACGTCGCCGATAATCTCCAGCCCCAGGTCGTCGGCCTCGCTGATCAAGGCGTAGTAGGACTCCAAGCCCTCCCACAGGTATCTCTCGAAGAACGCGATATTGATCTTCACGGCGGGCACAATCGGCGCCACGATCCGCATCGCCTGGGTGCAGAAATCGAAGATGGCATCGACGGCCGCGGCCGCATCGAACTCGTCGTTCATCTGACGATGGGCCCGGATCGCCGGCGGCAATCGGTTGTAGACGGGGTCCAAACCGATCAACAACGACGTCTTCTTGGACTGAACGGCCTCGTACAGTCGGTCTGCAAAGTGGTTTGCCATAAACCGAAGAACCTTCCTTTCCACGCATCGCCCACAGACCACCGGAGGGCACTGCTCCGTCAGCGCTTTGGGTGCAAACGGCCGACAAGTCTCACTTGCCCCAGTCCGGCAACAAAGTTCTTTGTACCAAACGTTCGGACCACTATAATCGGCCGGGTGCTGTCGGGCAAGACAGAATTCGGCTGTGGCGACGGTTTCCGGCAAAGTTGTTGGAGCGATCATTGGAAAAGAGGAAGATATCGAGGCGAAAGAAGCTCCTCATCTGGCTGGGCGCCGATCTGGCCGTGGCCGCCGTGCTGATCCTCCTGTTCCTGCACAAGCCGTCGCAATACAACCCGGTGGCGCCCGCCGATCCGGACCCTAACGGCCAGCAAGTAGATCCCTATCTCCATCGCGATCTGTACTCCAAGTTCTACAACGGCGCCCAGAGGCAGCGGCCGTTCGAAATGGTGGTGCTCGATCAAGCTCTCAACGAGGCGCTCGCGCGATTGAACTGGTCGCAGGAGTCGGGCGGCGTCAAGCTCTCGACGCCGCAGGTGTTCTTCACTCCCGGCCACATCGTTCTAATGGGAACCGCCACCGTCGAGGGCGCGGAACTCATCGTGACCATCGAGCTCGGACCGCGAATGGACGACCAAGGCAACCTGAACCTCTGCGTCGACAAGGTCAAGGTCGGAGCGATACCCGTCACTCTCGTGGTCAAGCCGATGGCCAAGAAGATGTACCGGGAGCGTATCGCGTCCACGCCGATCGATATGCAGGACTGGCGGACGAAAGCGGTGGCCTCCCTGCTCAACGACGAGCCGTTCGAGCCGGTCCTGCGCGTCGAGGACAAATGGGTCCGCCTCAAGAGCTTCGAGATCGCCGACGGCAAGCTCACCGCCCAATTCACCCCCGCCAAGCTCAAGCCCAAGCCCTGAGAAGCCGCGACAGGCGAAATCAAGAGGAGCGTCCTGGTCGGTCTACCGACTGCGCCCCAAGACTGTGAGCAACCGGACAATCTCACGATAGCACTTGTCAAACGAATCCGTACGACGCGCGGCCTGCATGTCGAAAACACCGGTAAGTGTCGCTTGGTCGGTTGTCTCCGCATAGCGCCGATTCCGTGGCATACGCTTACTGAGCCACTCTTTCGCCCCACGGATGTCTTCAGGATTCGGGTCGCCGACCAAATCCTGTGCGAGGCCGCACTGCCCGCGCAGGGACTCCGCCGCTGCGATGAACCACGCCTCGTATTCCTTCATGGCCAGCACGACCGATATCTCCATGTCGGCTCGGGCACAGTGTGCACGACGAGCCAAGACAGGTGCCTCTCTGGCGGGGCAACCTCCGTCCCGATCACAGTCTATCAGGATCAAAATGCCCCCTCTGCCGCACATCTTTCTCGCAGCACGTTCCACCTGCCGTTCCAGTTCTCTTTCCTTGAGTAAGAGGGCCTCTGGAACTCTAAGGACGGGATCCAGATTCACCGCAGTTCCAGGGACTACTTGTCTGGCAATCCGCCGAATCAGCACGGGAACGGCCTCGACTTCGCCATGACCGCTGACAATCGCGGACAGTCGCACACACATTATGCTTCCAGCTTTCCGAAAAGCTCCAACTGCTCTGGCGGCGTTTGCCGGATGGCTTCGAGATCCGGTGTCAACGAGCCTTGTTTCAGCAACTCACCAGCAGTAAAAAGACGCTCACGCACAAGGCTCCGGTCGGCTTCGTTGAGAGGTCCAATCTTGGTTTCGCCATTCTCGCTTACTACCGCAAGGACCCAATCATCGCTCACGTCTTTGTCATCCAGAAGCTCCGGACTGTGACTGGTTACTAGCACTTGCGTGCTGTCGGCCGCTGCTCGCAGTGCATCCCTCAGAACTCCGGCAGCTCCAGGATGCACAGCCGTCTCCGGCTCCTCGATCCCAACCAGAGGAATACGCTTGGCAGCACCATTTGCGGATTGGAACAAAGCTGTCAGAACTCCTAATGCCCGCAAGGTCCCGTCCGACATGTTTTCCGCGAAGAACCTCCATGGGTCTTCGTTACTGCCAACCTTCTGTCGGAACTCCAGCGTCTCTTTCTTCTGCACATGCTTGACCGATACGTCCAACACGCCGGGAACTACCTTCGAGAGAAAATCCACGATACGTTGCCGCGCCTCAGGGTTCTCCGTCTTCAGCAGGCTAAGGACGCTCGCAAGGTTGCCTCCATCTCGACGTAGTATCTCCCCGGCATCCGCCGGTTGAAGATCACGGATCTCATCCGGGTTCAAGTTATAGAAACCCATGTGAGATAACGCGTCATACAAAGAACGAAACTCCGGCAATCCGGAGACCGTCACCAGATAAAGGCGGTCAGATGCTGCGGCTGGCACAACTTTGGCGTGGCTGCCAATGACTTCGCCGCTCTGGACTTCGTAGAACCATGTATCCAAGGCAGTAGACCCATGGATGTGATGCTCCTCCTGTTGGGCCTCGGGGCCGGGTCCCTTACTTCCTCCGAACAACGCGCCGACATGGATGCGACACTCCTCGTGTTGGACCTCGAAACCGCCTTTGGGCAGCGCGCCAACGCGAAACGCATAATGACCGGAGCCTCCGCTCGGCAACGAGAACTCAAGACGGACACCAAAGTGCGTGGGATGTCCTGACGATCGTCGCCGAACCTCCGCGATACCGCCTCGTTCCCGTAAGGCGTGGTCCAGCGATGTATTTAGCGACTCCGTCACGAATCGCAATGCATCAAGGAAGTTGCTCTTTCCCGCTCCGTTGGGCCCCACCAGGAAATTCAATGGACCGAGTCTCACCGAGCAGTTCGCTATGCTCTTATAATTCTTCAGAAGCACACGTCTTAAGAAAACAGGGCTCATCATGACTATAATCCTACCGTGGCTGATGGACCATCGTCAATGCGAAACGCGTGGTCAGGCCTGTATACTGCAAGGGCATCAAACGGCATAACTATGTCATAAAGAACGAGGCCAACCGCAGTTGCCCACGGTTGGCCTCGAATCCGTCGGAGAGGAAATAGGCGAGTGCTTATCCCAGCTTCTTGGCGAGGGTGTCGCGCTGGCGGCGGATTTCGGCGGGGAGGTGGTCGCCAAATTGGGCGAAGAACTTGTCCATGTCCTGCACCTCGCCTTGCCAGAGCTGCCGATCGACCTCGAAGAGCTTCGCGAACTTCTCCTTGGGGATGCGCAGACCGGAGAGGTCGATATCGTCCGGATTCGGGACGAGGCCGACAGGCGTCTCCTGGGCGCCGACGCGGTTGTTCACGCGATCCAGGACCCATTTGAGCACGCGGATGTTCTCGCCAAAGCCCGGCCAGATGAACTTGCCCTGCTCGTCCGTCCGGAACCAGTTGACCGCGTAGATCTTGGGCGGGTGCTTGAGGCGTTGGCCGACATCGAGCCAATGGCCGAAGTAGTCGCCCATGTTGTAGCCGCAGAACGGGAGCATCGCCATGGGGTCCCGGCGGAGCACGCCGGTCTGGCCGGCGGCCGCGGCGGTCGTCTCCGAGCCGGTGCGAGCCCCGAAGAACACACCCTGCGCCCAGTCGCAGGCCTCGGCCACCAAGGGGACCAACTGCGTCCTCTTGCCGCCCAGCAGAATGGCCGAGATCGGCACGCCCCTGGGATTGTCGAACTCTTTGGATAAGGTCGGGGCACAGTACAGGGAAACCGTGAAGCGGGAATTCGGATGCGCGGCTTTGCCCTCCTGGCCCGGCGTCCAAGGCTTGCCCTGCCAGTCGGCCACCCGCTGGGGCACCGCGCCATCCGCGCCTTCCCACCAAGGCTCATTCTTATCGAGATCGAGCGCGACGTTGGTGAAGAGCGTTGGGTAGAACGTCGCCGCCTTGAGCGTCCGCACCATGTTGGGGTTGGTCTTCATCGAAGTCCCCGGCGCGACGCCGAAGAACCCGGTCTCGGGGTTGATCGCGTAGAGCCGGCCGTCGGGACCGATGTTCAGCCAGGCGATGTCGTCGCCGATGGTCCAGATCTTGTAGCCGGGCAGCGCCGATTCGAGCATGGCGAGGTTGGTCTTGCCACAGGCGGAGGGGAAGGCCGCCGTGATGTAGGTGATCTTGCCTTGGGGGTCCTGGATGCCCATGACGACCATGTGCTCGGCCAGCCAGCCCTCGCGTTGGCCGAGGCACGAGGCGATTCGCAGCGAGAAGCACTTCTTGCCCAGCAGGGCGTTGCCGCCGTAGCCGGAGCCGATGCTCCAGACAAGGCTTTCCTGCGGGAAGTGCATGATCAGACGCCGGCTCGGGTCGAAGTCCCCGACGGAGTGCAGACCCTTGACGAAGTTGTCGCTGCTGCCGATTTTGTCGAGGACCTTCTTGCCCATGCGGGTCATGATTCGCATGCTCACGGCGACGTAGCTGACGTCGGTGATCTGCACGCACGATTTGGCATAAGGCGAATCAGGGTGGCCCATCATGTAGGGCAGCACGTACATCGTCTTGCCGCGCATGCAGCCGTCGGTCAGCTTGGTGAGCTTTTCCTTCGCCTCGGCCGGGGGCATCCAGTTGTTATTCGGGCCGGCCTGATCCTTCTCGGGATGGCAGACGAACGTCAACTGCTCCGTGCGGGCAACATCCGTCGGATGGCTCCGGTGCAGGTAGGCGGTGGGCCAGGTCTTCTGGTTCAACTCCTGGAAAATCGGGTTGGCCCCGATCTTCTCCTGCTTCATGCCGATCTCGATGAGCTTATGTGCCTCTTCTTCCGAGCCGTCGCACCAGTAGATCTTATCCGGCTTGGCCAATCTGGCCTGTTCTTCCACCCATTTTTCGACCGGTGTCGCCATCGTTGTCTTTCTCCTTGCTGATCCGGGGCATCGCACTGCGCACGCAGGCGTACCACGGGTGAGGTTGTCCAGGTTATGGTCCCCCTGCGTACCTGCCGGCCCATCGCACTTGTAAGCGGCGAGCCTCAACCATCCAGCACGTACGCTGAGTCTTGTCTGAGTGCTCTCGGGGGCGCGGGTCCCCAACGCGGGTCGTCGCGTCTAAGGTCCCTTCCCAAGAGCGGGGGAATTGTACCGGCCGCACCAAAGGCTGTCAACCGGTTTCCTCAAGAAACACACGGAGAACGAAGAGGTGCGCGTAGCCCAAGGTGACGGCCTTCAAAAAAGGCGACCAGGCATGGCGTGGCGACGGTCAGCCCATCCAGAAGCCTTTGCGATGGGAGACGCGCAAGACAAAGCCGGGCCACGCGCGGACCCGGCTTCCTTTCCTGAGCAGGCGGTTATCACTCATTTGGGGGTCGCGAAGCGGTACTCCCGGACTTCGTTCCTTTCGAGGTCCTTGGCCCCGCACCGCAGGACGAATCCGTTGCCCGTGGGCTCATATTTGAACTCGCCTCCGGTATAGGGGTCTCGCGGCGAGGCCGTCGGAAGGCTCGCCGGCAAACGGCCCGTGCCCGCTTTGGCGAGGTACACGTCAACTGCGGCTTCGAGAGCGTTGAAATCCGCTTTTTGGCGAACCTGCAAGACATAGATCTTCTTCATGCCTGCTGCGATCATCTTGACCAGTTGCACCGCCGGATCCTTCGCGGCGGCTTGCTCGATCTGATCCCCCAGTTCCTGGAGTTTGGCGCAGGACTCCACATAGGGTGTCTGGCTGCTCAGGATAGCCAGGGCGGCAGCGGTGTACTTCAAGTAGTGGTCCCGCGCCCGTTCGAGCACCGCCTCATTGACGACTTTGCGGATCTCTTCAGCACTCATGGCCCCGGAATCGCCCAGGATTCCCGGCAGATCGTCGATCCGTTCGGGGCGCAGGGTCTCCAAGGCCACCTCCTGCTCCAGAGCCAACGACTTGCTGGCCGTCAGCGAGGCCGCGGGCACGGCGGCCAGTTGGCTCTTGAGCCACGCCAGCGTGCCAACGTCCGCCGGCATTTGACCCAGGATGTCCGTCACGCACTTGCTGGCTTGGGCGCTGACAGCCACACCCACGAGGAATGAGATCAGCACCTCATCGCCCACGTGGCCCGCCAGCCGGTAGGTGGCCAGGCACCGTTCCAGGCCCCGCCGATGATCCCCTTGGGCAGCCAGGATTCGGGCGTCCGCCAGGATCAGCCGGGACAACGACCTGACCTGTGCCAGGTATGGCAAAGGAGCAGAGAATCCTCTCGAATATTGCATGCCCCAGTTGCAGTGCTGCAGCTTCGTCGCCGTCAGCGCACAGTCGATCGCGAGGCGACAATTCTTGATGTATTCCTTCGCTTGGTCGTTCGGGGGAGTGGCCCCGTTGGCCACATTCGCCAGCATGTCCGCCAAGGCGCGGTCGTCCGTCTGCGGAACCAGAAGGAACGCCTGGTAGTAGAGCAATGCCGCATTGTCCGGGTCCGGAGGCAAAGCTGCCGTAGGGGTGACCGGACCGAAGCACGCGAACAGTGCACTGGCGACCACCACCAATGTCAAACCAGTAGTTACTTTCATATACTCGCCCTTTCCTATCCTTTACCATTGATGTCCTTGAGTAGTTCCTGTATGGAAACACTGTTGGGCCGCGGTCCCAACCTTTCGAGCGCTCGATCACATTGCTTGTCCAACCCCTCCAACCCGCCGGATCGAAATGCGGCGGAAAGCGAAATCATGCTGACCATCTGGGCCGGCGATTGTTGGGCCGCAGGTTGCGGACCGGACCCCGGAGGCACCGGCGTGGACCCGAACCGTCCGACGAGCAGAACGCCGGCCGTCGCCAGAACTGCCGCCGCGATGGCAAGCTTGCCGATGGAGCCTCTGAGCACCAGCCGCACTGTTTGACTTGTGCCGAACCGGCTCGGTTGCCCGCTCCGGCCCAGCAGCGTCTGGAACTCGCGGGCGTACTTCTGCTTCCACACTTGGGCGTCGAACACCGGTGTCGTACCGTTGACCGCCCGCTGAAGCTGCTGGTCGAGCCATTCTTCGTTCTTGTGCTCACTCATAGGTCCACCTCATCAAAGCCACTGCGGCGTAAGTATTGTGCCAGCCTCTTCTTGGCGCGTCGCAGCCGGCCGTTGATCGCCTGTTCGGAGATGCCCAGGACCGCCGAGATCCGGTCGTAGGACAAACCGTCGTAGAATCGCAGGTAGATCACTTCTTTCGCCTCCGCCGGCAGGTGGCTCAGGGCCTCTCGCACGATCTTATCGGACTCGCCCGAGTCGGGCACGCCCTCCGCAACTGCCGGCTCATCGCCCATGAGCAGCTCCCGACGGGCCCGCGCCAGGTCTTTGGCCTCATTGCGGCAGATGGCCGCCAGCCAGGGGCCGAACTGGTCCGCCCGGCGCAGCTTCGGCAGATGCACCGCCGCCTTGGCGAAAGCCTGCTGAGCGGCGTCCTCGGCCAAATGCCGGTCCCGGATGATCGCGTGGCCGATGGCCACCATCGCCGCGTAGTAGCGCCGGCAAAGCTCCGTGAAGCTCTCGCCGTCGCCCCGGGCGGCCTGTTCGACCAACACGCTGTCAGGTTTGTCTTCCGGCATCGAGAAACGCCCCGATCAAGACTTTTTTCACTACAGAGACCGGCAGTAGACCAGGAAATGGGCGCGGAAACCAGATTCTCTCGCGAATTACACGCCGGCGGGACCGGCCGGGATTGCCGGAGCCCCCGAAATCATCCGTACAAGTACGTATTCTTGCCGGAGAAGTTGGGCCAGGACGCGTTTTGGGCCAAGTCGTTCCACCTCCCCACCGATATTGTCGGCAGGCGTGGAGTGCGGCAGACTGAAGGGCAAGGATGTGCGTCAAAACGAGACATGACGATTGGGGCTGATCTATGGAAACAGCAGTGGACGTACACAACGTGAATACAGCCGGCTCGCCTCGTTCCGCCGAGGGTGTGGCCGGCGTACGCCGCGGCCAGCTTCGGGTCGGCGATATCATGAGCACAGACGTGGTCATGGCCGCCTTGGACGATACGATATCCTCCGCCGTCAAGAGAATGTCGGAACACTACGTCTCCTGTCTCGTCGTCATGAACGATGGTCGTGTGGCAGGCATCCTGACCGAGAAGGATCTGCTCAAAGGCGTCGGAGGGCGCAACCGCGCCTTTCACGCACTCCGGGTGTCGGACCAGATGTCCAGTGCGGTGAAGCTGATATCCCCGGATGCATCCATCGTGGAGGCCGGTCGGATCATGGAGACCAATCGCATCCGGCGCCTCCCGGTGGTCCAGGATGGACAGTTGGTCGGCATCGTCACCCAGACCGACATCACGCGCGGGCTGATCTCGCTCACTCCGTTGCGATGTGTCGCGGATATCATGACCCGGCGCGTCACCGCCGTGGCGGCCGACGCCACCATCGCGGAGGCGGCACGCGTCATGTCCTCCTGCAACATCTCGTGCCTGATCGTCATGATCCGGGGGGAAGTGGCAGGCATCCTCTCCGAAAAGGACGTTCTCCGACGCGTCGTCGCGGTTCACAAGGACCCCACGCAGACCCGCGTGACGGACATCATGTCCTTTCCCGTGGTGGCCGTGCCGCGGACCTTCTCCGTCCTGAGTGCCAGCAAGAAGATGGAGACGATGCGTCTGCACCGCCTTGTGGTCATGGAAGACAAGAAGGTGTACGGGATCCTCACCCAGACCGACATCATGCGGGCGATCCAAAATGCCTTCGAGACCACGGAATCCCAGCGACGCGTTCTGGCCGCGGAGTTGACCGACCTGGTGCACGCCACGATCCGGGAACTGGAGAAGATCCGGGCCTTCCTCGAGGGCCAGACTGATCCGTCATCAGACGGCAGCGCGTCGCCTGGCGCAGCGAAACCATCCGATGGGCAAGGGGATCGCAACACCGCCGGCGTTCTGTGAGCCCGGGCACATCCGACCTATCGTGACGGGTGCGGTTTGCGGATGTGCCAATGGAAGTAGCCGTTCATGAATTTCCGTCAATTCAGCAGTGAGGGAGCGGCTTCTTGCCGGAAATGGGCGTTGAGAGCGTTGCAGAAGAAGTCAAAAACACGGCGTTTTTGCTGACGACAGGTCGCTAAGACCGTCCAGACTCGTTCGCACCAACGCTGGCCACGGGAGCCACGCGTCCCCTGCGTGATATGCCGATCAATGACGATGTGCCGAATCGCCTGCTCCGTCTGATTGTTCGTCGGTTCGACCCCCTGGATATAGGGGTCACACCTACACACTGGATATAGGGGTCACACCTACACATTTCACTTTTCGGATATAGGGGTCACACCTACACATTTCACTTTTCTCATAAGCGATCACACCTCAGTCCTGCGAAGGCCGAAGCCAGCCGCATCAGAGTTCCAGAATACCACGGTTGCCCACGAGTCGCAAGGGCGCTCGCGCAGTTGGTCCGGTACTTTGGTCACCTCCACTTTCTGCGACAGAGGTATCGCCGCGTCGCCGTGCAACGCCCGGCGCACGCTGAAAGACTCCGTCCAATGCAGAATGTGAAATGTGTAGGTGTGACCCCCAGTGCGGGACTGTTCGGCTCACGGCCGAAGAACGCAGCGAACTGGAAGCGATGGTCAAGAAAGGCAAGGCGGCGGCCTACAAGATCAAGCACGCCAATATTCTCCTCGTCGCCGATGCGAACGGCCCGGCGTGGCCG
>Ga0315289_10006346_pt1 | contig 17392 bp, 14 predicted proteins | sample YL17G11_40_MG_FD_203452 | JGI IMG/M metagenome (GOLD analysis project Ga0315289, IMG submission 203452) | Sediment microbial communities from Yellowstone Lake, YNP, Wyoming, USA - YL17G11_40 | ecosystem: Environmental > Aquatic > Freshwater > Lake > Sediment | place: USA: Wyoming | collected... | reverse complement strand
CGGATCCCCTTCGTACCATGCTTAAAACTAACAACCTCATAGAACGACAGCTCCAGGAGTTGAGACGAAGAACCATCCCGATGCGGTCCTTCAACAACTCCCGAAGTATAGAAAGAATCATTTATGGCTTAATAGCTTATGTTATAAATCAACCCCAGGATATGCCACAAATAGAATTTACACAATTATCTTGACATAACCTTACTGTCTAAATAGTCTATTTCCGCTTGACACGATCTTCGTTTATAGTAAATTAATTTGGTGAATTGGGCAGAATACATAAATGCAAACTGTAAAACTAATCAAGGAGGTGAGCGCATGTCACTCGAAAAAATTTGGAATGACTCAGGAGACGATTTTGTTTTAGGTTCTTATGCACCGCTCCCATTTGGATATAGGTCAAAAGATGATCCGACTGTTTCGAATCGCAACTGCCCAAAATGTGGAAGTGACAAACTAATCGGAGCCATCATCTTGAGACCGGATGGTAAACAGGCGATCGAGGGATCGGATGAGGCCGATCCAAATATCCTCTGCACAAATTGCGGCTATTGGGCTGATTCAATGTAGAAACTAACACTTTTATTTTTTCAGAATTCAAGGAGGAACCACAATGGAGAAAAGATTACTGGTGCTGTCAAGGATTTCGAAGCCAACCAAAAGTAAGATTCTATTGATCGTAATAGACGGACTAGGTGGATTGCGTCACTCTGAGTATTCGAGCAAGAAGTACTCTCACGGAATGACTGAACTTCAATTTGCAAAGTTACCAAACCTCGACAGATTTGTTCGACACGAACTCACCGTTACTGGACTAATCTATCCTGTAAGACGCGGTTACATACCAGGCAGCGGGCCCGGTCATTTAGGCCTCTTTGGCTATGACCCATTTTATTATGAAGTTGGGCGAGGGGCGATAGAAGCAGCTGATCTTCCAGACAGCAAGATTGGGGTTGGTGATATTATTGCAAGGTTTAACTTCTGCACGATTGATGAGCGTAGAACAGTTGTTGATAGACGAGCCAGCAGAATAACAGACGGCAAAAGATTAGCCGAGATACTTAACAAGAAAATCCCTCAGATTAATGGAGCAAGAACAAAGGTTATCTCAACGAAGGAGCATCGTGGTGTCTTTGTTATTAAAGCTAAAGTCGGGCTTGATCCTAGAATTACCGATACGGACCCGCAGGAAAATGGAAAGATGATTCTAAAAGCTGCACCGGTCGTAAACCCTGGGGAACGAGCAGAGACACAACTTGGTGCTACGGAAGCCGCAAACATCGTCAACATGTACACTTCCAGAGCTGAAAAGGTCTTAAGAAACGAATCACCTGCTAATGCAATTATTTTTAGAGGCTTTTCGACTTTTCCAGACCTCCCCAAATTTCGTAGCGTCTATCAACTCAATGCTGCCGCAATCGCAATCTATCCATTATACCGAGGACTTGGCAGAATTTTGGGTATGGCTGTGCTCGACGGGGCAAAGAATTTTGAAGAAGAAGTCAAACTTCTAAATGAACATTATGGAGACTATGATTTCTTCTATTTGCATTATAAGGACCCTGATGCCAGAGGAGAAGATGGGGATTTTTTGGGAAAGGTCAAGACGCTTGAACATTTTGATAGCTTGTTGCCTCAGATAGTTTCTGAAAACAGTGCAAAATTTAAAAAAGGGGAGTTCAAGTTCGATGTCATTACTATAACAGGCGATCATGCTACCCCAAGTGTAGTTGGGGCTCATACTCATCATTCCGTTCCCTTGGCGATCAATAGTAATTTTATGAAAGGATACGATAAGACAAAGCATTTCACCGAGGAACAATGTATATATGGTTCGCTCGGGAGACTTGAGGGGATCGAGTTGATGCCTTTTCTTCTTTCCAATGCTCGAAAACTTAATAAATTTGAGGGATTTGAGAGAGATTAAAATGTGGACATGGTTTCCTGGTCTCTGATTTGTGGGTCAGGTGGTGGTTCTACTCCCTTGAAAAAGCTTCCCAACAATTTGTTTTTGCCAACTTTTTATGTTGAAAAGAGATTGGTTTTTGATGATATTCTCCGCTCTTTTGATGAGCTTAGCTTATCCCCCCCTCCCCTTTGGTTTTGTGATCTATTTCGCTTTGGTCCCTTTGATTTTTGCTTTGGAGAACAAAGGACTTTCAGATGCCTTCAAAATTGGCTATATCTTCGGACTGGTCTCCAACTCAATTTTGCTTTTCTGGATTGGCTGGGCAACTATCCCTGGAGCCGTTGCCGCCATTTTGCTTCTTTGTTTATATACTGCACTTTTGACCTGGTGTTACGCATTCGTGCAGAAAAAATGGGGGGCAAACTCTTTCTTCTTCCTCCCTTTTCTTTGGGTGGCGATGGAATATGTGAGATCTTTGACCGAAATCTCCTTCCCCTGGTTGAATTTGGCATATACCCAAACATATTATTTGAAGTTAATCCAATATGCCTCCTTCACCGGAAATTATGCCGTCTCGTTCTGGGTCGTGTGCCTAAATGTGATCGTCTATATTACCATCAAAAACAGAAAAAAAGTAAGCTGGGCAATTTCGATCTTTGCCATTTTGATTATTTTGCCTTATATTTACGGCTGGCACGAATTCCGTGTCTTGAGATTGGTTATGTCTGAAAAGATTGAAAAGAATGATATCCGGATAGCGTTGCTTCAGGGCAATATTGATCCGAAAGTGAAATGGGACGAAAAATTTTTAGATTACAACATTCAAACCTTCGTTGATATGAGTAAAGAGGCGGGCAAAGATAATGTGGATTTGATCGTCTGGCCCGAAACTGCTGCTCCCTGCTACCTGGCTTCTGAATCCCTCTATATGCACGAAGTTCAAGCCACCTCAAATAGTTTAAATATCCCGCTTTTGGTGGGAACCAACGATTATGAGGCAAAAGAGGGTGAGAGGATTTCTTATTACAACTCTGTCTTTCTATTCAAACCCCAAAGCGGGTATCCTCAAATTTACAATAAAATACATCTGGTCCCTTTTAGTGAAAAGATTCCTTATGATGAAAAATTTCATATTTCAGATAAGGTTCAGTTAGGACAATCAGATTTCTCCTCCGGAAAAAGTTTTACCATTTTTCATATACCCAAAGGGAGATTTGCCACCTTGATCTGTTTTGAGTCTGTCTATCCGGCGTTGGTTAGAAGTTTTGTCAAAAGAGGAGCGGAGTTTTTGGTGAATATCACCAACGACGCCTGGTTCGGAAAGACTCACGGTCCTTTTCAACATGCCCGGATAGCGGTATTCCGCGCCATCGAAAACCGAATCTCCATCGCCCGCTGTGCCAATACCGGCGTATCCATGTTCATCGATCCTTTTGGACGGGTGAGCGGTGCGACGAAAATTTTTGTCAGAACCACGGTGGTTGGAACGGTACCTTCAAAACTGAATGATACTTTTTATACCAGACATGGGGACTGGTTTGCCCAAGGTTGTTCTCTGATTAGTTTTTTTCTCATATTGGCATCTTTGATTAAAAGAAGAAATTAAGAATTAACACAATCATGTAAATTTTTTTATACCCACGAAATTACCTCCTCACCTCGAAGAAAAATATCCACCGCCCTCTCCCCTTGCCGGAGAGGGTTAGGGTGAGGGGAAAGTAAGTATATTGCAAAAATAGTTTTAGAAATTATGAATAAGAAAATCTGTTTGGTCTTTATTTTTTCCATCTTTCTTTTCAAGCTCGGTTCTGCTGGAATTGGTGATTGGACTACTTATACTAACAAAAACGACGTTCAAAAAGTGATGTTGAAGGATGGCAAGCTTTGGTGTGCTACCACGGGCGGGATGGTGGTGCTGAATACTCAGGATGAAAGCTTAACCAAATTGACCAATGTGGATGGCTTGGGCGGAAACTATCTTTATTCAGCCGCCCTTGATTCAAGCGGAAACTTATGGCTGGGGGCGCAAAATGGGACCATAAGCAAATATGATTTGAAAGAGAACCATTGGGAAGTATATTACAACTTTATCACGGATGAAAGAACGTTTTCCATTCGAGAGATAGTGGTGGATGGCGAAAAATTGTGGGTGGGATCAGACGTGGGGGTAAGCGTTTTTTACTCTAATAAGCCCCCACACGGGGAGATCACTGAGACATATAGACGTTTGGGAGATTTAAATGCAGATGTGGATGTTAACAAGATACATTTGGTAGGAGACAAAATCTGGGTGGGGACGGAAAAGGGTGTGGCTTTTGCTCCCAAAGACTCCCGCTTTCTCCTGGACCCAAGAAATTGGACCTCGTTTGTTAAGGAGAGTTCCCCTGGTTTAGCTGATGATTATGTTTACACCATAACCGATATGAAAGGTGAGATTCTGATAGGGACAAAAAAAGGGGTCTTCAAGTTCAACTCCGTTGATTCATCTTGGCACTCTTTTGGCTCGGGAATAGAAAATCGGATAGTTAAGGATTTAAAATATATCAATGGTAGATTGTTTGCTTGCACTGATGACGGTATATACAGGTATGAAGGCGGAGCCTGGTCTATGCTTCTCAACACCGGGCTTTTAACCACGAATTTTAATTCCGTGGCTATAGGTAAATCCGACTCTTTGTGGGTAGGCACTTTTGGTAAGGGTATCTCTTTTTATAATGGTAATCAGTGGAAGAATTACGTTATAGATGGACCTCCCAGAAATGTGTTTTTAGATATGGATATAGATGCTACTGGGAAACTTTGGTGTGCCAATGATGTCGCAGGGGCATCTTATTTTGATGGCTCTCAGTGGGTCTCTTTGGACTCTGTCCCAGAGATTCACGGAAATGCGATGGTGGCGGTGGAAAAGGATAAAGAAGATAACATCTGGTTTTCAAGTTGGGGTGGGGGAGTGATGAAAATGGAATGGAAAGATTCAACTTGGCACAGATACACTGAGGAAAACAGTCCCCTCAAAGGGATACCCGGTTATCCTACTTATATAGTGGTAAACGATGTGGCTGTAGATGAGATGGGGAATCGTTGGTTTCCCAATTGGGATGCTTGGGATAATTCCACCCGAGTATTGTGTGCTCCCGTATATAAGGATACATTCATAGTATATTATAATGGCGATGGAATAACATCAAAGCTCATGCTAAAGGCAAAAGCCATAGGCGGACACCTGTATATTTGTTTTAACAATGGGCTTTTAGATTATAACTATAATTGGACGGTGGAAGACAAAACCGACGATAAGGTAACGCATTATACTCAGACGGACCACCACCTCTCGGCGAATAACGTCATGACCGTGGACGCGGACAAGAATGGCACTCTCTGGGTGGGAACCAGCGCAGGAATGGATACCTTCGATTCAGAATGGGGGAGATTCAGAACGGTGATTTTGCCCGATCCTTTGGGTCCCCAGGTGAATACTATGACGGTGGATGAGCGAAATAACAAATGGATTGGAACCCCAAGTGGATTGGGAGTGATAAACAGTGAAGGTGAATTCGTCCATGTTTTCACTACCCTAAACAGCAAAATCTGTGATAACAACGTAAAAGGAATTAAGATAGATAAAAATACCGGAGATGTGTGGATTGGAACTGCAAATGGGCTATCCAGATATGAATCGGGCATTGCTCCAGCCAAAAACTTGACCGAAGTGATCCCCTACCCTAATCCATTTATAATAATAGAGGGGACCGAAAAGCTCACCTTTGACCGGTTGCCTTATCTGGCAAAGATCAAAATATACACGGTTGCAGGAGAATTGGTGAGAGAAATCGATTCAGGGGACCAATGGGATGGAAAAAATAAAGCTGGGGAGTTAGTCTCCGGAGGAATATATCTCTTTTATATTTCTGATGCCTCCGGCAAAAAAACTGTAGGAAAAGTTGCGGTCATCCGAGAGTAAGAAAAGGTAGCCGCAACCCTTCGGGACTGTTGAGAAAGTGGTTTTGGAGTGCAAAAGCTTGCTTTTGCGGTTTTTAAGTTGGTTCGGGAATTGGATTTCCCGAACCAATTCCGTGCGGGAATTCCAATTCCCGCACGAACAAGATGGTTTTTCAACAGTCCCTAAAACCTGCGGCTACCTCTTTTGTGTTCCTTCTCAATGTTCTCCCTAACAAAATAGAAGCTTGAGATTCAAATGATCTCAAACCAAAGCATATCAGCGCAGAAGTTTTTTCGAGTAGATTTTAAGATTTGACCGCCCTAAAGGTATGAAAATTCTTTTTCTTTCCGATGCCAGAAGTCAACATACCAGAAGATGGGTGGACTATTTTGTGGACCAGGGACACCAATGCTTTCTGGTCTCCTTAGAAAAGGGGATACCCACCAAAGCTAGGAAATTTTTAATCAACTACAAAATTCTTCCTTCTTTTTTAAAGTATCCTTTATCCGCTCGAAGAGTTAAAAAAATAGCAGAAAAGATAAAAGCAGATTTAATAAATGCTCATTTCGTCCCCAATTATGGGCTTATTGGGGCTTTGTTGGGACAAAGACCTTTAGTGGTTTCCACCTGGGGATCGGATATATTGATCTCCCCCCAAAAATCCTTTTTGCATAAATTTAGAGCAAAGTATATCTTGAAAAAAGCAGATTTGATTACCACAGACGCAAAGATTTTGACGCAGGCGATTTTGGACTTAGGGATCAAAAAAAGGAAGATGATCGAAAGCCCCATGGGGGTTGAAAGGAACTTAGTTTCTGAGCATGAAGAAAAACGGTTCCGTTCCTCTTACCTTCAAGAAAAGAAGGGTTTTGTGATTTTAAGTAACAGAAGATTGGAGCCGGTTTATGACTTAAGCACACTTTTAAGAGCAGTTCCTATGGTGATAAGAGAAGCAAATAAAAAGGTGAGATTTGTGATCGGGGGAGAAGGATCTTTAAAAAATAAATTGATCAAATTCACCCGAGATTTGAAAATGGAAGAATACGTGGAATTCAAAGGGGAATTATCCCGAAAGGATTTGATAGATTGTTATGAAAATTCTGATATATACATATCTACCTCTTTATCTGACTCCACCTCCGTTTCGCTTTTAGAAGCTATGGCATTTGAGCTTATTCCCATAGTAACCGACATTCCGGGAAATCGGGAATGGATAGAAGATAAAAAGAACGGCTTTCTTTTTCCGATTTCCGATCATCAGGCTTTGGCAAAAAAGATTATTTATGCAATAAATGAATTCACCGATTGGACTTTTTTCAGGGAAAATAATATCTCCCTTATCAAAAAGAAAGCCATTTGGGAAGATAATATGAAAATCGTGGAAACAGAATTTTTGAAACTTGTGGGTCGAGAGTGTGATCTTTAGAAAGTGTGTCCGAATTCTGGATCCATAGGATCGGAAACCTTAAGCAGGATGGGCAATGAAGGACAGCAATCTAATTAGGCGACATGGCTTATCTTCCCAGAAGGAAATAGGAAGACCATCAAAATTGGAAGCCAATAAAATACCAATAACTGATATTTGTGCCTTGGCCATTTATGAGTTGATTAATGTTGTGTTTGTTTACAAATACACCTCTCGAATAACGTTACATCCTTGGGCGACATCTTTGCTCTACTTAGTTATGGTAAATATATTCATACTATTATTATTCAAGAAATACGAATTCAGACTTTCCTTAAAAATGCAGAACGTAATCTACTTCTCTACGATTGCCCTTTTGGCAATATTGCTTAGTTTCCTTATGCTTCATTTTGATCCCCAAAAAATCAGAGTGGGAAGATACCCCGCCATGCATGATTGGATTACAAGATTTGTAAACTCTGAATTTCCGTATGCTTCTCCTATAAAACCATCCGGTTTTCCATTTCTTTTTGTGATGGCTATGCCTTTCTATTTTCTGGGGGATTTAGGATTTTTCCAAATATTCAGTTTCTTAACCTTTGCAGTTCTGGTCCACCTCAGACATCGCCAAAACAAAATAAATAGATTTCGCCTGATTTTCCTTTTGATCACTGCCCCCATATTTTTATATGAAATTGTGGTTCGGAGTGACCTTTTTAGCAATATGGTTATGGTAATGCTGTATTTAGCGATCTTCGAGATACTTGGTCGAAAGGGAAAGCGCATTGATTTAATTATTCTTGGAATAGCTGGAGGTTTATTGTTATCCACAAGAGGTATTGTCTTGCTGATATATATCACCATCTTTGGCTATTTCCTTTCCGCCAGAGGCGGATCCCTGCCCGCCGGCAGGCGCGGCGCCTTCGGCGGAAGAAGAAAAATTATCAAGGATGGCTTGTTTTTTATATCTATGTTTGTGGGTTTCCTTCTAACTTTTGTGCCATTCCTGATATGGGATTGGAGGTATTTTGTTAAGTTTGGTCCATTTTCAATTCAGTTAGCCCACATTCCAAATTGGTTGTTGATTGTTTCGATGGCTTCTTCTATTTACTGTGCTCTGACTATTAAATCGCTTAAAAGAACCTACTCCTCTATTTCGTTTATCCTTTTTGGTGTAGCAGGTTTAGCATTTGCCACCATGGTCTTCGACTGCGGCTGGCACAAAACTCTCCTCGGAGACGGATTTGATATTGGATATTTTTGTTTCACCTTGCCTTTTCTGTTAATTTCATTAGATTTCCCTGAAAAGGAAATACCGTCATCTCATAGCGGAGTCTTTATATCTGGACAAATCTGATCAAAATGTGCGAATGCATCTTGAGAAAAGAAAAGAAGGTTCTAATCATAGCTTATTACTTTCCTCCTTTGGGCATGGGGGGAGTGCAGAGGACCACCAAATTTGCTAAATACCTTCCCACATTTGGCTGGAAACCTTTTGTCTTAACGGTAAAAGATGTGGAATATTTAGCTAAAGATCCTTCCCTCTTAGAAGATCTTTCCCCAGAGGTGAAAGTCATTCGCACCGGCTCTTTTGATCCCTTAAGAATTTCTTTTGTGTTTAAAAGCTTTTTCAAAAAGAAAAGACAAAAAGATAAATCTGCCCAAGGGAAAACAGTTGAAAGATCAAAACTCTTTTCCTGGCTTTTCTTCCCGGACAGCAAGATCGGCTGGATCCCCTTTGCCCTCCTTTCGGGTTTAAACTTAATAAAAAAAGAAAGAATCGATTTGATCTTTACCAGCTCCCCTCCCCCTTCTTTACATTTGGTGGGTTATTTTTTGAAAGTTTTGACCGGCAAGCCCTGGGTGGCTGATTTCAGAGATCCCTGGATGGGTTTTCATTATGAAGATTATCCCACACCATTTCATCTGTGGCTAAAAAACAGATTAGTCAAATTGATTACCCGAAATGCAGATGGGATAGTTTCAGTCAATCAGAAAATTACCCAAAACCTTTTTTCTTCCTATCCTTTCATCAAAAACGTAAAGACCATCCCCAACGGATATGACGAGTCAGATTTTAATCTCCCTCCCTCCGTAAAAACCGATCTCCAGATGCAAAATTCGCATTTATTTATCATCGCTTACTTAGGGACCTTCAGCCCGGATCATGATCCAGAGCCTTTTCTTTCGGCTTTGAAAAGCCTGTTGGATGAAAGAAAAGTGCCCAAAGAGAAAATCAGATTCATACACATCGGTCTTGGTATGGGAATTGATTTTGACCGGATGATCAAAAAATATGACCTAAGTGGTGTGGTGGAAAAAAGAGGGTATCTTCCCCATAAAGAAGCTTTAGTCCATTTACAAGAGGCTTCCCTTCTTTTCTTGACCACTTCTCAAACCCCGGGGGCGGAGATGATCTCCACTTCCAAACTTTTTGAATATATACCCCTGAAAAAACCGATCTTAGCCATCGTTCCTCCAAAGGGAGCCGCGGCTTTTGTGGTCTCTTCTTTAAATTTGGGGAGGGTGGTTTCGCCTCTTGATCCGGTGGAAATCAAACAAGCGTTGCTCTCTTTTTTCTCCGATTGGGAAAAAGGCAGATTGAGCCTTAATGTGGATGGGGAAAAGATCAAAATGTTTTCAAGAAAGTTTCTCACCTCCCGTTTGGCTTCAATGTTCGATGAGGTGGCTTAAAGAATCATGTTGCCCAAAAAATATCGGCAAGCATTTGTGCTCATTTTAATATTTCAGATCATCCTCTTATTATCTTTTGTATTCCTTCGGCTGATTGATTTTGACGAAGGCTCATATCTTTCTTCAGCCTATCTGGTCAGGGGTGGCAAACTCCCTTATTTGGATTTCTTTTTTCCTCAGATGCCTTATCTTCCTTATGTCTATGCCCTGGTTTCTTCTTATGGGCTTTCCTCCCTTTATTACGGTAGGCTCATCTCGGCAGGCGCGGGCATTTTTCTATCGATACTTATATTTTGGTTTGCCTACAAACTTTTTAAAGACACAAGATTAGCTTTATCTTTGTTATTCCTATATGGTTTTAATGGATTGGTCTTGTCCTGGCATGGGGTGGTGAAAACCCTTGTTTTCTCCAACCTTTTTGGTTTCATCTCTTTTATCTTTTTTGTCTTTTACCTTTCCTCCAAAGAAGAACTTCTGCCGAAAGGCGATGCCCCGCCTTTGGCAGGGCGGGCGCATCTGGCGGTAAAGCTTTTCTGGGCTGGCTTTTTCGCCGGCTTAGCTTTCAATTTTCGTCTGACTTTCTTTTTGATTCTTGCACTTGAGGCAGTGATGATTTTTGTTTTGCCCCCTTACCTGAGTCTGAAAAAAAGAATCATCGATGCGTTCTGGCTATTCCCAGGGGCAATCTTGTCCTCTTTTTTAGCTATTTATCTTTTTTTCAAAAATCCAGAGGCATTTATTTTCGGCAACCTCGGATTCCATCAGTTGTGGGGAACGGGACTTTTGAAGATGACTTTTTTTGAGAAATTATACACCTTTTCCAAATTTGTCTTTTCTCCGCAGAATTTGTTTATCCTTATCTTGGCGGCAGTCAGCCTGATATGGTTAGTCAAAAAGCTAATAAAGGAGGGGAGACTGACTTTAGAAGATAAAATCATCATCTTCGCTTTGAGTATCAGCGTGGTGATAATAGTTACAAGTTTTCTTATGACGCCAACAGAGTTTCAGTATTACCAACAGTCTCTTCCCTATCTCCTCTTCTCTTCTGTTCCGCCCTTGAGCAGGTTAATATCTAAATGGAAAGATAAGAAGCTAATCTGGAGAGGCTGTGCTGCTTTTTATCTTCTTTCCGCCGCCCCTTTTATCGTGGTGTTCATCTTTGCCATCCGCCCCAAAGATGTTCCTTTCAGAATTGACAAGACCAAAGAGGTGGTGGAGGTGGTGAAGCAGAACTCATCACCCAAAGAGAAAATCCTCTCTGGCTGGCCCGGCTATGTGATCTTTGCCCAAAGAGAATCAGTGCCCGGCATGGAGACCTTCGGATGGGCAATAGTTCACCTCTTGTCCAAAGAAGAGATAGAAAATTTCAGATTGCTTGACCGCCAGAAGATCTCAGAGATGATCTTGGACCAAAAGGTGAATATGATAATAGAAGACAAATGGTTTCTTTGTGACTTTGAAGAGTTAATAGAACCTAATTATCATTTAGTGGGGGCTTTTGAATTTGCTAAAATATATGTAAAAGAAAAACCTAAAGATCAAAATTAATATAAACGCATTAATTCAAGTTCAATAAAATGCGTATGCATTCGTACGAATCTCCCCTAACCCCTCTTTTCCAAAGAGGGGAAAAAGGGTTCTCCCCCTTTGGAAAAGGGGGAATAAGGGGGATTTTGAAATTAATTGAACATGGCTCTAACACGGAACAATAATTAATACGTTTTCTACAGTTAACCTGTGCATGGATCTCTCCATTATCATAGTTACCTGGAACTCACAGGAATTTATCCGTAATTGCCTGGATTCGATTTTCTTATCTCAAGGGAATATCAGTAGTGAAGTCATCTTGGTGGACAATGGTTCCTCCGATCAAACTGCCAAGATTGTAGAGGAATTTTATCCGCAGGTGAATCTGATTCAGAATAAAAAAAATTTAGGTTATGCCAAAGCCAACAACCAAGGGATAGAGGAAGCGAAGGGCAAATATATACTTTTGTTGAATCCTGACACTCAAGTTTTAGAAGATGCTTTATCTTTGATGTATGAGTTCATGCAGGAAAATCCCGAAGCTGGAACCTTGGGACCAAAGCTTTTGAATCTGGATAAGAGTGTTCAACCATCCTGCAGAGAATTTCCGACTTTCTCCACACTGGTCTGGGAGTTTTCCGGTTTAAGCAGGCTTTTTCCAAAAAGTAAGATTTTCGGCAGATGGAGGATGGGGTATTTTGATTTTGATAAGACCAGAGAGGTCGATCAACCCATGGGCTCATGTCTTATGCTCCGAAGGGAAACTTTGGAAGATATGGGGATTTTCGATGAAAACTTCGTGATGTTTTTTAACGATGTGGATCTGTGCTATAGAATTAAAAAAAAGGGCTGGAAGATTTATTTTTATCCAGAGTCAAAAGTGATCCACTCCAAAGGGGCTTCCACCAGAAAAGCAAAAGCTAAGATGATCTGGTTATCTCATTTAGCCTTTTACAAATTCTTCAAAAAATATAAGACCGATTTGATAAACCGCGTTCTGCTTTTTCTCTTCTTGATTCCTTTAATCTTTTCCGCCTGGGTTAGAATTTTATTCTTCTATTTAGGAAAGCCCCGCTCCTGGGTGGATGTTATCATCCACCCTAATACCGAGGGATGATAATCCTATGGATCCAAATGGATTCATCCTGAAGGGTTCATCCTGAAGGACAATCAAGCGGGAGCGGAAATATATAAGAAGAACCAGCACCTAATTTAAATTAGGTGCTGGTTTGAAAGATCCGTTCTTCAAAATTTTGGGAATGTCCAGTTACAGTATCATTTGAGTAAAGTCATCTTTTTGGTTTTTTGATAATTTTCAGTATCCAATTGAAAGAAATATATTCCGCTGGAGACTTCTTTGCCTTTGTCATCTTTTCCATCCCAAGCCACCGCATAATTTCCCGGTGACCTCTCTCCATCCACCAGGATTCTCACCAATTGTCCCAAGATATTATAGACTTTCAGGGTGATAGGGATGAGCGCCTTTGGCTTTTCACCTTCCACCTTAAACCTGATTGTGGTGACCGGGTTGAACGGGTTGGGATAGTTTTGAGACAAATCAAAAGAGCCAATATTTTCTTGCGCTTGGTCTTCGTCCACACCTGATACGATGGAGACGGTGATGGTTCCTTCATACGGAAGAAAATTCGGTTTGGTCACCACCACGCTCATCTCTCCCAGATCGTCCAAGTTCACTTGGCAAGACAAGAAGCCATCTTGATCCGTAGTTCCTAAAAACATAATCCTTTGATTCAAACTCAAACAAACTGTGGCATCAGGGACACCTCCACCTTCTGAGGTGACCGAAATATTTATGGTTCGCAATCCCATCGTGACCTCAGCAGGGTGGGTGGCTGTTAATGTATGCGGGATCTCGGTCCAGACCGGCATCTCCGGGTCGCCGAATAGATTGTGCCCATAATTTAACTCTCGGTACGAAGGATACGCACAACGGGAGAGCGCTTCGGCTATCCCCAAATGATGTTCTGTCGAATCAGCAAAAAGATATTGTAGGAATTTCTCTAAGAGAATATAAGAGGTCCCCACCCATCCCGATCTGGTATAACCTAAGAATGCCACCCCCCCATCATTCGGGGACAAGAGATATAGCTCCCCCACACAAGGTCCGGTTCCCATTTGTGGATATTTATCTACATCGATGGCACTTTGTTCGCAGGCGATGGAATACATTATACCATACTTACCGTGATTGGATAATGAAGGGAGATGTCCATTACCATCGTTTTCTCCTGCAGAAGTCAAGACCCAGGATTTCGGGACTCCATTGGTTTGGTTCGACTTGGCTACAAAACCATCCGGTCTGCCGTGCGCCAAGACCCCAATAATTCCCCATCCTTGATCCATTGTCTGGATGCAGTTTGGCCCGTCCGGGCTGATTGGATTTTGTGCCGACCCACTTGGGGTTTCAATCAAAGTTGATAAGTCCTGAGAGAAATTGCTATTTACATATTGAGAAGCCAAGATATGTTGTCCGCTCCCTCCATTGTAGTCTCTCATCTGATCCGAACACATCCACAGGGCGGAAGTAAGATATTCGGCTGATCCATTACCAGGATTTTTTTCATATAATAAAAGCTTCTCCACAAAAGACGCCGCTTCTACACTATCACTACAAGGGACTCTTCCCACAAATAGGTCGGGATAAATATCGGGGCTATCATTTCCGGGCTCACCCCAGATGCCATCGTTATCTTTATCCCATTGTCCATCCACGTCCGAGTAATAGAGATCACAGATCTGCAGATTAGTTACTGCCGGAGGAATGGAGGTATCGTAGGGATAAGCATATCTGATCGGAACAACATCCTCATCCCCACCTAAAAGGACCCATATAGCTCCATTTTGATAAGCATTGATGAGAAAATTCCTGATCTTTTCAGGTGAGTCTCTTCCGGTGTAGGTATTTAAAATGCTATCCACCGTGACAATGGTTGCTTTTATTCCTTTTTTAGTTTTCCACTCAACCAGAGGCAAAAAGGCTGATTTTAAGCCGGAAGAGGTAATGATCAGATATGGATATACTTCCGAGCCGCCCTCATAAGCTTTGAACAAACTGTGACCGGGGCTTTGCAAACTATAACTGGAGAGATCGCTTTTATTGTCCACCATTTCATTTAAAACTCCTGCATATATTTTTGAGGCTTGATATGACCTTCTTTTGATAATGGAGGAAGGAGAGACCTTGGTCGAGCTTTTCAGCTTCAATTTCAAATCCAAATCAGTGCAAAGGAAAAGTTTTTTCGATTGGGGTCTATATTGTAGCGGATACAAGGCTATGGTGACTATCTGGTTTCCTGCCAAATAGCCACTTTCTAAAATTTCTGCAAGCTTGCCCGGGTAAAGTGAATCTGAATCGTATGTCTTTTGGTCTTGAGACGCCCACGTGTGTTCAATTATCCCTTTTGTTTTTTCATCGGGCAGGGCAGGGGAAATAAGATATTCCCCCTCGATAGCTTCATAGGATTTACCTGTGATAATTAAGCTCTCCACTTCAGAATCATTCGGAATCAATAGATGAAGGAGTTTCAGAGGCAGATCAGGTTTTCCGATTTCTTCCATCTTTTCTGCATTCTTTAAATCGACCAGGTCATATCCATCCCTTCTATTGAAGCTAAGATCACTCTCAGAGAAAAAGAGATGATAATTGATCTGTGCGACTGCTGGACTGAAGAATGCAAGATATAAGAGAATAGAAAATAGAAAACACCTCCAAAGAAGAATCTTCATTTGCCCCTCCTTAAGCGAAGTTAAAAGGGATCAAAACCTGCAGAAGAGCACTTTGCAATCTGTGTGCCACGGGGGAATTTTTTTGAAGTGAAAAGAAACTTCTCTGTAATATGCCCCAGGATAAAAAGTTAAGCGATCAATCTTACAGTTTTAACTCATGACTTGAACAAAGAAGTAATCGAACCAGAAAGAAAGTATTGGACGCCCCCAATACATTGTGGTTTTCCTACAACATAAGCACAAGGGAATCAATAATTTTTCATAAAAACTTTAATTTTTTTCTTGACAAGGCTACAAAGGGGCATTAGATTAACTGTGGATAGAATTTGGACCATCGGAGGACTAAAAAGGACGAAGCCTTAAGTTAAAGAATTTTCTGTAATTCTTTGTCCTAAAATAAAAAAGGCATCAAACTATGGTGGATGCAGAACCTAAGAATTTTCCGAATCTCATTGAAAACGAAAAACTTATAGTATTTTTAATTTCTTTTGTTGAACTTACCGGAAAGTGAAAGGTCTATTGAGCAAGATAATTTTGTTCCAAGATATTATAAAACCGGATTAACATCATAATTTTTATGGCTTCTTTCAGAGGGAGTTATCAATCTACCATAGTGAAGGGGCGAATCAAGCTGCCCAAGAAATTGTTCGAAGTTTTAGCCACTTTTCCTGACGGAAGGTTTGTCATAGGATATTGGCCGTGGGATGGATGTCTGGTGGTTTTCTCGGAGGGGGACTGGGAAAAGGAGGAGAGAAAATTAAATCGGTTGGAATATTTGCTAAGCGACCACAGGCGGATTCAAAGAGAGGCTATCCGAAGATTCAAGCCTATAAGTTTTGATCAACAGGGAAGGTGTACCATCCCTCAGGATTTTTTGGATGAGGCTCAGATTAAGGAGAATGTGCTAATTTTCGGGGCGGGAAAATGGCTGGAATTTTGGGATCCTGAAGTTTACAATAAATTTACTCTCCAAAAAGAAAGTGAAGAACCCTATGAACAGGTGGTCGATAGAAATTTCAGACGCAAAGTTTAGACACCAGCCAGTTCTCTTAAAGGAGGCTTTGGAAAATCTTTTAACTTCAAAATCTGGAATTTATTTTGATGCCACCACCGGGACCGGGGGACATGCGGAGGCTATAGTTTCACAGCTTGAACCCGACGGGAAGTTGATTTGTATAGATAGGGATGAAAGCTTGCTTGAGATCGCAAAGAAACGTTTAGACAAGTACAAAGACAAACTCAAATTCGGTCACCTTTGTTTCAGCCAGATAAAAGATTTCGTCTTAGCGTTAAAGATAAAAGAAATTTCAGGTTTTCTATTTGACTTAGGGGTCTGTTCGATGCATTTAGATGATCCCCAAAGAGGATTCAGTTTTCAATCGGATGGTCCCTTGGACATGCGGATGGATCTTTCCCAATCCAAGACCGCAGAGTTTGTGGTGAATCAATATTCTTTTTCTGATTTGACCAAAATCTTATTCGAGTTTGGAGAGGAGAGATTCTCCAAAGGGATCGCTCGTGCCATAGTGAAACAACGAGAAAAAAATAAAATCTCCACCACCTTCGAATTAAGAAAACTGGTGGAATCAAAGATCAACCCCAGACATAGGATAAAATCTTTGGCTCGAGTCTTTCAAGCCATAAGGATAGAGGTAAATGACGAGCTGGAGGAATTAGGAAAAGGTTTGGATCAAGCCACCGAACTTTTGGCTCCCGGAGGAAGGCTTTGTATGATCTCTTATCATTCGTTAGAACATCGGATCATAAAAGAGAGAATAAAAAGAGAGGTCAAAGGAGGTGCCGGCCCATCTGATTTTCCCACATCCCTATGCGGGCGGACGCTTGTCCCTCTGGGCGAGGCTAAAGCAACTCTGAGAATGGTCACCAAAAAACCGATAGTTCCTTCCGCTCAGGAGATAAAGGACAATCCCAGGTCAAGAAGTGCCAAGCTCTGGATAGCAGAGAAACTGCCATCTTAGCCCCGGATTCATCTTTTTGAGGAGATGCCAACTTGCCCAAGGATAAAATTAAAAGAAGTCCTGTCCGTTTAAAAAAAGAGAAGAATTTCTACTTGAAATTTTCTTTGATTTTGTTGGTGTTGATCTTTTTGTCCATCATCTATATCTGGCAAAGGGTGACTCTCCTCAGTTTGGCAAACGAGATCAAAAGA
>Ga0315289_10006345_pt1 | contig 17398 bp, 10 predicted proteins | sample YL17G11_40_MG_FD_203452 | JGI IMG/M metagenome (GOLD analysis project Ga0315289, IMG submission 203452) | Sediment microbial communities from Yellowstone Lake, YNP, Wyoming, USA - YL17G11_40 | ecosystem: Environmental > Aquatic > Freshwater > Lake > Sediment | place: USA: Wyoming | collected... | reverse complement strand
AAATCGCTTGCCACGGCTATCTCCAGTTTCCCGTCGCCGTCAATATCGTAAACCGCGAGGTCAATGTTGTTTTTCGTCTCTTCAATGCTTATCGGGTATCGCTTCCAGGAGGGATTCTTGTACCAGGCAATCTGGCCGGCTTGTGTCTCTCCGAGCGCCAGAACGTCCGGTTTTCCGTCGGCGTCAACGTCGGCTACCGCACACTGGTAGCCCCCGGGGAAATTGTCGTCAAGGACAACCCGACGAAACTTCGAAATGTCGGTGGCGCAGGACGCGCAAGCGGACAAAAGCGACAGGAGCACTACCCCCAGTTGGAGCCCGCAGGGCTGCGCGGCACCGCCGAATTTACTGCAAATCCATAAGCTCATGGTTCTCCTCCTCGCAAAGGCCAACAGCATCGTGCTTCGGCTGTTTATGTCTTGAGTTCGAACCTCGTGGCGAGGCGTTTTCTCATCTCGGCGACGACCTCCGGATGCTCCTCGACGACGTTTTTCGACTCCCCGGGGTCGTTTTTGAGGTCGTAGAGAGCGGGTCCCTGGCCGCGGCCGGGGGCGGTCATGGCTTTTCGGAAGTCGTATTCCTCGGGGGTGGACCCAACGGGCGCAACGGTTTTGAGGTTCTCGAAGTAATGCCATTCTCGCGTTCTCACCGCCGCGAAGGAGCCGAAGCCGACATAGACTTCGTCGTTGATGGCTTCTTTTTCGCCGGTCACGACGGGCCAGAAGCTTTTGCCGGTCATACGATCAACCGGGCCTTTCACTGCAAGAAGGTCGAGAAACGTCGGAACATAGTCCGCCGCGGAAATCAATTCGTCAACCCGCTTTCCGGCGAAGGAGCTTGCGTCGGGATGGCGAATGATGAGCGGGATGCGTGCGACGAGGGAGTTGAGGAAACCGGGCGTTTTCTGGACGCAGCCTTGCTCGCCGAGGTGTGTGCCGTGGTCGGTGCTGAAGACGACGATTGTGTCGTCCATGAGTCCGAGGTCGCGAATCCTGCTCAGCAAGCGGCCAATCCACAGGTCCGAAAAAGTCAGCTCGGCGGAGTACAGGCCCTTGAGGGCGGGGATGTCTTCCGGCTTGAGCCGTTCCTTGTCCACGCCGTAGCCGAAAAGGAATCGCTCGACCGGGTATTTGTCATAGTACATTTGCTGGAATCGCCTGGGGGCATCCCAGGGTTCGTGCGGGTCGAACATCTCCAGCCAGAGCATAAACGGTTTGCTTGAGAGGTTGCGCTCGAGCCAGCGCATTGCGAGGCGGCAGGTTCGGGCGCAGAAGAAGTCGTCTTCGGACCGCCTGTCTTGCGTATTGAGGAGATATTGGACGACTCTCGGATTTTGTCCGTCCTTGTATCGGTCTTCCTCCCAGAGGTGCTTTGGGAGATAGTCTCTCGCGTCGAATTTTTCCCTCGGGCCGGAGTGCCACATGTCGAACTCCTGGCCTCTGACCCATTCCCAGGAGTCAAAGCCCCTGTGGAAATTCATGTCGGGCTTGAAGAGGTGATAACAGTCCGCAATCAAACCAGATGTGTATCCCGCGCGATTGAGAGTCTCGGCGAAGGTAACGTCTTCGGGAAATAAAGGGCGCCAACTGCCGTGCTTCTCGAACGGGAGGATGCTCCTGCCGGTATAGATGACGCGGCGGTGGGGAATAGTTGGCAGACCGTCGGCATAGACGTTCGTGAAAAGGGCGCTTTCTTTCGCGAGCTGGTCGAGGTATGGAGTCTTGATGGTTGAGTTGCCGTAGCAGCCGAGGTAGTCCGCACGCCAGGTGTCCGTGCCGATGTAAATGAAGTTCAGCCGAGACCGTTTCCGAAGTTTCGGTGCACGCCGCGCCGCCTCCGCAGCGCTTGAGAAACGAATCGGAAAGCTGCCGCCTGCTGCCGCAGCGCCGGCTACCAGTGAAAGGTTGTGAAGGAACTGACGCCGAGTGACGCGGCCTTGCCGTCTGCTCTCTCGCTTGACATCCTTATTCATAGCCACCTCCGTGGGTTTTGCGGTAACTCTTCCTGATTCTCAAGTTTGCCCGCAGAATGGGTGCGGCTGCATTTCAGTGGCACTTCCGGTGCGGGCCAACGGTCGCGCACGATGAACGAAGTGGTGACGAGATGGGCCCTCCAATAGCCCCTGTGCCGGCCTTTAGCCGGCGCCGTCCTTAGCCCCCTGCTTTAGCCGGGGGCACACAAGCTCCCTTTTTTCCAGACCCCAGCCCGCTTTAGCGGGGCTTCTCATAGCGCCCGCGGCGCCTCTTCAGCAAGATGACACCACCAAAATACAGCCACGCCCCACAGAATCTGTCTTCGGTCGTCCCTGCCAACCTGCGCAGTCGCCCCAGGAGCATTCAAAACCGGTCGGGCTACCGGTAAATCTCCCGAAAGAATTGGACGCTATTTCCCTCCAGGACGACTCTGTCTCCCGGGCGTATTCCGTTCTCGTCGAACCAGCCGCGATTGACCTCGAGAGCGAACCGGGCCGGGCCCGCCGAAGAGACCGAGCGCTCGTCGAGGGGAATCATATCTTTAATTGATTCGATTATGCCGTCGCTGGCAATGAAAGCGATGCTGAGGGGAATCCGCGTATCGCGCATGTAAAAGGAAAGGTGCTGTTCCTCCTCGAAAATGAAATACATCCCATGATTTTTCGGGAGATGCTGGCGGAACATCAAGCCTCTTTCTCTCAGCTCGGGGGTGTTCGCAATCTCAACCTGAACCTCCGGGGGCAGTTCGGACCATTGTTCCGTAGGGGCTTGCTTTTCGCAGCCGGCAAGCGCCAACTGAATCGCTGCGGCTATCGCTAAGACCACAATCGTGTGCGTGCGCCTGGAATCTCTTCTACGCCACGGATTCATCTGGAAGGTATCACTACGCGAGAGAATTGAGTATCTCCACTCCTTTTCGAAGCACGTCATCGTCGGCCGCGAAAGAAATCCGGAAGTGAGTTTTCTTCTCCGAGAACACGCTCCCCGGTATGACTAAGACGTTGTTCTCGATGGCTTTCTTAGCGAATTCGTCTCCGTCGCGTCCGGGCGCCTCCGGGAAAATGTAGAAGGCGCCGTTGGGCTTGACGACGTTGAACCTCTCTTTCAAGCCCTCGTAAACGATGTCCCTCTTCCGCCGGTAACTCGCTGTGTATTTCGTGGGCGGGAGGTCGAGTGCGGCGACTCCCATCTTTTGCGCGATGGACGGCGCACACACGAAAGAGTATTGCTGGATTTTTATCATCTCGTTGACGATTTCTCTCGGTCCGGCGGCGAAACCGAGCCTCCAGCCGGTCATGGCGTGGGATTTGGAGAACCCGTGGAGAATGAGCGTGTTGGGGTAAAACCTGGCGATATTCGCATGAGGATGATCGTAGTTGAACGATTCGTAAATCTCGTCGAAGATGACAAGCAGGTCGTGCCTTGCCGCGAAATCGGCGATTTCCTTCTGCTCCGCTTCCGTGAGGGAAATGCCCGTCGGGTTGGCAGGTGAATTGAGCATAAGGGCTTTTGTTCGGGATGTAACTCGCCCCCTTAGCTGTTCGGCGTTCAGCCGAAAATGGGGGTAGGTGTCTATGTAAACCGGCGTTGCTCCCATGAGGGTGACGAGATGTTTGTACATGACGAAATAGGGGTCGGGAATGAGGACTTCATCTCCCTGTTCGAAAAGGACCATCGCCGCTAAGACGAGACCCCCGGAGACCCCGCAGGTAATCATTATCTCCTCGAACTCTATTCCCTGCTTGCGATACTTCTCGCGTATCTTGTCGCGAAGCTCCTGAGTCCCCTGCGTCACGGTATATCCGCTGAAGCCAGCATCAATCCACTTCTTCGCTTCGTTCTTCAGCTCCGGCGGGAGGTCAAAATCCGGCTGGCCAATGCTGAGATTGATTGGGTTCTTCAGTTTTTGGCCGAGGTCGAAGACCTTGCGTATGCCTGATGAATCAATTTGCCCGGCCCTTTTTGCGAGCATCGTCTCTCCTCGTTTCTGATGTGTCCAGCGGCGCCAGCGCGACTCGTAGAGTGCGAAGTGGTCGTCGCGTCGCATGGTCCCCGCGACTTCATTAGTTTTGAGTTACTCCGCTTCCGGGGGCTTTGAGGCCGAAACGGCAGCGGCTGCATATTCGACCGCCGACGCTAAAGTGACGGCGATGACAATCCACGACAGGGCGGGAATTGTCCATTTCCCGGTGTGCGCCCAGTAAAGCGGCCCAAGAAGAAGGGCTATGGAGCCGATAGCCTGAACCTGGGCTTTGATTTTGCCGCTCAACTTCGCCGACACGGACCGCCCGCGACGGGTGAGAATTATCCGGCAGTAGGCGACGGTTACGTCCCGGCAAGCCATGACCAGAGGAACAAGAGCCATCACCAGGCTGCGGTACGCCAGAGCCCAATAGACCGTGAGCCGCGATATGCTGTCGGAATAGGGGTCGAGCATCGCGCCCCACTCGCTGACGACTCCGATCTTCCGCGCGAGAATGCCGTCGAAGAGGTCAGTCAGTTCAAGAAGAGCCAGGAGGACCGTGCAGACGACCAGCCTTGAGTGCGACAGACTGGAGCTAACGAGCACTCCCGCGAAGCCTGCCGCCAGTGGAAGCCTCAAAAGCGTCAGCGCCTGGACGATTCGGAATCCGTTTCTACGCTGCTTCGTATTCACGTTGCCCTTTTGCGATTTCATTATCCAGCGCCAAGCTCGGCCTTTTCTCCTAAAAGCAAACTGGACGGTTCTTTGAGGTGACATTACGTATATCACCTCTATTTCAGGGAGGCAACTCAAATTGGAGCGTCGTCGCAAGCCTGGACTCATGGGCGGCAGAGCGGTGCGCCTCGGCGTCGGAGGAACGAACCGCAGATGAACGCAGATGCACGCGGATGGCACCGGGGGCGAAGGTTGCCCCTCGTTCGCGTGGGGCGTGGAACGAAAGCCCGGCTCTCCGGGTTCAATGTGAGCGCAGCTCTTTTCCGGAGAACCGGGCTTTCTGTGTCTCGCGCCGGGCAACCGAAACCGTCTCAGAACAAAGCCTCAGCGCTTCGGCCAAATCTCATTCAGCCTCGGGCCGTTCGCTTCCGTCCGCGGCAAGCCCCGAGTCTCATATTTCAGCGGTGATTCCCAGTACGAACGGGGCGCAAGCTGTCCCGGAGGACTTGCAGTCAATTTCCGTAACGACCTTGTCCGGGGAGGGATTCTCCCAGGTCAGGGAATAGAGGCGGAGATTCGACTGCTGGTTTCTCCCGGTCCAGGCGACCTTTCCTTCGGAGACTTCTGACGAGCCGAACGCCCACCAGTCTCTCACGTGAACTCCGTACTTTATGGGGAGTTCAACCGTGGAGCCGTCCTCGTAGCGGACGATGTACGTGCCAATCTGCGTGCCATCAGCGACATCGCTGCCCCAGCCGGTCGCGTGGAGAATCTGAAGCTTCTCCACCTTCAGGCCAACCTTTATCCCTTTGACCTCCTGGGGCGCATCCTGCAAATTGGTGCCCGAAAGCTGGACGATTCCATTCGCAATCCTGTAATCGCCGTCGCCGATGTGATACTTGCCAGGCTGGAACGGAATGTCATTTCCCTCAGCGCTGCCGTGAGGGTTTGTCAAGGGCTTGGTCACGAACGGGTCGAGGTCAATGAGGACTTTTCCCTCTTCATTCGCTGGTCCGAGAACCGCTACAGTTCCGGGAGCTTCGGCAGCCTCAGGTGGCGCCTCCTGTGGGGCCTCCCTCATGGCTACGAAGAACATCGCGGCTTTCGCTGCGAGAGCGGCGCCGTTGTTGAGAACCTGCATCAGGGAACGGGTCCCCCACCTGCTCTGGGCAGCGAGCCCGCCGGGCGTTCTGTAAACCACTTCTGCACACGGTTCAAGATTCTCGATGGTTTTCTTGGCATACTCCATCGCCTTGGCAATCATCGGCTGAGCCTCCTGCGGGGCCCAAGAGCTGGCCATGCCCAGGCCAGCAACGAGGAGTCGGCCAAGCTCCTGCACCTCAATGTACTCGAGAGCGAGATTGCTCCCTGCGGGCAAGCCTTCCATTGCCGCCTGGAACGACGGCTTGGAGGCGATGTTCTGTCCGCTTGCCTTGGCTGCGAGGGCTTGCTGGAGGGCAGCGCTCGACAGCCCAACGAGAATCACATCACCATCTACCGCAATCGCTGGGGTGACCGGAACCGGCATCTTCGGCGTGAGTTGGAGGACTTTCTTGCCGTCAACATCTATCTCTGTGATAGTCGCAGGCGCCTGTTCTCCCCCAAAGAAGGTCTTCAGCGTCTCCACGATGTATCCCGGGTCTCTTGCCTCGAGGCAAAGAACGATGTTGGGGATTGACGGTGTCTCCGGGATTTTCACCCCTATCGTCACTTCGCCGCCGAGCGAGGCGAGAACCTTGTTGAGGTCAACGTTGAGTTTTTCCTTTAGGCCGGCGAAGACCTCGTCAAAGTTCACACCGTGGCCAACCTTTCCCAGCAGGGCCTGGACCTTCTTCAAGAACTCGTCCGGCGGACCGAGAGAGAATCTCATCACGTAAGAAAAATCTTGTGGGATGTACGCAAGGCCCTTCGGGGCGGTGTTTGGGACGCTCAAGAAGCTGGCAATGCCCTCGGCACTTTCCGTGAACTGAAGGGCGAAGTTGAAGCCGACTGTCTTCTGGTTCGCGGCGAGGCTTAACCCTGCCGCATGGAAGTTCTTCAGCCCTAACAGTTCCACGAATTTCTTCGGCCCCGCTTCCTCCGGGATTTTCGATAGAAGCTTCTGCTGCACGGCATCCAGGTTGATGTACACCGATGCAATCGCGTTCTTAGCGGTGATGGCACTGATTTCCTTGAAGTGAGGGGTCTGGGCAAGCTTCTGGGAAGGCTCGCCGGAAAGGACTTTTTCTAACAGTCCTTCGCCGACGGTCAGATAGAGGACGTTGTCCTTTACCGCGTAACCGACTATGGCTTCCGGGTGCCGGGGGATACCGACCTCGGCGCCGTGCTCGGTCTTGGTGAGCTTGATTTCAGGGGCAACCGCCACCAGCTTTGAAAGCGCAGAGACGAAAGGAACCGTTGCCTCCGATAGCTCGCCCACGAGGACCAAGGACGGCATGCCCCCTTGCACATTAACGGAGACCACGCCGAGGGCGGCGCTCTTCGGCAGAACGGGTCTAATGTCGTTGAAGGCCTCAATTATAGCCCTCGCCTTGATTTTGACTGCTTCGGGGAGTTGGGCTTCCTCTTCGAGGCTCTGGATGACCGAGCCGCCTATCTCGCTGATGACGTAGTAAAAAACCTCCATCTCCGGCAGCTCGATGTACCCGAGGCTATCGGCCGGAAGAAGCTCCGCCATAGAGGGGGCTTTAGCCACCGCCGCAGTTGGCATCGTCAACGCCAATGCGGCCATCACGATAAATCCGATCAGCTTTTTCTTCATTCGTTCTCCTTTCCTTTCCTTTTCTGGTTATTCTGTGAAGCCCCACTATCTTTGATTATACCAAAGAGGCCGAAAAACATTCGTCTTCCTTCGCGGCGGAGGCTGTCCGAGGAACGAGCCTCGGCAAAACATGAGAAGGCTTTACCTCACTCTCACTTGCTCTTATATGCGCCTTTGACGATGAAGCTTCATTTTTTGTTTTTTCTGTTGGCGAGAAATGAAGACAATCTTCAAGGCGACCCACCAACGCCAAATTGTGGAAGGGGCGACGCTCCCCCCACCAGGGGTGCGGCTGCGTAATCGTGGCGGGCACGACGGCTTCCACGGAGGACGTGTCCTTTTGGGGGAAATCGGTACGCAGCGCGAGGGGTGGCTCCCCCGGGTGTACCGCCGGCATCTTGCCGGCTGTAACGGGGGCATCCTGCCCCCGAATGCGAGGGCGAGACGCCCTCGAGACAGCCCCGCCCTGGCGGGGCAGCGTTACTCTGCCGCAACTCCACCCACCCAAACGTAGCCACACCCACGTGGCAGGCGCGTGGTGAGACAACTTGAAACCGTAAGGTCGCCCTTACCTGCGGCGGCTGAGCTCGTCCTGAATTTCCTTCAGTGTCGCGGAATAAGCAGCGTTGTTCGGGTCGAGCCTCAGGGCGGCGTTGAGGTCGTCAATGGCCTTTGAGTAATCGCCGACTGCCCTGAGGATCGTGGAGCGGAGGGAGTATGCCTGAGCGCTCTTTGGCTCCAGCTCAATCACTCGAGAAACGTCAGCCAAGGCGTCCCGGTGGCGGGCCAATCGGAGACAAAGCACGGCCCTTCTCCGAAAGGCTTCTGCTAAGGTTTGGTCGGCCCGGATGGCCGCCGTGTAGTCGGCGAGCGCTTGTTCGGGATTGTTGAACTCGACTTCCTCGAGGGCGCCCCGTCTCACGTATGCGAGGGCGAAATTCGGGTCGAGCTGGATGGCGGACGTATAGTCCTTGACTGCTTCCCTTCTTTGTCCGAGCTTCTCGAGACACAGCGCCCTGCGGTAGTAAGCCTGGAAATCGTCGGGAACAGACTCGATGACTTTCGAATAGCTCGCAATAGCGGTTGGCAGGTCTTCGGCGGCTTCGGCGAGCTCGGCTCGGCTTCGGTGTAATTCCCGAGCACGAGCGGGCTCCAGCTCGATAGCTTTTGAGACGTCGGCGAGGGCTTCTTTTGTTTTGCCGAGTTGCTGGTGGAGAAGGGCGCGGCGCCGGTACGGCTCGGCCTCTTTTGGGTTCAGGTCCATGGCCCTGGAGAAGTCCTTAAGCGCTTCATCGGTGCGGCCTGTCCGGCCAAGGAGCTCAGCCCGGGCGAGATACAGCTCAGAAGAATCTGGCTGGAGGGAAATCGCTCTGCCGTAGTCATCGAGCGCCTGGGGATGAGCACCCCCTCTGGAGGAGGCTTCGGCTCTGGCGACGTAGAGTTCCGCCTTCTGCGGCTCAAGTTGAATGGACTTCGTGAAATCGGAGATGGCGCCCGCGTAATTCTCCGCCTCAAGATGTGCCTGCCCTCTCCTGAGATAAGCGATCGCATCGTTCGGACGCAGACCGACGGCGGAGGTGTAGTCCCTTTCCGCCAGTGAGTATTGCCTGGCCTTGAGGTAGAGGTCGGCGCGCGCCTCGTAGGCTTCCGCGTATCTGGGGTCTTTTTTTATGGCGACGGCGAAGTCACGAAAACCGAGTTGGTGCTTGTTCAGAGATACGTTCAGAAGCCCTCTGGCATAGTGGAGCTCCGCCAGACCGGGGTTGAACTCGATGGCGCGGGTGAGCTGGCCGAGGGCCGCAGAAAGCGCGGATTTGTCCGTCTGGCTTCGGGCGAGGGCGACGGATTGAGCGGCAAGCCACCGGGCGGACTTCAGCCGGGCAACTCTCACCTCCTTCTGATACGCAGCCTTGAGGTCTTTCAGGCTCTCGCTGTCGAGGATGTCCTTTTTTCGCACCCAGCCGCGAACAATCTGCCCTGTTCTCCTGTGCGCTCCGTAAACCCACCCCGCCCGGAAGCTGTCGGCATCGAAGGAATCTCCTTTCGCTGCCGTATAGACAACCCGCTTGCCCTGGTAGATTTGCGCCCCTTCGCGGAGGGTCACCACGACGGCGAGCACGGGGCGGGCGAGGAGTGTAACAGCCAGGCATGACGCCAGAAGTCCCAGCTTCACTTTCACAGGACTGTCCTTCCCACGGTTTTCTGTCCCAGGCGAAACATGCACAGAGCTAAGTCAGTCGAAAGGATATTGCCTGCCCGTGACAAGGTTGTCAACAGGCAGGCGTCTGTGCCACGATTACGCAGCCACAACCGGGCGGAAGGGTCCGGCCACATCTGAGTGGTGGACCCTGAGCGTGGGCCTCGAGGAAGGCTTTGACCGCCTGCCTGCAACGCCGACCCTTCGTGGTGAGGAGCGTCTCCAGGAGAATTTTCAAGAAGGTATCACTGATTGTGTGTCGCCCCCTGCGGGGGGCTCAATTGAATTTGGGCTTGTGGTTCCACGGGTTGACACCCGTGGCTATTATGTTTCATCCCCTGCGGGGATTGAGCAAGTCTGGCATGGCTTGTGGTTTGAGTCGCCTCCACAGGGCGAGACTTTCTCTTTGCAGGGCGTAAGAGGTCGGCTTGTTTTCCTCAGCCCCCCACAGGGGGCGACACTCCCCTTGCCACTGGGCGTAAGCCCGTGGGTGCTCAGGACACTTACCAACCCAAGCCCCCGCAGGGGGCGCCACATTCAATTCAGGTAGGCTCCTCCCTCCACTATCTTTCATCCCCCGCGGGGTCTAATTCGCTGTGGGCCCCTCGTTGCTGTAGCGCCCCCCAGGCACGAAGGGGCGGCACACGATGCCATCGCCACAAAGCCCCTTCTCCCACTCAGGCGTAGCCGCACCCTTTTGTCTTGACACCAGCTCGGCTTCTGCCATATAAAATCATACGGCGTTAGCGGCAATGGACGCTTGTCGTCCGGGTCGCCCCAGCCGATTTCAGGCTACGCAACGAAGCTGGCATCTTGCTGAAACGTTGCCAGCAGGAAACACCGAGTTCCCGTTCGGAGGACGGCAACTGCACCGGTTGTTCCAGCCGAGCGCTAATGGAAAAAGCCTTCGCGTTGTCCTTGCTCCAGCTAAACTGCGACGGCAAGGCTACGGGTTTACCCTGATCGAGCTGATTGTCGTCATTGCCATAATAGCAATCCTCGCCGCGATGTTACTGCCGGCAATTTACAAGGGAAAGGAGCGAGGTCGTCGCGCCGTCTGCCTTTCCAACCTCCGACAGATTGGCAGCGTTCTGAGCATATATTCCAACGAAAACAACGGTTACCTCCCGATGCATCCCGGAGCGGTCGGGCCCTGGCTCTGGGACCTTCCCGTGGCCACGCGCGACGCCATCATTCGGGCCGGCGCCCAAAGACACATTTTCTACTGCCCTTCCGGGTCGCTCCAGGATACGGATGAACTCTGGAACTTCGGCGGCTACTGCGTTAGCGGCTACTACTGGCTCATGGAAAGGGTCGGCCGCCAGTTCCCGGCTCTTCGAGGGAAGAACTACCAGACGAGAATTGACGGCGATAACCCTACGAAGACAGAAATCGTTCTTGACTCAGTCATCTCCCAGGGACGCGATTTTACCGAAGTCTGGGGCGGCTGGAACAAACCCCACCGCACGAGTCATCTGGACGATCGTAAGCCCGCCGGCGGGAACATCCTGTTCCTCGACGGCCATGCAAGGTGGCGCCACTTCGAGGAAATGGAAATTCGGCTCGACCCGCCTGAGCAGTGGTGGTGAACGCCGCACTCCGTCGCTTACCTCACGCCTTTTTTTGACGATGGGGCATCATCCACCCCAGCCGGTCGGGTCTTTTGACAGCCTGGCTCGCTGCACTTCACCAAGCCAACTCGAGGTACAGAGTTGTCCCGGCTGGGCGAACCTCCCCCCTTGAATTGATTTGCCTGCGGCATTCCGGTCGCGGATAATACAAAGAGGACTTCTCGCGGCATCTGTTTGAGGAGCAAAACGACACACAAGGAGAGGCAAGGATGAAACAGCTTCGCAAAATGACCACATTCGCAGTTGTCATGGTGATCCTTCTTGCGGCGTTTTCGGTCCGGGGAGTTGAGCGGGCTGGGACGCCGCAAAACTTCATTCTTATCGGCTGGGACGCCTGCCAGAGAAACCATCTGAAGGAGTGCATCGCCCGAAACGAAGTCCCCAACCTCATGAAATTGACGAGCGAGGGGAAGCTTGTGGCAATTGACATCACGCGCATAACCGACACCAAAGCGGGTTGGACGCAGATTCTCACCGGGTACGAGCCGGAGAAAACCGGTGTCTTCAGCAACGGCATCTATCAGCCGATTCCCGTCGGCTACACTGTCTTTGAGCGGCTGGAAAAATTCTTCGGCCCCGATAATATCGCGACTGTCGCCATCATCGGCAAGAAAGGGCACGTGGACGCTGACCCGCCTCAGAAAATCCCCATGGAGAAGCTCCTCCAGCGGGAGAAGCGTGCGGTAGCCAAGGGGAAGACAAGACCCACCCGCTCGGAGGGTGGCAAAATCGTCGAGGAAAACGGAAAGCAGTACTGGGTCGTCCCCGGAAAGCCCTACTCCAACACGAAGGACCACATTGACGTTTTCATCAACGGGCTAATCGAGAACCAGAAGGTCCTTGCCGCCGCTATCGAGCACCTGGAAAAGTATAAGGACAAACGCTTCTTTTTCTTCGTTCACTTCGCCGAGCCGGACCACCTTGGGCACGCCCACGGCGAGAATTCCAAGGAATACAACGGCGGCATCATCTCGGACGACGAATGCACGGGAAAAATCATCGCGAAGTTGAAGGAACTTGGCCTCTACGACAAGACGCTCATCTACATCACAGCCGACCATGGTTTCGATGAGGGCGAAACAAGTCACAGAGACGCCCCGTACGTCTTCCTGGCGACAAACGATCCAGCAGTCGTCCGCCGCGGCCTTCGCGAGGACGTCACCCCGACAATCCTGAAACGCTTTGGCCTGGACTTGAGCAAGATTGATCCGCCGCTCGACGGCCACCCACTCACCCAGCCCTATGCTCCGCCTATTTGGTGAGTTGTGGAGAGCTGAATGACTGACATCAGTACAAAATATGTCGGATTGAGTTTGCGGTCGCCGATTATCGCCGCTTCGGCGGGCACCACGAAGGACGCGGAACGAATTCTGCGAGCCGAAGAGAATGGCGCCGGCGCCGCAGTGATGAAGTCCCTTTTTGAGGTCGAGGTCAGCAGGACCTCGCCGACGCCGCGCTTTAAGATTATCCGCAGGCATCTAAAGGGCAGTCGCTCCTTTACCCTATATTCATACGAGCAGGCGAGCGAATGGGGACCGGAGGAGCATGCCGAGGAAGTTCGACGCATTAAGAGTAAGGTCGGCATTCCGCTGATAGTCAGCATTGATTGCGTCACCGAGAAGGGCTGGCAGACATATTCCAGATTGATGGAGGAAGCCGGGGCCGATGCCCTCGAGTTGAACGTCTCCTGCCCTCACGGCTCCATAACTTTTCGCGGCGGCGAGGTCGAAAAGGAGATTCTCAACGCCGTTCGTCTCGTCCGTGAGACGGTCCGCATCCCCATCATCGCAAAGCTCAGCCCGCAGCTTACGTCTCCCCTTGCGCTTGTTCGGGAACTGGAAGGAATCGGCGTCAACGGTGTGACGCTATTTAACCGCCTCACCGGCATCGAGATAGACGTCGAGTCGGAATCCCCCGTCATGCACGGCTCTTATGCCGGGCACGGCGGACCGTGGGCAATTCAGTATCCGCTTCGGTGGATCACGGAAGTTTCCCCCCAGGTCAAAATGGACATCAGCGCCTCAGGCGGCGTCGCCACAGGCGAGGACATCGTCAAATATATCCTCGCTGGGGCCACGACGGTGCAGGTCTGCACCGCCATCATCATGAACGGCTACGAGATAATCCAGGAGTTAACCCGCGGCCTGAAAGCCTTCATGGAAAGAAAAGGCTACTCAAGGCTCGAAGATTTCCGCGGAAAAGTCTGCTCCCGAATCCTCGACGGTTCGCGCGTTGACCGCCGCCGAAAAGTCAAAGCGCAAATCGTCCGAAAAATCGCTCCCTGCGAATCGGGCTGTCCAATCAGCACGGGCGTTCAGGGGTACATCGCCATGATTGCCGCCGGCCGCTTTGCCGAAGCCGCTGAGATTGTCCGCGCCAAAAATCCTCTTTCTGAAACGAGCGCTCACGTCTGCGGCAGGCTCTGCCGCGAGAAATGCACGCGGTCAATCATTGACCAGTCCCTCGCCATCGCCGAGTTGAAACGCTTCGCCCTCGACTGGCAGAGAGCCAACTCGCCTCAAGGCCGCCAGGTCGGGGACGCTGACGTTGGGACTGCGCCCGGGTCACTTCCCGGGGTAGAGGAGGCGGGGCGTCGCTCCCGGGAAGTCGCCATAGTTGGAGCCGGGCCAGCCGGCCTCGCCGCCGCCTACGACCTCGCGAGGGAAGGCTGCCACGTCACAGTCTTCGATTCGCTTCCAGTCCCTGGCGGAATGCTCGCGGCTGGCATCCCGCCTTTTCGATTGCCGCGCGAGATTGTGAACCGCGAGATTGAAGTGATTCGAGCGGCGGGCGTCGAGTTCAGGCTCAATACGACCGTTGGCAAAGACATTCCCTTCAACGACATTCTCGAGGACTTCGCAGCCGTCTTCATCGCCACAGGCGCTTATAAAGGGCAATCGCTCGGCATCCCCGGCGAAGACCTCCACGGCGTCGTTCAGGCCCTTCCCTTTTTGAGAATGGCAAACATCGAGGGGAAAAAGCCCAATGTCGGCAAAAGGGTCGCCGTCATCGGCGGCGGAGACAGCGCCCTCGACGCTGCAAGGACAGCCCTCCGCCTCGGCGCCGAAGAGGTTTACATCCTCTACCGCCGAACGGCGAAGGAGATGCCCGCAGAACCCGAGAGAGTCCGCCAGGCGGAAAAAGAAGGCGTCCGAATCATATACCTTGTCAACCCGACGCGGATTGTCGGCAAGAGCGGACGTGTTCGGGCAATCGAATGCGAAAACATGTTCCTCGGTGAGGAAGACCCCGACGGACGACGAAAACCTCGGCCCGCAAGAGCCAGCCGCTTCACCCTCGACGTGGAGACTGTCATCCTCGCCCTCGGCGAATCCCCCGACCTTTCATCCCTGCCGCAGAATGCCAGAATCGAAATCCGGGACGGCCTCATCCTCGCCGACCGTTTTCTCAGGACGACGAACGAAAGAGTTTTCGCGGGCGGCGATGCGGTTCGCGGACCGAGCAAAGTCATCGAAGCCATCAGCGACGGGAAAAGAGCCGCAACGTCCATCCTCGCTCTTCTGTCCGGCACATACCCGCCGGTTGACAAGGAGCTCGGCGGCGTTGTTGACCCCATCGAAGTCCTGAATCGAGGTTTTGAACGCAAACCCCGTATCCTTCCACCAAGCCGTGCCGGCTCTGGAGCGGCCGCCTCCCCGCTCGAGACCGAACCCGTCTTCACCGAAGACGACGCAGTCAGAGAGGCAAGCCGCTGCCTTGCGTGCGGATGCGCGGTCGGCTGCGGCCTCTGCCAGAAAGTCTGCATCTACGACGCCATTGACCGACGCCTCGACGAATTCGTCGTCAACGACAATTGCGTCGGCTGCGGCCTCTGCGCCGAAGTCTGCCCCAACAACTGCATCTCCATGGTCAGCACCGAGCCGACCCCGATCTGACGCCCGCGCCTTTTGGCGATTTTCCCCTTGACAAGACGGCCGCAGCGGTGCTTATATAGCCCAATGAATCCGCTCGGTTTCGTAGGGGGCCGGCGGAAACGCCAGAGAAGGGGCGACGACAATGACCATTCAAAGTGCTCATTTCCAGAATGGTCCACGCAAGGGCGGGCTTTTCTTGCCCTGGGGTTCAGTAACGCTGGCTTTCAGGCGCGTACCCGCCGCACACGGGCCGACCCTCTGCTACCTTGAACCCAGCATTCTTTCCCCCGCGGTGTTTCTTCGTCCGCGCGCCAGACCCTATGGCCTCTACGCAAGCATTACGGGGGAGGGTTTTACTTTGGGAGGATAGGGTCATGAAAGGGAGGAGTACATTACCGCTTCTGCTCTCCGCTCTTGCGCTTCAATTCACATCCTCGGACCTCTATGCGGCCTGGTGTGTTCGCGACCTGCCCGACTACTATGTCCCGGGAAGGACGCTGACGGTGACGCTCACGCCAGCCGACTGTCACGACTGGTACTGTGGCATCTACGGGTTCGACGAGACCATCCCGCCGGGGTGGACGTTTATCAAGGTTTCCGCACCTGCCCCGGACTTCACCCAGATGGTTTGGTTCGACCAGGGAAGCAGAACAATCCATTGGCGCTGGTCTGACCGCTGTCCGCCCGGCCTCGTCTGCATCGAACAGTGGCCCCCGTGGTACGTCAGTTACGACGTGACGCCTCCCCCGGACGGTAAGGGCGAGGGCTTCTTCGCCGGGTTCTGTCCGGATGCTCCCATGTTTCCGATAGGCGGCGACTCGTCCATTTCCGACGGCCCGGGGCCCCTTCGATACCGTCCCCACTGGGCAACGATTGAGGCCATCATTGACACGTCCTCATGGGGTGATACCGTGATGGTTTCGGCGGCGGAGGCGCCGTTCGTCGAGAACGTGGTCATGAAGCCGGGGGTGAACCTCGTGGGATATGTCGAGTGGCCGAGCTATCAGCCGCCGGTGATTGAGGCGGCGTCGCCGTCGGAGCCCGCCATCATTGCGGCGCCGTACACCAACATAAGCGGGTTTGTGATTCGCTCGGCGGGGATAGGGATTCGGGTGAGCAACCCGACGGTCGAGATTTCGAATTGTGTGATCACGGGGACCGCGGAGGCGGCGATTGAGTACGTCGGAACGAACGAGGGGAAAGTCTCCAATTGCTCGATTGTCAATAACAGCCGTGCCGGTGTCCTGTGCTATGAGCTGTCCCCGAATGTCGTCGTCTCGAACTCAATCCTGTTTGCGAACGTGGCGAACGATGTCGAGAACTGCACGGCGAGGTTCTGCCTCCTTGAGGATGAGATTGAGCCAGGCTCGGGCGAGAACAACATTTTCGCCGATCCGATGTTCGTTGACCCGGCAACGGGGGATTACAGGCTTTTGAGGGATTCGCCGTGCATTGACGCGGGGGATAGTTCCGTTATCGGCTCCGACGACAAAGACATTCTCGGCAAAGCGAGGATTCTATTCGGCGGCAAAGCCAACGCTGTTGACATGGGCGCGTACGAGCACTGGTTCGCCTCCGCCTCTCCGCGGCCAGACTCATTCGCCATTGCTTTGTCCTGGTCCAACCACCCTGGTAAGGCCTACTCCGTCTTTTTCTCGGACGACATGGTCGCCTGGCAACCCCTCGCGGAAGGCGTTCCCGCTTCGGATGCGACGGCCACCGTCTGGCCTGACCCCGTTGGGTGGCCCCCGACTGCCCCGATGCGCTTCTACCGCATCTCCGAAACCGAATAGTTGCCTGCCCCGTGGCTCGCAGAAGTCCCGTGGCCTCTGCGTCCGCCGCGGCACACCTCGACCATTGGTGCATACCGCGCTATCGCCGATTCGGCAACGCGGTCGCGCGCCTCACTCGTCTTCCACCGACTTTCGGATTGTCCAGGATTCGTTCCGGGAGGCTGTCTTTGAGCGGCGGCATAATCGGCTCCACCACGTCGAGAGGGCTGTGGATAGTAGCTATCGCCACGGAGGTGCGGTCGTACCCTTTGCGGGGTGGACTCGACAAAGTCGCTGAGGGAGAAGGACTGAATGCTCCGGTTCGCAAGGTCGGTGAGGTCTCAGGTGGGGGGAGCCGACCACACCCGTCAGGGAAACAGACGGCTGGACGGACTGGCATGCGGGAAAGTTACCTCAAAATGGCATGGTCCTCAATCACGGTTCACGTTCGGCGGAGCGGATCGCTGCGGCCGCCAGTTTGAGCTTCTCGACGTGCTTGTAATCGAGCTTAACCGTTCCGAGGAGCCGCCCCTCGCCTTCGTTCTGGTGGC
>Ga0315289_10006343_pt1 | contig 17399 bp, 16 predicted proteins | sample YL17G11_40_MG_FD_203452 | JGI IMG/M metagenome (GOLD analysis project Ga0315289, IMG submission 203452) | Sediment microbial communities from Yellowstone Lake, YNP, Wyoming, USA - YL17G11_40 | ecosystem: Environmental > Aquatic > Freshwater > Lake > Sediment | place: USA: Wyoming | collected... | reverse complement strand
CGAGATCGTCTACGCGCCGGAGATGGCGGTGGAGAGGGTGGCGGTGCAGGAGATCGCCGGGTTCATGGAGCAGGTCTAGAGGGCTAGGCTTCCCCCGGGCGTTTTCTGCGCAGGTACTCGTCGATGGTCTTGCCTGGCGCCTTGGAGGTTTCTATAATCTGGTGAGTAGGTAAACGCTTCCTGTTTCTAGTTGGTGAGGCTTCATGAGGATCGCGGTTCCCAAGGAGATCGTTGCGGGAGAGCGACGGGTGGCGCTTGTTCCCGCCCTGGTGGCGCCCCTGATCAAGTCCGGACTTGAGGTCGCGGTCGAGGCTGGCGCCGGCGAGGGCGCGTTTTTCGCCGATGCCGACTACGAGAAGGCAGGTGCGAAGATCGTCGCCGAGCTGGCCGCCCTCTATCGCGAGGCGGGCATCGTCCTCAAGGTGCAAAGGCCAATCCAGCATCCAGTCCTCGGCAAGCACGAGGTTGACCTGATGGGCGAGGGCAGCGTGCTCATCTCGTTTCTGCAACCGGCCAGTGATCCCGATCTGGTGAGAAGGCTAGTGGACAGAAAGATCACCAGCCTCAGCATGGACACCATTCCGAGGATCAGCCGTGCCCAAAGCATGGATGCCCTCTCCTCCCAGGCAACCGTGGCCGGCTACAAGGCGGTGCTGATCGCCGCCTTCTTTCTGGGGAAGTTCCTGCCGATGTTGACAACAGCGGCGGGCACGATCAGGCCAGCGAAGGTGCTGGTGCTCGGGGCGGGCGTGGCCGGCCTGCAGGCGATCGCGACGGCGCGACGACTGGGCGCGGTGGTTCTGGCGTTCGATGTGCGGCCGGCGGTGAAGGAGCAGGTCGAGAGCCTCGGCGCGAAGTTCCTGCAGATCGAGCTCGCCGAGGCGCAAACGGAGGACGAGGGCGGCTACGCAAGGCAGTTGTCCGAGGAATCGCATCGGCGAGAGGTGGAGCTGATCGGCAGCAACGTGAAGGATGTCGATGCTGTGATCACGACGGCCCTCATACCGGGTAAGCCGGCGCCACGGCTGATCAGCAAGGAGATGGTTGCCGAGATGCGTGCCGGCTCCGTGATCGTTGATCTGGCGGCGGAGGCAGGCGGCAACTGTGAGCTGACCGAGTGCGGCAAGGAAGTGGTCAAGAACGGGGTGACGATCTACGGCCCCGTGAATCTGCCGAGTACCATGCCTGTGCATGCCAGCCAGATGTATGCGCGCAATGTCAGCGAGCTGCTCAAGCTCTTGCTGAAGGACGGTGGGCTGAATCTGGACTTCGCCGATGAGATCATCAAGGGAGCATGCGTCACCCACGAGGGGCGGGAAATGCGCTCATGAACGGCCTTTCCTTGATCCTCCCGACGGCCGCATCATCTGTTCTGGCGGGAGAACAATAGCGACCCTAGGCCCTATCCCCAAGCAGTTCTTTGACTAGCTCCCTGGTGAACGTCTTCGCATCGCCGAACAGCATCAGCGTCTTGTCCATGAAGTAGAGCTCGTTCTCGATGCCGGCAAAGCCAGGGTTCAGGCTCCGCTTGATCACCATAACGGTCTGCGCCTTGTCAACATCCAGGATCGGCATGCCGTAGATGGGGCTGTTTGTATCATGGCGGGCCGCCGGGTTCGTCACGTCGTTCGCCCCGATCACCAGGGCCACATCGGTTTGAGGCAGCTCCGCGTTCGCCTCCTCCATCTCGAGCAGCTTATCGTAGGGGATATCCGCTTCGGCCAAGAGCACGTTCATGTGCCCGGGCATGCGCCCCGCCACCGGATGGATGGCGAACGTCACCTCGACGCCGCGCTTGGTCAGGACGTCGAAAAGGTCGCGCACACTGTGCTGCGCTTGGGCAACCGCCATGCCATAGCCGGGGACGATCATCACCGAGTTGGCCGATTCCAGGAGGGCGGCGGCCTCTTCCGCTGTCGCGCTGTGAGCGAGACGATCGACGGCCGCTCCGGCTGGGGAGACCTGTAGCTGACCGAATGCCCCGAACAGCACATTGGTGAATGAACGGTTCATCGCTCTGCACATGATGATCGACAGGATGAAGCCCGACGATCCATCCAGCGCGCCGGCGATGATCAGAAGCCGGTTGTCCAAGACGAACCCCATTGCCGCGGCGGAGAGGCCGGCATACGAGTTGAGCAGCGAGATCACCGTCGGCATATCAGCGCCGCCGATGGGGATGATGAGCAGCACCCCGAACACCAGCGACAGCACCATCACGATCGGGAAAAGGTAGGTCTGGCCGGGGCTGACGATCAGCGCGATCACCAGCGCTACAGCCACCGCGAGCAGGGAGATATTGACTACGTTCTGGCCACGGTAGGTGATCGGACGTGTCGGCAGGATCTCCTGCAACTTTCCGAAGGCCATCAGGCTGGCGGTGAACGTGAGGAAGCCCAGCAGAACCTCGATCCCCAGCGCCGCCATTACGAAATGGCTGAGGTCCGATGTCTGGAGATAGTATTCGGCGGTTCCCACCAGGGCCGCCGCCAGGGCGCCGAACGAATGGGACAGGGCCGTCCGTTGGGGCACCGCCGTCATCGGCATCAGCGCCATGGGGACGCCGATGATCGAGCCGATTACAAATGCCACCAGGATCCACTGATAGCTGGCGAATCCGCCTTCGACAACCTCCGACTTGAGGAGGGTTCCCCCGACCGCCAGCAGCATCCCGACGATGCCGATGATCACGCCGCGGCGGGCCGTCGGAACCGAGCTGAGCCACTTGAGGGCGAGGATGAAACACCCTGCGGAGGCCAGGTAGACGATGAGGATCAGGTTTTCGTTCACTGCTTTCGTGGCTCGCGTTTCTTGAACATCCTGAGTATGCGGTAGGTGATGAGGTATCCGCCGACGATGTTGATCGTCGAGGCGGTCACGGCCATGGTGCCCAGCACCGTGCTAAACGTCGTCTTCTGCTCGGCAGCGATCAGGATCGAGCCGACGACCGCGATCGCCGAGATCGCGTTGGTCAGAGACATCAGGGGCGTGTGCAGCAGCGGCGACACATGGCGAATCAGCTCAAGGCCCAAAAAGGTCGCCAGGACGAACACGTAAAAATGCGGCATCAGTTCGGAATCCATGCGGATCACCTCCTCTCTCGGGCTCTAGCTCAAATGTCAGATTATCAGGATTCACTCCTTATCTGCAATTCTACCTGACGGCGCATCGGAGGCAGCAGGGGGGCGCTCGCCGTGCGGCCTCAGCGTTCCAGTTCGAGATAGCCCTCGTCCCAGTTTACCTGGGGCCGCCGTAGCCCTCTTCGGCCTTGGTCAGAATCGAGGGCCGTCGCAGGCCGAGGATGCCCCGCCGCGGCGAGAGGAGAAACGTCAGCAGGAAGATCACGGTTGCCGTCAGTACAACGGCGGCGCTGGCGGCCACATCGGCATGGTAGGAAAGGTAGAGGCCAACCACGGATGACACTACCCCTACGCCAGCGCCCACCGCCATTATCAGATGGAGGCGTCGCACCAGGAGCTGGGCGGTGGCGGCCGGGGTCACCAGCATGGCGACCACCAGTACGATGCCCACTGCCTTGAGAGAGATGACGATGGTCAGGGCGATGAGAGCGAGCAGCCCATACTGCATAGCTGCCACCGGCAGACCGGCGGCGGCGGCCATAGCCGGGTCGTAGGCGGTGAACAGGAGCTCCTTGTAGAAGACAGCCACCAACACCAGCACCGTCGCTCCGACGGTGGCAATGAGAAGCAGATCGCCCTTGCCTACCCCCAGCACATTGCCGAAGACGAAGCTGAAGAGGTCGACGATGTAACCCTCCTGGCGGCTGACGATCGCGATGCCCAGGGCGAAGGCGCCTACAAAGAGAACGCCAATGGCCGTGTCGAATCGCAAGCCGGCGCGGCGGCTGACGAAGACGATGCCCAGGGATGTGAGGATGGCGGCGACGGCTGCCCCCAGGTAGATGTTGCCACCGAGGACGAAGGCAGCGGCCACGCCGCCAAAGGAGGCGTGGGCCAGGGCGTCGCCGATGAAGGCCATGCCCTTGACCACGACGAACGAGCCCATGACAGCACATACGACGCTGACCATGATCAGCGCCAGCAGGCTGCGCACCATGAACTCGGATTGCCAGGGGTCTGTCAGGTAGGCGGCGAGGTTACTGATAGCTGACATAGGTCTTCCCCTCCACATTCACCAGAAGGAGATGGGTCTGGAAGGTGGCGTTGAGGACCTCCTCGGTGAAGATGGTGCGCGGCTCGCCGAAGGCGATGATCTTGCGGTTGAGGCAGGCAGCGTGGTCAAAGGCAGCGGCTACGCAGGAAAGGTCGTGGGTTGCCACCAATAGTGTCTTGCCTGCCGCTCGCACCTTGTTGAACAGGTCCAGGAGGTCATGCTGGGCGGTGGCGTCCAGGCCCGTGAAGGGCTCGTCCAGAAGGAGAATGCGCGGCTCCTGGGCCAGGGTGCGAGCGATGAGGACACGCCGCTGCTGCCCCGCCGACAGCTCGCCAATCTGGCGTCGGGCTAGGTCGGTCATCCCGACCTGCTCCAGGCAGCGCCAGACGGCCTCCCGATCCCGCCGGATGGGGTTCCGCAGAAGGCCCAGGCGTCCGTAGCGGCCCATCATCACTACGTCGAAGACGGTGACCGGGAAGGCCCAGTCCACTAGCTCCACTTGGGGCATGTAGCCCAGGAGGCGGCGGGCGCGGTCGACCTTCTGGCCGAACAAGCGAACCTCGCCCCGCCAGGGCCGGTGGAGGCCGAGAATGACCCGCAGGAGGGTGGACTTGCCGGAGCCGTTGGGCCCCACCAGGCCGGCCAGGCAGCCCTCCTCGATGGCTAGGGTGACGCCCTCCAGGGCGGCGTGCCCGTTGTAGCCTGCCCACAGGTCGCTAACCTCGATGGCGGGGCGGGAGCCTCCCTCCTCTTTATCCTGCTGGCCGGTATCAGCTCTAGCCATGATCTCTACGCCAGGCAGCGCGCCAATTCCTTGGCGTTGAAGCGCATCAGCTTCACGTACGTGTCGACCTTCTTGTCCAGGGCATGGCTGTAAAGAGTGCACACCTCCACACCCGCGTCGTCGGCTGCCAACTCCAGGATGCGAGCGTTGTACTCAGGCTCTTTGAACACGGCAGGCACGTCCTCCGCAGCGATGGCCTCCACCAGGTCGGCAACATCCTTGGCGCTGGGCTCCTTGCCGGGGCTGGCCACCACGACGCCCACCACCTCCAAACCGTAGCGCTGGGCCAGGTAAGGGAAGGCATCGTGGAAGGTCACCAGCTTGCGCCTGTCGGAGGGGATGGAGTCGATGGCTGCTGCCACCTCCTCGTCCAACGTCCGCAGCTCCGACAGGTAGCTATCAGCGTTCGAACGGTAGACGTCGGCGCCGGCGGGGTCGATGCCCACGAGGGCGTCGCGAATGCGCTCCACGTAGGCGATGGCGTTCTGCACGTCCAGCCAGAGGTGGGGGTTAGCCGATTCGTGGTCGCTGGTGATCGCGGACAGCCCTTGAGACAATTCGACAGTGGGGGTAGAAGAGGGCGTGTTCTCCTCGATGACGTCCTGTAGGGCCGCCTCCAGTCCCAGCCCGTTGACGATGACCAGGTCGGCCTCGGTCAGCCTGGCCACTCGGCCGGGCGGGGGCTCGTAGGTGTGCGGGTCGGCGCCGGCGGGGATCAGGGTCGATACGTCCACCCTATCGGCGCCCACCTGGCGCACGAAGTCGGCGAAGATGGCCAGGCTGGCGACCACCTTCACCTTGGGCGTCCCCCCTTCCTTCGCTTCCTCCTCCTGGCAAGCGGCCAGGAGGACGCTGGCCAGAAGAGCTATCGCCGCAAGGGAGAGGGCGAACAGCCGGAGAGCTTGGCCACTGATACTCGGCTTCATCGTTCGTCAAGCAGATGGTTCTAGGTGGCGCCGTCACGGCAGGCGGCGCAGCGGCCGAAGAACTCCAACCAGTGGCCCTCGATCTCGTAGCCTGTGCTGCGGGCCAGGTCGCCGAGCATGTCGGAGGCCATGCAGGCATCGAGCTCTTGAACGCTGGCGCAGGAGACGCATACAAGGTGGTGATGGTGGCCCTGGTGGCGGCTGACCCTGTAGCGAAGGCTGCCGTCCTCCAGCAGGACGCGGCAGAGCATGCCCATCTCCGACAAGAGCTTCATCGTGCGGAAGACCGTGGCCCGCCCTACCTCTGGCACCCGGCCCAGGACATCGTCCACGCCGAAATGGCCGCTATGATCAAGCACCGCCGTCACCACCGCCAGACGCGCCGGAGTGATGCGATATTTGCGCTCCTCGAGCCGCTGCACTATCGATTTCAGGTTGTGCATGATAGCACTAATTGAGACTTGGTATCAGTAATCTACACAGAGGGGGAGGCTTTGTCAAGGCGAGCCTGGGCCTGTAGCCAGCGGTACGACGCTGCCGGTGGCTCCCTAGAGGCAGACCTGAAGGTCTGCAGCTACGAAGTGGAGGGCAGCCAGGGTTGTAGCTGCAGGGCTTCAGCCCTGCCAAATGGAGCCTTCTTGCCCCCGCCGACGTTAGAAAAGATGGAACTCTGTCTCTGGTCATAGTACCCTCATATGTGCGCAGACAGTTCTCCATAGGGGGGAGCTTGTGGAACAATTCGCCGGCCGTCGCCCTGCTGTCGCCCGACCAGGAGGGCCGCCGCTGACCTTAGTAGATGCCTTGGGGCGATCGCTGACCATTAGGCGACGGCCAGAGCGCATTGTCAGCCTGGTGCCCAGCCTCACCGAGGCCCTGTTCGCCTTTGGCCTGGAACGGGAGATCGCGGGGGTGACCCGCTTCTGCGTGGAGCCACGCCAGGGCGTGGCTGACAAGACGAGGGTGGGTGGCACCAAGACGCTGGATATACCAAAGATCAGGGCCCTCAAGCCTGACCTGGTGGTCGCCAGCGCCGAGGAGAATAGCCCCGCGGATGTCGCCCAACTAATCGACTACGGCTGTCCGGTGTTCGTCACCCTGGCCACCAGTGTTGAGAGCGCGATCGACCTCTTGCGCCAGTTGGCAACCATCACCGGCACCACTGCGGTTGCCCGGCCGATCATCCAGGAGGCCAAGGAAGCCCTGGCCTCTATGGTGGCCGCCACTGCCGACCTCCAGCGGGTGCGGGTCTTCTGCCCCATCTCGCGCAATCCCTACATGACCTGCGGTCGTGCCACCTACATGGGCGATGTCATCGCTGTTTGTGGCGGCCGCAACGTCTTCGATGGGCGAAGGGAGCGTTACCCGCGGCTGGAGCTGGTCGAGATGGTGGCTCTGAACCCTCAGGTGATCCTTCTGCCCAGCGAGCCCTATCGCTTCACTAAGAGGCACAAGGCCGACTTTGAGGCCTTTGCTGAGGTTACAGCCGTCAGGAATGGCCACATCTTCCTCATCGACGGCAAGATGCTCACCTGGTACGGGCCGCGCACCGCCCGAAGCCTGAGCGAGGTGAAACGCCTGCTGGACATCGCCCGCGCTCCAGGTGCGGGCTCAGAGCGCCTACCCTAAGGTACTGTCTGGAGGGGGATCCATGTTGGGGCGGAGGATTCTTCTGCTGGGCGGTCTGACGGCGGGCGCCCTGGCCACCCTTTGGGCCTACCCTCGCTGGCTCGTCAGGCGCTGCGAGAACCTGGACCTGGCGGATGTCCCCAAGCCCGGCAATACAATTGCTCTGGATGGCGTGGGCATCCACTATGTGGATAGGGGTCAGGGCCCGCCCCTTCTCCTCATTCATGGCCTCGGTGGCTCCATATGCAACTTTCGCTACAATATCCCCGTTCTCTCGGAGCACCTGCGGGTGGTGGCCCTCGATCTGAAGGGCTTCGGCTATTCGGAGCGACCGGCCGCTGGCGACTACTCGCTGACGGCCCAGGCTCGGCTGGTGGGCGAGCTTATGGATCGCCTGGGCATCCCGCGGGCCGCCGTCCTGGGCCATTCGATGGGTGGGGCCATCGCCCTGCGCCTGGCGGCCACCTGCCCCGAGAAGGTGGACAGGCTGATACTGGTGGGCAGCGTTCCTCCCGGCCGGATGGTGCCGCGATTTGCCGCCAGCCCGCCGCTGCCCTCCTTTCTCCGCTTGGGGACGGCCCTGGTCCTGCACCAGCCGCGCCTGCGAGAGATAGTCCTGCGGCAGGGCTTCTACGACCCCGCTTTTCTCAGCCCGGAGATGCTGGAGGAGTTCCGCCGCATCGCCCGCATTCGCGGTTCGACCAATGCCCTCGCCAGCCTCTTGAGCGATGCCGCCCGCGACGAGCCCCTCGACCTCTCGCGGGTGAGCCAGCCGGTGCTCCTCCTCTGGGGCCGCCACGACCGCTGGCCCGGCCTCCGTGTGGCCCGCTGGCTGGCGGACCGTCTCCCCGACGCCCGCCTGCAAGTCATCGAGAGGGCGCGCCATATGGTGCTGGAGGAGCGGGCGGAAGAGGCGAACGAGGCCATTCTGTCTTTCCTGTCCAGCGGCTCGACTTGAGATTGGTCGGGCAGTCGCCTTGCCCTGGGTAGCGGTTTTTGCTACCATATGGGCACAGAAGGGGGCTGTAGTTCAGAGGGAGAACGTTTGTCTGGCAGACAAAAGGTCGGGGGTTCGAGTCCCCCCAGCTCCACCAAAACTCAAATAGAAGAACGGCCCCAGACGGGGCCGTTTCCGTTTAGATGCGCTAGTACCTGCTAAGCCGTTTGCCAACCAACTCCTGAAACGGCTCGCCGTGACGTGCCAACGAGGGAAGTCCAGCGCTAGTGGGTCAGGGCTTGATCTGCCTGCCGCACCCGCTCGCAGAGGGTCACCAGCAGCTTCCGCTGGAGGCCGGGCACGGTCTCCAGCAAGGACACGAAATCTCGGCGATGAAGGATCAGCAGGGTCACGGGCGTCTCGGCGATGACCGTCGCGCTGCGGGGGTTTCCATCGATGACCGACATTTCCCCTACGATGTCGCCGGGGCCAAGCTTAGCGATCGCCTTGCCGTCCGCTTCCACTCGCGCCCTACCGTCGACTATGATGATCGCTTCCAGCCCCTGCGCACCCTGCTTAGCCAAGACCGCCCCTTCGCGGCGCGAGGCCACGTCGGCGTATGTGGCTATTGCGCTGAGCTGGCGTTGGCTAAGACGGCTAAATAGTGGTATCCCTCGCAGGATATCAACCTTATCCGAGCGACCGCAACGAAACCTCAGCACGGCTGTCTCCCTCACTCAGAAGTATGAAGAGTCTACCGCTGCTCAGGCTATGTGTCAACAGTGCGATCTGCCTCATTGAGAGTGTTACCGAAAGGGTGCTGATGCCTCAAGAATAGTGTTACCAAGACCGAAGGAGGCACCATGACCCGCCTGACGGTGCATGAGTACGCCCTCGTTTGGCTTGTAGATGCGCCAAAAACACGGTATGTTATGAAGGTGCCGTAACCGGCAGAAAAGAGGTCGGGGGTCGAGTCCCCCACTTTCACCACTACTTGTCTTATAGGGCAAAAGCGAAGAGCGGGAGCAGTAGGCGCCTCTTCCTCGCCAGAGAGCTGACGGCGGCTGAGAGTCAGCAACGGGGAGTGGGCCGAACTCGCCTGGGAGCAGCGCTGGCGAAGGGTCAGTAGCCAGCGCCGGGCAGCGCCCGTTACAGCGCCCCCGAGCGCCCCGACCTGTCGGGGAAGCAGGGTGGTATCGCGGAGAGGCCCTCCGTCCCTGTGGACGGAGGGTTTTGGCTATGCAGCGACAATGCCCATCGATGACCAGCTAGCAATCGTCGGCCGATTGGCCTTCGCCGCTTTCCTCGGGGCCTTCATCGGCCTGGAGCGAGAGCTGCGCGGCTATCCCGCCGGCGTGCGCACGGTGGCCCTGGTGGCCCTGGGCTCCGCCCTGTTCACCGACATCTCCCAGCTCCTGGGTGGAGAAGACCGACTGGCCGCCGGCATCGTCACCGGCATCGGCTTCCTGGGCGCCGGCGTCATCTTCCGCGAAGGCTACACGGTGCGGGGGATCACCACCGCCGCCGCCCTGTGGAGCGCCGCCGCCATCGGCATGGCCGTCGCCCGCGAGCTGTACCTGGTGGCTGGCCTGGGGGCAGTGCTGGTGTTCATCCTGCTGGAGGCCCGACCGGTGGTGCGCAGGCTCGAAAACCTGGTTAAGGGAGGCCTGCGCGAACCTACAGAGCACGAGGACCCCAACAAGGAGGGGACGGAGTATGACCGATAGGTACGACCCGTCGGAGATCGAGAAGAAGTGGCAGAGGAAGTGGGAGGAAGACGGCCTCTACGAGGCGCCGGACGACGACCCTCGCCCCAAGTGGTACCTCCTCACCATGCTCCCCTACACCTCCGGCGACCTGCACATCGGCCACTGGTATCCCATGGCCCCCTCCGACACGTCCGCTCGCTACAAGCGGATGCAGGGCTACAATGTCCTCTTCCCTATGGGCTTCGACGCCTTCGGCCTGCCCGCCGAGAACGCCGCCATCAAGCAAAAGATCCACCCCTACAAGTGGACTATGGACAACATCCAGCGCATGCGCCAGCAGCTCAAGTCGATGGGGGCCATGTTCGATTGGCGGCGCGAGGCCAGCACCTGCGACCCCGAGTACTACCGCTGGACTCAGTGGTGGTTCCTGAAGTTCTACGAGAAGGGGCTGGCCTACCGAGCCAAGGCCCCCGCCAACTGGTGCCCCTCCTGCCAGACGGTGCTGGCTAACGAGCAGGTGCTGCCCACCGGCGACTGCGAGCGTTGCGGCACGGCTGTCAGCCGCCGCGACCTCGAGCAGTGGTTCTTACGCATCACCAACTATGCCGACGAGCTCCTTGACCACAGCCACATCCAGTGGCCGGAGCGCGTGGTTGCCATGCAGAAGAACTGGATCGGCCGCAGCGAGGGGGTGGAGATCGCCTTCGGCCTGGACGTACCCGGCGTCGAGGAGAAGGAGATCCGCGTCTTCACCACCCGCCCTGACACCGTCTACGGCGTTACCTTCATGGTCCTGGCGCCCGAACACCCGCTGGTGGAGAAGCTGACCACCGCCGACCAGCGAGCGGAGGTACAGGCCTACATCGAGCAGACCCGCCGCCTCAGCGATATTCAGCGCCTCTCGACCGAGAAGGAGAAGACAGGCGTCTTCCTCGGCTCCTACTGCAAGAACCTGTTGTCCGGCCGCGACGTCCCCCTGTGGATCGCCGACTACGCCCTGCTGACCTATGGCACCGGCATCGTCATGGGCGTGCCCGCCCACGACGACCGCGACTTCGCCTTCGCCAAGCAGTACGACCTCCCCACCATCGCCGTCATTGCCCCGCCAGACTGGCAGGGCCAGGAGCTCACAGAAGCCTACCTCGACCGGGGCCCGATGGTCAACTCAGGCCCCTTCGACGGCACCCCTAACCAGGAGGGCTACAGCGCGGTTGCTGATTATGTCGAGTCCAAGGGCTGGGGCGGCCGCAAGGTGGCCTATCGCCTGCGCGACTGGCTGATCTCCCGCCAGCGCTACTGGGGCTGCCCCATCCCCTTCGTCTACTGCGATCGCTGTGGCACCGTCCCCGTCCCCGAAGAGGACCTGCCCGTCCTCCTACCCGAGGACGCCGAGTTCAAGCCGACCGGCGAGTCGCCCCTGGCCCGCCATCGGGGGTTTGTCAACACCACCTGCCCCCGCTGCCAGGGGCCTGCCCGGCGGGAGACGGACACCATGGACACCTTCATGGACTCCAACTGGTACTTCATCCGCTACATCGACCCCCACTACAGCAAGGGGCCGGTGGACCCAGCCCTGGCCAGGAAGTGGCTGCCCGTCGATCAGTACACCGGCGGCGCCGAGCACGCCGTCATGCACCTGCTGTATGCCCGCTTCTTCTGGAAGGTAGCGCGCGACCTGGGGATGATGCCGGGGGACGAGCCTTTCCTGAGGCTGTTCAACCAGGGGCACATCATCGTTGGGAAGGCCAAGATGAGCAAGTCGCGGGGCAACGTCATCACCCCCGACGAATATGTGACCCGCCTGGGGGCCGATACGGTGCGCTGCTACCTGATGTTCATGGGCCCCTGGGAGCATGGCGGCGAGTGGGACGACTCGGGCATCTTCGGCATCCACCGCTGGCTGAATCGCGTCTGGGGCCCGGTCCTGAGCGCACCCCCCAGCGATGGCGCCGACCCCGAGGCCACCCACCAGCTCCGCCACCTCACCCACAAGACCATCCGGCGGGTGACCGAGGACGTGGAGCGCTTTCGCTTCAATACCATGCTCGCCGCCCTCATGGAGTTCTCCAACTTCCTGACCAAGGCCAGGGAGTCGGGCCGGCTGGAAGCCACCGCCTGGCAGGAGGCTGTGGAGACGCTCCTGCTCCTGATGGCACCCTCAGCGCCCCACTTCGCCGAGGAGCTGTGGGCCCGCCTGGGCAAGCCCTATAGCATCCACCAGCAGCCCTGGCCCAAGTGGGACGAGGAGCTAGCCAAGGAAGAAGAGGTAACCCTGGTGGTGCAGGTGAACGGTAAGGTGCGCGAGCGCATTCAGGTGCCAGCCGACCTCGATGAGGAGCGGGCCAAGGAGCTGGCCCTGGCCAGCGAGCGGGTGCAAGCTCACATTGGGGGCAAGCGGGTGGAGCGCATCATCTACGTGCCGGGCAAGCTGGTGAACGTGGTGGTGCGGTAGGCCTCACCGCCCCCGATCCTCCATCGCCTCCAGGCCCTTACGGACGGTGTTGAGGAAATTGTTGAGCTGCGTCTCCAGTCGTCGCATGGTTTGCAGGGCGTAGAGGTCGGCCTCCTCCATCTGCTGCTGGGCGCTCTGCTCGGCCTCATCCAGCCGCTCCCTGGCCTGCGTCTCAGCGTCTCGCGCCAGGGATTGGGCCCTCTCCTCCCCCTCGCGGACGATCTGCCGGGCCCGCTCCTCCGCCGCCTTCACCACCGCCTCGGTCTTCAGGCGCTCCTCCACCTCCGCCTGCGCCCTGGCGATAATGCGGGCCGCCTCCTCCTGAGTCTCGGCCAGCACCTCCTCCTGCCTCTGCAGAACCTCGCGTGCCGCGCGAATATCGGCGGGCATCGCCACCCGCATGCGGTCGATGAGGTCGAGCAGGCGCTGGCGATGCACTACCACGCCGCTACCGAGGGGGACCTGGAAGCCCCGCGCTACCAGCTCCTCCAGGCGGTCGATGAGGTAGAGGATATCGATGGACTCATTAGCCAAGGATCTTCCCCCTAGCGGGCAAGCTTGCGGCGAAGGGCCGCCGCCACGTGGGGTGGCACCAAATCGCTCGCATCGTATCCCATGCTGGCCACCTCCCGAATCCTGCGACCGCTGACGAACAGGTGCTCCAGGCTGGCCATTAGGTAGACCGACTCCAGCTCCGGCGCCATCTTCTTGTTCATGAGAGCCATGTCGAACTCCGCCTCGAAGTCGGTAAAGGCGCGGATGCCACGCACCAGCACGTCGGCCTTCTCCTGGCGAGCGAACGCCACCACCAGGCCGCTGAACGGCTGGACGGTTACGTTAGACAGATCCTTCACCGCCTCCTGGAACATCATTACCCGCTCTTCGATGGGGAAGAAAGCATCGGGCCCATCATACACTGCCGCCACCACCCGCTCGAACATGGCGGCGGCGCGCTGGGTGATGTTCAGGTGGCCATTAGTGACCGGATCGAAGCGACCGGGATAAACAGCGACGGCCAAATGCCCCCTCCTATTGATAGATAGATACGCCAGTGTCTCCGTGGCGCTTTCGGCTTACCAGGTTGAAGGGCCCCCACTGGTCGGCGGACAGGCGGCGCCAGGGGTGCTCTACGACGAGCGTGCTCCCTGGCCCGACCAGAGGCGTGCCCGCCAGTCGGGCCACCATCGCCACAGCGTCCTCGTCGTCGTAAGGCGGGTCCATAAGCACCAGGTCGTAGGGCCCCTCCAGCCGGTCCAGAGCCTTCTCCACGGTCAGGCAATAAACCCGCGCCCGTTCCTGGAAGCCAGCCAGGGCCAGGTTCTCACGTATTATGGCACAGGCGGCGCGATCTTGCTCGACGAAGTCGCACCAGTGAGCGCCGCGACTGAGGGCCTCGATGCCCAGAGCACCACTGCCCGCGTAGAGATCGAGGACGCGGGAGATGTCTGCCCCTAGCGAGACCAGTATGTCGAAGATCGCCCCCCGCACCAGGTCCGAGGTGGGGCGGAGATGGCGCACGGCTGGCCTCTTGAGCCGCAACCCTTTGGCCTTGCCAGCGATGACTCGCATGGTACTGGCTATCCGTCCCGGCTCCATCAAGGGGTAGCGGTGGGAGTCTCTCCCGCGGGCGTAGCGGTGGGATTCTCTCCCGCGGGCGTGGCGGTGGGAGTCTCTCCCGCAGGCGTGCCTGTCCCCGTCGCCTCCGCTGTGGGCGTGACAGTGACGGTCGCGGTTTTAGTAGCCTCAGCCGTGGCAGTGACGGTCGGGGTCTTAGTAGCCTCAGCCGTGGCAGTGACGGTCGCGGTCTGGGTAGCCTCAGCCGTAGCAGTGACGGTCGCGGTCTTGGTGGCCGCGGGCGTGGCAGTGACGGTGGCTCGAGGAGTCGCCGTTGCCGTCTCGGTGACCTCGGGCGTAATTTCCGGCGTAGGCGTCGGGGTCGGCGTGACAGTCGCCTTCGCCTCCAAGGTAAGGCGGCGGCCTACGCGGCTGACGCCATCGCTGACAATGAGGGAGATCTCGCACGTCCCTCCTTCGTCGGGCGGCACCCAGGTCGCAGCGCCACCGGTGCCAGGAGCCTCTATCTTGCCGGCGCTGGCCGTCCACTCGGGCCGCAGATTGTTGGCATTGGGCCTCTCCAGGCGTGCCAGGCCACCCCTCACCAGGGACTCTACTGCCGCCCAGATGTCGCCCCCACCAGACCCCTCCGACACATCCTCGATGGCGATGCCGCCCAGGCGGAAGGCCTGGACCAGCTCCAGCTTGAATCCCGCGCTGAAGACGTTCTCCACCCACACAGTGCGTGTCTCATCGTTTGCGCGATAGGAGAAGGCGACAGTGGCCGTCTCGTCGCTCCACTTGATGCCGGAGCCGCCCGTCTCACGATGGATGTTATCGCCGGTGATGACCACCTGGCGGCCGCCCACAATCTCCTGAGAATCCTCCGCACCCGGCACCACCGTCATCACATTGGCGATGCCCATCGCCTGGAGGAAGGTCATCGGCTTAACCCCTTCTTTGCTCTTCTCGTGGCTGAAGGGGCTGATCACCAGAAAGACCTTGCCCCGATCGATGATGCTGGTGGCGTATTGGAGGACCTGGGACATGCGATTGCGGTACAGCGACTGGTCACTTTCGGGGAGGATCTTGACGTAGTCAGCCGCCTTGCCCAACCGCTCCCAGTCGTAGGCGCCGGTGTCGATGCTGCTGGCGCTCACCGCCGGCATAGGCAGAGTGATGCTCAGCTTGCGGCCCGTCTTGTGCAACTGCTGGGCCAGGTCGGTTATGAACTGGCTGAACTCGCCCCCCACCGATGCGTCCACCTGCCGATAGTCGATATCGACCCCCCGGAAACTGCCTCTCTCGGCGAGGGAGACGATGCCCTCGATGTGGCTGGCGGTGAGGCCGGAGTTGCGCAGGATGGCATTGACCGCCTTGGCAGCATCGCCATCCCGGGCAGCGATCGTGGGGAGGACGTCGAGCTTTTGGTCGGTGTCCAGGCTGGTGGCTGTGCCGACGATCGACCCGTCGGAGCTAGGGGCGTAGTCCGCAGGGCTAACGACGCTCAGCAGGCCATCCGCCGCTGGGTCAAGCGCGCTGCCGCTGGGCAGAGAGCCCAGGGCCAGATGCGTGGCAGCCGCCAGACGCAGCACCGTCAGATTGTCGGGGATCTTCTCAAGCTCGGACTCAGCGGCCGCCCCGTCACTGGCAAGGGTAGCCGCTGCCAGACGCACCCAGGTGCCATCGCGGTAGGTGTAGAAAGCAAGGTTCGAAGCATCCTGGGTGGGGGTATCAAGGCTGATGGTGGTCAGGCGGCAGCCTTGCTCCTCAGCCCCTGAAGGAACGCTCAACTCGTACAACGGGCTGAGGGCTACCAGGCCCGCGGGCAGCTCTGGCACCTGGCCGGCGCGCCTGGCGGTGATCCCACACCCGACGTCCGTGAGCCGGCCAGCGCCCCCACCACCACCGCCACCCCCTAGAAGGGACAGGGGCGGCAGGAACAGGATGAGAATGAGGATGGCTAGAAAGATGATGGTGCCGCCAATGATCAGGGGCGCAGGATCCCGCTCGAAGCGAGAACGGAAGAGGCGATCGAAGGGCCCTTCCTCTCTGGAAAACTCTCTTCTTCTGTCAGGCGGCGGACGACGACTCATGGCTAACTACTACCTTCCTTCTCCTCCATCTCGGCAACCGCCAGCGCGGCCTAGGGCCGCTGGGGCCGCTGGATGGGGGTCACGTCCAAGGTTAGCTCCTTCCCATCTCGGCTAAGGACGACAGGAACGGTTTCATCGGGCTGTAGGCGCATCAGCACGTTCAAAAAGGGCACATCGGCCGTGATCTCGTGGTCTCCCATGACCAGGATTATGTCGTCCACCTCGATGCCGGCCTTATCGGCCGGGGTGCCATCTCCCACACTGGAGACCAAGGCCCCTTGCTGCACCTTCAGCCCCCGGGCGGCAGCGATTTCAGGGGTCAGGTCTATGTGGGAGACCCCCAGGTAGGCACGTGTCACCCTCCCCTTCTCGATGATCTCCCCCACCACCTGCTGAATGGTCTTGCTGGAGATGGCGAAGGCGATACCTTCCACCTCCAGCCCATTGTCGAGGCGCAGCACCGAGGTGGGCATTCCCACCATCTGCCCGAGAACGTTGATGAGCGCTCCGCCGCTGTTGCCAGGGTTGACAGCAGCGTCGGTCTGGATCATGTCCTCCATGAAGATGCCATCCCGCTGCCAGCGCCGCCCCAGCCCACTCGCCACGCCCACGGTGACGCTGTTGCGAAAGTCGTGCAAGGGGTTGCCCACGGCGATGACCATCTGGCCGGGCACCAGAGCATCGGAATCTCCCAGAGGCAAGGGCACAAGCCCCCCTTGGGCAATCTTGAGCACGGCCAGGTCGGTGAAAGGCCAATCGTTGCCCACCAGGGTGGCCTCACGCTCTTCGTCATTGTAGAGAGTGACCGCGATCCTGACGGCGTCGCTAACCACGTGCTCGTTGGTGACGATGTAGCCTCGCTCATCGATAATCACGCCCGAACCCGAAGAGGTTGGTTGCCCATCCTCCCCCGCTGGCAGGCTCACCCCTTCACTAGCTACGGTCACTACACTGGGCAACGCCTTCTCCACCGCTTGGGTGATGGCTGACTCCTCGCTGAGGGTGACGTTGCTGGTACCTCCAACAGGCGTGACGGCGGGAGCAGCCACCTCCTCTTCGTCCTCAGAAAGCAGACGGGCGGTCAGGGCTCCGGCCACCCCACCAGCCGCAGCGCCCACTATCAGGGACAAAACCAGAAGCAAGATCACCCAACGCCACGGTGACCGCCTCACCTCCGCACC
>Ga0315289_10006342_pt1 | contig 17399 bp, 13 predicted proteins | sample YL17G11_40_MG_FD_203452 | JGI IMG/M metagenome (GOLD analysis project Ga0315289, IMG submission 203452) | Sediment microbial communities from Yellowstone Lake, YNP, Wyoming, USA - YL17G11_40 | ecosystem: Environmental > Aquatic > Freshwater > Lake > Sediment | place: USA: Wyoming | collected... | reverse complement strand
TCCAGAGATATAGATAGTGAGAGAGAGAGAGAGAGAGAGAGAGAGAGAGAGAGAGAGAGAGAGAGAGAGAGAGAGAGAGAGAGAGAGAGAGAGAGAGAGAGAGAGAGAGACGGCTCTCGTCGCCGCCACGTTTTTTGCTCCCCTTCCCCTCCTCTTCTTTTGCTCTGCTTCCTACTAGCAAACGCCCGTTGCTTGCTCTCCCAGTTTCTCGACCCGCGTTATTTTCTCCTTGCTTTTATTCTTATTCTTGCAGGCTTGCTCCTCGCGTGCTCTTGGGAGAGTGCAAAAGAAGAAGAAGAAAGAGAGAGCTGCGACCTTTGAAGGCATGCTGCTGCTGTTTTTGCTCTCTCTCTCTCTCTCTCCGCCGCAAGCAGCTGCCGCCCAGAGTGCGCGCTCTGGGCGAGAGCGGTGCCTCTGTCCCTTCTCCCCCTTTCCTAGCGCGGGACTTCTTGGCTCGTTCTCTCTTCTCTTCGCCTCGTTCTCTTGAAACTGTCAGAATTTCTGCGTCGAGTCCCAAGAAAAACGGAATGAAGGGCACCAACGAGCAACGCGAGAGCTCGCCATTGTTTTTTTTTCAGTTTCGCCGCCGCCGCGAAACTCTCATTCATTGCTCTCTCTCTTCTCATCTCTCAACCGACAAAAAAACACCAAACTCACCGGCTGCTGGCCGAGCTGGGAGACGCGGACAGGACGACCGCGACCGCGAGGGCGTAGACAAAGGCGAGGAAGCGCGCCATTTTTGCTAGAGGTTTGGAAAGGCGTGACTTGAATCTTGGTTTTGTGGAGTTTTTTTTCTTTTCGAGAGAGGGGGAAAAAAAAAGAAAAAAAAGGGACACACAAGTCTCTCTCTACATACAAAGCCCCTTTTTCTCTCTCTCTCTCTTTCAGTAAGCCCCGCGGTACAGTCCGGCGTACGCCGGAGGAGCCCCCGGAGCAGGCGCCGGAGGAGGCGGAACGGGAGCCGGAGGATGGGCTCCACCTCCCCCGCCGCCAGCGTGCAACGCGGCCGCCCCGGCCTCAAAGTCCCCGTCGAACAGCGGCGCGTTGGCGAACGCCGCCGCGGCCGCCGCGGCCGCCTGGTTGGCCCCCGTGGCGACGGGGTAATGCCGCTGCAGCTGCTGCTGCAGCTGCTGCTGCTGCTGGGGAGCACTCCTCCCTCCTCCGCCGCCTCCCGCTCCTTTCTTCGCTCCTCCTCCTCCTCCGCCGCCGCCCTTCCCCCCTCCCCGCGCACCACCGGCGGCGGCGGGGGCGCCGGCAACGGGCCCGACGACGGGCCCCCCAAACCCCCCGGGCACAGCAGCAACAGTTCCGCTGCTGCTCTGACTGCTGCTGCTGGTATTGAACGCGGCAGCGGCCTGCTGCGCCGCGTGCGCAGACCTCGCAGCCGAAGCCAGCGCCGGCAGGGTCGCGGCGTCGACGCGCTCGCGGCTGACGACGCAGTGCGCCGGGCTCGCGCCGCGCACCCGGAACCACTCGAACGACTCGCGGGCCGGGTTCCCGCCGTCGTACACCACGCAGTGCTGGCCCGTGGACGGGTTGAAGTCGCAGAGCACGCCGTCGAACCAGCCGCCGTGCTGCGGCCAGAAGCGGCGGACGCGGTGGCCGACCAGCGGGTCGGACGAGATCGGGCCGGCGGCGGCGGCGGCGGCCGCCGCGGCCGCAGCGGCGGCGGCGGCGGCGGCGGCTGCCGCTTGCTGCTGCTGCTGCTGCTGCTGTGCCGCCCCGCCTCCTGCTCCTCCCTTGGCTGCCCCGCCGCCGCCGCCGGCCTTGCTCCTGCTGCCAGAGGACCTCCTCCGCGCGGCGCCGACCCCGGCGCCGCCCGCCGCTCCGCCGCCCACGGCGGAGGAGAGGGGCTTCCCGTTGGCCCCGATCAGCCAGGGGGCTTCCACTCCCTTGTCGATGTTGTCGCGCAGCTGCGCGTGCCGCTCGTGCGAGATGACGAGCTCGGTGCGGAGCTTGGAGAGCATGACCTCCTTTTGCTGCTCGTTGTTGATGTTGGGTTCGAGTTTTTTTTTCCGTAAAGCAATGGTTCTTCTTCGCTTCCTCTCTCTCTCTCTCTTTCTCCTCGTCTCTCCCTCTCTCTCTCTCTTTCTCTCTGTGTGTCCGGTTCTTCTACTTCTTCTTCCGTACCATGCTGTACTCCCCGGCCAGGAAACACTTGACGACGCGGCAGTAGGCCTCCTCGCGGAGCTGGCGGAGCGCCTCGGTCGCGGCCATGGTACTTTGTTTTTTTTTTCGACGGCGATGCGATCCGGCGTCGTTGGCTTTCCTGGTTCTCGAGGGCGAGACTCCTCTGTCTTCCGTTGCGGGTCTCGTTTCCGTCTATGTATGTATATCTGTGTCTTGTCGACGTAGACAAAAGTAAAAGAGAAGGTAAGAGACCAGCGAGGGAGGAATAGGGAAGAGAAAGAGCGACGGCCCGCGGTGTCGGCCAACGGCGAAAGAAAACGGCGGTGGCCGATGCTCTTTTTCTCGTCGCGTTGTGCGCTCGGTCTGCTCTCTCTTTGCACGGCAGCTCGAGAGAGAGAGAGAGAGAGAGAGAGAGAGAGAGAGAGAGAGAGAGAGAGAGAGAGAGAGTCCCGCGAGGCCGTAACAAGCGCGAGGAGAGAAAGAACGGCAAGGAAGAGAGAGAGAGAGACCGTACCGAAAAAGACAAACGAAATGAGCGAGAGGGAGAGGGGAGAGAGCCACGACTTTTTGCTCTTGCAAGTCTGAGGGGGAAATTTTTCTCCTCTTCGTCCTCCTCCTCACTTTTTTTCGACTCTCCGTCTCTCTCTCTCTTTCTTGCGTTACTTGCAAAGTGCTCATCTTCTCTCTCTCTCTCTCTCCCTCTAGCGTTTCTCTCTCTCGGTCAACTCCACGAGGTTCGTAAAAGAAAGCAGCTCCTCAAAGAAGGCAGCGACAGAAAGCTCTCGAGACAAAGCAACTGCGGAGAAAGCAAGTGCCAGCTTCCTCGCCTCTTCTCGATGGGGCGTCGCCGCCGCGTCCGTGGCCGCGGGCGACGCCACGCGGCGAGAGAAACTTCGACGGGCCGCGTTCCGCGCTCCGCGCTTTTTCTCACGTCTCATTCTCACTCTCGCGGGCGCACTGACTCCGTTCCCCATTACACGCCGAAACTCGAAACAGACAGAAAGAGGAGGAGAGAAAAGTCTTTCCAAAAAGAGAGACACGGAACCTCTCAATTCCTCGTTCTCGCCGAAGGAAGAAACAATGGCGTCGTCGCGAATTGCTCGCCGCAGAGGCGGCAGCGTCTTCTCTGCCCTCCTCGCCTGCTTTGTGCTCCTCGTGCTCGCTGTTGGAGCTTCTGCGTCTGCCAAGTGAGTCGTGCACGCACTTTGATTCGTTGGGTGCTTTTCTGGGAGAAGGGAGAATCGGCTCGAAACGAGAACGCATGGCGCCTGACGAAAACACGGCTAAACGGAAAAAACTTAACCTTCGCTCTCTTTCTCTTTCCCTCTTTTCCCCCAGGAAACACACCGCGCCAGCCCCGTCTCCGGCGGCAGCAAAGGTCGCCGCCGCTTCCGCGCCGGCAGTGGCGCCAGCATCAGTGACGGCGACGACGAAGACGACGGCAGTTGCCGCAAAGGCTCCCGTCGCCGCCGCCTCTGCTTCCTCGGCAAGGCCCGTCTCGGCGCTCCAGCGCCCCGCTGCCGCCGCCCTCCCGACGCCCCAGCAGCTCCTGCTCCAGCAGCAGCAGCAGCTCCAGCAAGACTTGCCCATTCCGCAGCGCCCTCCCCCGATCAACGCCGAGGCCGCCAACAGCGCCCTCCAGCGCGCGGCAGACTCGGCCGCCGCCGCCGTCCGCGCCGCCGTGCCGAAAGTGGAAAACTACGTCAACTCCAACCCGGAGCTGAGGAAGCAGCTCGACGCCGTCGTGCTCTCTGGGCAGCCCGGGTTCAACAAGTCGGCTCTGAGGCTGAGCCCGAACGACGTGGGCACGCTTTCGCAGGCCTTGCAGGCCGCAAACACTGTGAAGACTTTCTTGGCGGCGCTGCCCTCGGCGGCGCAGCAGGCGTCGTCGTCTTCCGCAGGAGGAGGAGCGGGCTCCTCTTCACTGACGGCGTCTCCCTCCACCTCCTCTTCCGTCGTCCCCGCCGAGGCGGGGGTCTTCCAGACCTCGCCCTCGCCCACCGGAGAGTTCAAGGTCGGGTCCCCGGCCGCCTCCATCTCGTTCAACGCCGGGACCGCGCCGCTGCCTAGGGGCGCCGCCACGACGCTCTCGCAGCTCGTCGCTGCCGTGCAGCCCAACCTCGACGCCGCGACGCGGTTCGTCGAGAACGTGCTTCCCTCGCCGCCGCCGCCGCCCGCCGAGCCGGCGTCGACGGCGCTCTTTGCGCCCGCGGCGGCCAGGGCCGCGGCGGGGCTGGAGAAGCTGCTGGTGGACGCCGGGGCGAGCCCGGCGACGGTCAGGAGCGAGGACTCGCTGACGACGGCGAGCTTTGGCAGGAGGAGGAGGAGCTTGGCTGCTGCTGTATCCGCCGCCGCTCCCGCTCCTCCTCCTCCTCCTCCTAGTGTTGCTACTGCCGCTGACTCGTCTTCGAAAAAGACGAGCATCGGGGCCCAGATGGGACAGCCGCAGCCCTCTTCTGCTGCTGCTGCTGATGCTGTCGCTGCTCCCGCCGCCGCAACGACGGCGACTGCAACAAAAAGCGAAACCGCTCCCGCAGCAGCGGCAGCAGCAGCTGCCATCGTCGCCGCCCCTTCTCCTCCTCCTCTCGCAGCAGCCGCCTCCAGCGCCGCCGACGCCTCCAACGTCATCAACCTCCCCAAGCTCCAGCTCCCTTCCCCGAGGTCGATCTTCCCGGCCCTGCCGACCTCCCTGCCGCCCTCGACGGCGCCCACGGCCCTCGAGCTCGACGCCGCGAGGCCGCGCCCGCCGCCTGGCTCCGCCGCCGCCGACCTGACCGACGCGGCCCTGAGCGCGCTCGGCGGCGGAAGCAACGCGGGCGCACCGGGGAGGGCCGAGGCGATGACGTCGGTGGCCAACGCGCTGGGGAGCGCGCTCGCGTCGCTGAGTCCGGCGCTGGCCCCGGCGCTGGGCCCGCTGCCGATCTCGGGCCCCGTGACCTTTTCCGACGGGACTGGCAGGGCTACGAGCGGCGCCGGTGCCGGAGCGGCAGCAGGAGCGGGAGGGGCGGCTCGCGCTGCTGCCGCGAACGCCCCCGCGACGGGCCCGCGCCTGCCCGAGGTCAGGGTGCCGACCGCAAGCGCGGGCGTCATCACGCTCCCCGCGGCGGTGCTCCCGGCCCCCGGGGCGGTCGACCTCAAGTCGATCAACCCGAAAGGAGACCTCATCTGGACCAACATGGGCGGGAGCGGGAAGGGAGGGGCCGCGGCGATGGCGGGTTCCGCGGGTTCTTCGGGCTCGGCGGCAACGACAGCGCCGGCCGGAGGGGGCGGCGCGAGCCTTGGGTGATTTTTTTTAGATTTTCCTTTTTTTCCCTTTTGCCCTGCTGGCTTTCCCCTCTGCTTTCGTTTCTCCTGTTTCTCTCTTGCTTTGTCTTTAAAGTCGCCTATGTTACACACCGAAATAAAGGAACGTGAAAGAAAAAAGGTACAGAAAATCAACGTAAAAAAAAAGGTACAGAAAATCAACGTCAAAAAAAAAACTAGGAGACGACGCACCCGCGAGAAGAAGAAGAAGGAACTGCGCCGGAAGCGCTGCTCTCCTCCCTCGCCCTCGGCTTCCTTCCTTTCGCCCCGGCCCCTCGCAGCACCTCGACCACTTCCCTGTGCCTCCTGTACACGGCCAAATCCAGCGGCGTCTGCCCGCAGGGCCCCGCGACGTCGGGCTCGACCCCCGGGCTCGCGAGCAGCAGCGAGCAGACCGCGGGCAGACCGCGGAGGGCGGCCCGGTGCAGCGCGCTCCAGTGCCCGTTTAAATCGCCGCCCTCCCGCCGCTTCACCTCCTCCGCTCGCCCCGGGGGAACGTCCCGCGCGCGCGGGTCCGCCCCGGCCTCGAGCAGGAGCCGCACGCACTCGTCGTGGGACCCGAAGCGCTGCCCGAAGGCGTCGACCAGCGCGCCCTCGATCGCGGCGTGGATCGGCGGGGTACAGGCCCCGCGGCTCCCTTTTGGGTCGGCGCCTCGCCGCAGGAGCATCCGCACGAGCTGCGGGGACCCGCCGCCAGCGGCGATGGTCAGGGGCGTGTCCCCGTGCTCCGTGGAAAACTCCAGGGGAGCGCCGGCGTCCAGGAGCTGCTCCGCCTCGAGGGCGACGGCGCCGAGAGAGTCGGGGCCGCTGGCGCCGTCCTGCGTTCTCGCCCTGCGGCAGACCCCGACGAGGGCGTGGCCCAGGGCTCCACGAGCGACGGAGGCGGCGAGGGCGGCGTTCAGCAGGGGGGCATACTCCTCTCGCAGAGAGGAGGTCGGAGGAGGGGAGGAGGAGGAGGAGGAGGAGGAGGAGGAGAGAACGAGGGCGAGCCTTCCGAGGGCGAGCGTCGTCTCCAAGTCGCTGCTTTCCTCGATATCATTGGTGCTGCTTTCTCCTCCTTCTCTTGGCTGCAGCTTTCTGGAAAATTTTATTGATGAGACCGCCTCCGCTGCTGCCTTGCGGCAGAGGACGGCGAGAGCGGCGTGCGGTTCGGGGGCCGCTGGAACCGGGGGCGAAGAGAGGGCGTCGTCGAGGGAGTTGTCAAGGTCGAGGCCGGTCGGCTCTGAAGTTGCAGGAGCAGCATCGCCTCCCCTTCCATCGCTTCCGCGCCCCTCTGACCCCTCTCTTGAGGCGCTTCCTTGCATCACAGAGCCATTTGTACTACAAGTACCAGCTTGCGAGCTGGTGCGCGGTTTGTGGGGAATTGAGTCGCCGGAGCGATGGGAGAAAGAGAGAAGAGGAGGAGAGCGAGAATTGGAAGAAAAACTAGGCGTCGAGAGTCTCTCGAAAAAGTAAAAAATCGGCCAACTGCCTCTCACTTTCTTCTTCTCTTCTCTCTTTCGCCGCCGCCCGGGTCTCTCCGCCTGTCGCTTCTCCTTCCTTTAAGCCAGAGTAAGAGAACTCTCTAGCGTCCTTTCTGCACTTTGGAAGAGCCAGTGGCAAGAAAAAAACGTCGAGAGAGAAATGAAAGAGGCGAAAGCAATGGGAGGGCTCTCCTTCTCTCCCTCGCGAGCTGCTGCTGCATTCGACGAGAGTTACGGAATCGCGGCCCCCTCGTAGCAGCTCGCTCCCTCTTTTCCTCGTTCTTTCTCGCTCACGAGTCGATAAAAAACCTCAAACTATACACCCATGCACATACAGACAGAACACTTGGCAATGCCCCGACGAAACCGGAGGACCAAGCGCTTCGCGGCCGGCGTCGCCGCCGTCGCGCTGCTGGTGTCCAGGTGAGAGGAGAGCTGACGAGAGAGAATTGGCACGCGCCTTGTCCCCGAGCTACGGCTGCGGCGGCTGCTCCTTTTTTTCTTGCAGCGCGCGTGAGAGAACGACGAGAGAGTTGTGTTCGCAGCTGTTCAGATTTGCAAAGAGGAAGCGTTGCACAAGGAGAAAACGGCGACGGGGCCTCCTCTCTCTCTCTCTTCTCCATGCGGAAGGAGGATAACCTCGCCCTTTCTTTCTCCAAAGACTCAAAAACCTCGACACCCCCCCACCCACCCACCCCCCAAAAAAAAACTCCACCCAACCCAAAACAGCGCCTGCCTCTCCACGGTCTCCGCCGCCGCCTCCTCCCTCCTGGACTCCAACAAGCACCAGCACCGCCGCTCCATGCTCTCGACACCCCCTCCCCCTCCCACGACCACCCTCCAGGATGTGCTGCTCGCCCCGGAGCCCCCGAAGCCCAAGGCGGCCGCCGCGCCCGGCGCCGCGCCCGGCGCTGCCGCCGCCTCGGTCATCCCGGCGGGCCTCTCCCCGCAGGACGCCGCCAGGCTCCAGGCGGCCCTGGACTCGGGCAAGGTCACCCCTGAGCAGGTCGCGGCGTACACGGGAGGGAAAGCGGCGAGCGCCGCCGGAGCCGGAGCCGGAGACGACGCCGCCGCGGACGAGGCCTCGGCCGACGGCCGCAGGCAGCGCCGGCCGCACCGCGCGCCGCCGGCGCCCAACCCCTTCGTGACCGCCGTGGGGACCGCGATCGCCAACCAGATCGTGCCCGGCATCATCCCGGTCGCTCCCGCGCCCTCCCCGGCCCCGATGAGCGCGACCGCCGCCGCCGTCGCGAGCGACCCGGCCGGCGCGCTGGCCTCGATGTCCGCGCCCAGGAGCCAGCAGCCGAGGGCCGCTCCCTCCTCCGCCGCCGCCGACGCCGCCGCCGACTCGCTGGCCAAGCTCCCGCCGGCCGGGACCGTCCCTTCGAGCGACGGCTTCGTCGCGCCCGAGAACGCGTTCGAGGACGCCATGCCTCTGTCTTCCTCCCAGGGGGCGGCGACGACGGCGGCGACGACCGCAGCCTCCGTCGCCGCCGCCGTGGACGCCGCCGTCCCGGCCGCCGCGACGACGGCGGCGACGACGGCCGCAGCGGCTCCCGCCGTCGTCTCCGCAGCGACGACCGCGTCCCAGCTCCCCGCTCCCGCAGGGGCAGCTTCCGCCGACGCAGCAGCCGCGGCCGCCCCGGGAGCCGCCCCCAAGCGCACGCTCAAGCTCCCGGCCTTCGCCGCGGTCCCCTCGCTGTCGCTGCCGGCGCTGCCCTCGGTCGCGCTCGCCGTCGACCCGGACGCGATGCCCAAGCCGCCGGCCAACTCCAAGCTCGCCGCGAGGCGCGCCGCGGCGAAGCAGCTCGCCGCGGACGCGGCCTCGGCGTCGGGCATGCCGGCCGAGTCGGCTGCGCAGTACGCGGCGGACCCGCGGGTGCAGGCCGCGCTGGCCGCCGCCGCCGACGGCAGGGTGAGCTGCAACGAGACCCAGAGCTCGCCTTTCCTTTTTTTCGCGCTCCTTCCTTTCTTCTTTCTTTCTCGCAAAGCCCCCCTCGAAAGCCCGGGCTCATCTTTCATTCTCTCCGTTTCTCTCCCTCTGTCACTCTCTCTTCTCTCCACGACAGGACCCGACCGCTGCCGCCATGGCCGCCTCCGACGCCGCAGCGAAGATGGCCTCGAGCAGCGACTCCTCCTCCGCCGCTCCGGCGGCGACCGCTGCGGACGCCGCCGCGGCTGGGGGAGGCCCGACGAGCCTCGCTGCCGAGCTCAAGGCCCGGCACGCGTCCCTGAGGGCGGCTCGCAACGCCGCCCCGGACGCCAACGAGGTGCTCGACGCCGTGGCCAACGCGATGGACGCGGCGGCGGCGGCCGCCGGGGCTCGCTGAATGAGGAGGGGTGATATGATTGATTGATCGAGAAAGAGAGAGAAAGAAAGGTCTTCTTGAGTTTTTTCTTTTCCTTCGCGTCTTCTCTTCCCGGTTCTCTAGGAAAGGGAGGGGGGGACGCGCCATGTTTTGCTTTGCTTGCGGCTTTCTTGTTTCGTTTTTTTGCCTGTAGAGAGTGGAGGAGAGAGAGGGGGGTGGCCGCCAAGAATTAAAAAATGAGTTTCGGCAGTTGTTGTTTTGGGAGCGAAGGATAGCTTGATTTGTTTTCTTTTGTCTTAGACGCGAGCAACTCTTTTTGTGGTCGCCGTCTTCTGCGTGTGAGAGAGAGAGAGGGAGAGAGAGAGAAGGAAAACAACTGCAGTGTGATGATCAAGAACTTTTTTTTTAATCAAGAAAAGAAAAAAAAAGGCTTTCCGCCCTCTCTCTCTCTCTCTTTCTCTCCCCCCTCAATAAATCTAATCCACGGGAACGCGCTGCGACAGCAGCCCTTCAAAAACGGGAACCAAGTCAGCGCACCCGCCCCCTTGGCCCCCCAGGGCCTCTGCGGCGGCCGCCAGGGCGCTGGTCCTCGACGCCCGCCCCCCGTTTAAGGCTCTGACGGCGTTCATCAGGTCTTCGAAGCGCGCGGCGGGGAGGCGAGCCCTCGCGGCGCGGAAGAACTCCTTGCCGGTCATCGTCGCCGTCGTCGTCGAGGGGCTGTTTGACGGCTTTTTCCAGGAGGCTGGGATCCTCCTTGCCGAGGCGTTGTTGTTGTTGTTGTTGTCGCCGCCGCCGTCGTTGTCGGTGTCGTTTTCGACAGCGGCGAAACCGGCGCTGTCGTTGGCCGCTTTCGCCCTCGCGCCGAGGACGCCTGGCGTCGTCGAGCAGCACTCGAAGTCGTAGCTGGGGGACCTGCCGTCTGCCACTTCGGCCGCTCCTGCTCCTGCTGGAGTCTGCTCGCCGGGGAGCCCCTCCCCTCCCCCCCCTCCCGCTGCGCCGCAGACGCCGGGGCCGCAGCCGCCGCCGAGGCTCCGCAGCAGGGCCCTCCTCACCCCCTCCGCCTTCGCTACCTCCGCCCGCAGCCTCCTCACCTCCGCCGCGAGCCCGCGAGACTCCTCGCGGGCCCTCGCCGCGGCCTCGGCGGCCAGCCTCTCTCTCTCGGCGGCCCCCGCGGCGTCGGACCGCAGCGCGGCGGCGCTCTCCTCGAGCGCGGCGGCGGCGGCCTCACGCGCCGAGAGCCGCGCGCGGAGGCGCTGGTTCTCCTGCTGCAGGGCGGCCTCGCTCAGGGAGAAGGCGCGGGAGGCGAGCCTGAGGGCGAGTTGTAGCTGACTCTTCGGGTCGAGGTCGTCGACCTGTTTTTTTTAGGAGGGAGGAGGAAGAGGAGGAGGAGGAGGAGGAGGAGGAGGAGGTCAGCGAAGAGTTAACGATTCTATTTTTGTCCATCGAGCCATGCTTCACGCGGAAGAGGGGCAAAAGCTTCTCTTCGGCGACGCTCTGCCGTGCTTTTCGACGAGATCCAAGAATAGGTGTACGCGGACGCACCTCGCGAGGCAAGAGAGCTTCCATTCTTCTCTCTCTCACGCACGCGCGCGGCTTGACGAAAAGTTTTTTCGTCAACGTCGAGAACGATGAAGAAAATGAAGAGACCCTCTCCAAGTCGGAACACACTTCGTTTTCTTCGACGTCCCCCATCCCCCCCTTCTTCTCATCTTCTTCTCATCCTTTGCCCTCTCCCTGACAACCATTCTCCTCGCCCTCGTCCCGCGTCGGATGGCTCAAGCCTTGCGCTCTTATCTCAGGGTCGCGCCGCCCTCAGCCTCAGCAATCCGAACGAGGCGCTCCTCCTACGTCTCCGCCTCTGCCGCCTCTGCTTCTTCTCCTGCGCTCTCGCCGTCGTCGTCGATCGCTCGAGCTCCGACGCCGACGCTGCTCTCCGCTCCCTCTCCTTCCAACCGCCTCGTCCCCCACCCCCTGCACGCCCAGCGAGCCTCCGTCGCTTCCAAAGCAACCGCTCAGATGTCCGCTCCGACCGCGAACCCGCTGCTCGAGGTGAGAAAGAGAGGAAGGAGAGGACGAGGAGTTTTTTTCTTTCGCTCCCGCTCTCTCGATTGCCACACCGCTCGACTCGCTCCTCATCGCTTCATCAGCGCCACACTCAACCACCACGTCCTCCAACTCTCTATCTCTTTCTCTTTCTCTCAACCCGATTCAACTCTCTCTCTCAACCACCCAAACAAACAAACAGGACGCCCCGCTCCCGGCCTTCGACCGCATCGAGTCCGAACACGTCGTCCCCGGAATCCGCACCCTGCTGTCGGAGATCGGCGCCTCGCTCGACGATCTCGAGAAAGTCGCCGCCGAGATCGCTGCTTCCAAAGACGGCTCGGCCTCGCGCGTCTGGCCCGAGGTCGTCGAGCCGCTCGAGCGCCTGACCGACCGCCTGGGACGCGCCTGGGGCAGCGTCACGCACCTGAAGGCCGTCAAGGACTCGCCCGAGCTGCGCGCCGCCGTCGAGGAGGTGCAGCCGGAGCGCGTCGCGTTCTCGCTCAGGCTGTCGCAGTCGAGGCCGCTCTACGACGCGCTCGCGGCCCTGAAGGCCGACGGGAAGGCGTTCTCGCAGCTGTCGGACGCGCGCCGCAGGGCCGTCGACGCCGAGCTCCGCGACTTCACGCTCGGCGGCGTCGCGCTCGAGGGCGCCCAGAAGGCGAAGTTCAACGAGGTGCAGCAGGAGCTGTCCAAGTTGTCGACGCAGTTCTCGAACAACGTGCTCGACGCGACCAAGGCGTTCAAGAAGCTGGTCGCCGACCCCAAGGTCGTCGAGGGCCTGCCGCCGTCGGCACTGGCGCTGGCGTCGCAGCAGGCGGCCGCGCTGCCGGGGCACGAGGGCGCGACTCCCGAGAAGGGGCCCTGGCTGCTGACGCTCGACGTGCGTTTCTTCTTCTCCTATCCTTTTCTTTTTTCTCAACTCCTTTTTCGTTTCAAAAAAAAACGTCGCCTTTTTCTCAAAAACCTCGACCAAAAACCTCGACCTCGACTTTCAAAAAAAAAAAAACAGATCCCCGTCTACATGCCCGTGCTCCAGCACGCCAAGGACCGCGGGCTGAGGGAGGAGATGTACAGGGCGTACGTCACCCGCGCGGCCTCCCCCAAGCAGAAGGACGAGAAAGAGGAGAAGAGAGAGGAAGAGAAGAACAAGGAGCCCGTCGTCGGAGCCGACGGCGACAACACCGCCATCATCGAGCGCACCCTCGCGCTGCGCAAGAAGAAGGCCGCGCTGCTGCGCTTCGACTGCTTCGCGGACCTGTCGATGGCCTCCAAGATGGCCACGCTCGAGAGCTCCCGCGCGCTGCTCGAGAAACTCGCGGCCGCGGCGCGCGCGCCGGCCGAGAAAGAGCTCGAGGAGGTGACAGCCTTTGCCAGGTCGAAAGGGTTTCCCGCCGAGGAGCAGCTCAGGCACTGGGACGTCAGCTTCTGGGCCGAGAGGCTCCGCGAGGAGCGCTACGAGCTGACGGACGAGCAGCTGCGGCCGTACTTCTCGCTGCCCAAGGTGCTCGAGGGGCTGTTCACGCTCGTGGAGCGCCTGTTTGGCGTCGTCGTCGAGGAGGAGCCGCAGGTGAGAAGAAGAGAGGAGTTGTTTTTTTTCTTTCTTTTTTTCAAAACGACGAAAGTTGATCCTCTCGCTCACCCACGCCTCGTTCCTTGATAAAAAAACAAAAACAGGGAACCGCGCCGACCTGGAACAAGGACGTCCGCTTCCTGAAAGTCTCCTCCAAGACCACGGGCAAGCCCATCGCGTTCATGTACCTCGACCCGTACTCGCGGCCCGACGAGAAGCGCGGCGGGGCCTGGATGGACGAGGTCGTCGGCCGCTCGCTCGCCTGCGCTGCCTCTTCCGGGAAGGACGACGAAAAAGTTCGCCTCCCCGTCGCGCACATGGTCCTCAACTCGACGCCGCCCGTCGGGGACAAGCCGTCGCTGATGACGTTCCGCGAGGTGAGGAAGTTTTTTTTTTCGGTTTTTTACTTGTTTTTTTTTCAAGAGAGTGGACAGAGAGGAAGAGAGAGAGGGGGGGGGGGGGGGGGACAAACAAACTTCCCCATTATTTTAGTTATTCCGAGACAAAAAAAAACTTCAAAACAGGTCGAGACGCTCTTCCACGAGTGCGGCCACGCGCTGCAGCACACGCTCACCAAGCAGGACGACGGCCTGGTGTCCGGGATCAGGAACGTGGAGTGGGACGCCGTCGAGCTGCCGAGCCAGTGGTAGGAATTTTTTTTTTTTTTTTGGAAAGAACTTCTCCTCTCTCCTCCTCCTCATTTTTTTCTTTGCGGCCACAAACGAAAAAACGGGAAAAAAAAACAAAAAAAACAGGATGGAGTACTGGTGCTACGACCGCAAGACGGTGGACACGATGGCCGTCCACCACGAGACCGGGGAGCGCCTCCCCGACGAGCTGTTCGAGAAGATCCTCAGGGCGCGCACCTTCAGGGCGGGGTCCATGGTCCTCCGCCAGGTCAACTTCGCCCTCTCCGACCTCTTCCTGCACGCCGAGTACGACCCGGCCGCCCACGCAGCCGCGGGAGGCGTCTACGGCTCCTCGGAGCCCCTCAGGGAGATCACCGAGGCGACGACGGTCATGAGGCCCCTGCCGGAAGACCGCTTCCTCGCGGCCTTCTCGCACATCTTTGCCGGGGGCTACTCGGCCGGCTACTTCTCGTACCTGTGGGCCGAGGTGCTGTCGGCCGACTGCTTCGGGCGCTTCGAGGAGGCCGGGCTCGACGACGAGGCGGCCGTCAAGGAGGCCGGGAGGGCGTTCGCAGACACCGTGCTGGCGCTCGGCGGCGGGGTCGCTCCCGCGGAGGTGTTCAGGAGGTTCAGGGGCAGGGACCCGACGCCCGACGCGCTGCTGCGCCACAAGGGTTTGGTGGCTGCCGCTTAGATTGGTAGAGAGGGGAGAGAGGGAGGGGAGAGAAAGAGGAGGGAAAATGAAGAGAGAGAGAGAGAGTTCCTGTTCTTCTTTTGATTTTTTTCACTTTTTTTCTTTCCCTGTCAAAACAAAACAAAAATCTTTTTCTTGAAAAAAAATGATCCCTCCGCCTGAGGACTTTATCCCGATCATCGCCCGCTGCCCCGGCTGCTCCAGGCGCCTCTGGGCCCTCGCTCCCCTTGCCTGGCCAGTGCGAATTCCCCTGCCGGCGAGGTGCTGCTCCTGCGGGGCGTGGCTCAAGGTCGAGCTGTCAAAGAAGGCGACGACGGCGGCGGAGGCGGAGACAACGGAGACGACCGGAACGACAAAAGCACGAGAGACGACGAAGGGAACCGCAAAGGTCGGTCCCGAAGCTCTCGTCGAATGGCCAATTCCCTCGTCGCCTGAGCTCCAGGACGAGTGACGAAGAGAGAGAGATAGAAAGCGGCTTTTTTTCCCTCTCTCTCTTTGGCCGCCAAGGCCGGCGGTCGTCGCCTGCGTGCAAAAAAAATGGGTAAATGTTTTTCTTGCGTTTCATTTCTCTATTCTAGATTTTGCATGTGTGTGTCTTTGTCATACGCGCTATCTTGTGTGCGTGCTATCTCTTGATATTTGTAACAAAAAATGAATGGAACAAAGGGGAGAGAGAGAGACTGCAAGTGCGGAACCAAAAAAACCTTTTTTATCCTTGCTCTCTACGAGCTCGCGCCTGCAGCGACGGCGGCCCCTCCTCCTGCTCCTGCTCCTCCTCCTCCTGCTCTCCTTGCCGCCCTCCTCGCCACGGCGACCAGCGCCGCCACGGCCCCGACGGCAAGCGCGACCTGAAGGCCGAACGCCGCCGCGTCTCCAGAGAGAGATCTGCTCGCAGAATTGGCAAGGCCTGCCTTCCTCCCTCCGAGGAGAGAAGCGGCGGCGCTCAACGACGACGACGACGACGACGTCGTCGTCGTCTTTGCAAGAGGGACGGCGACGGCAGCGGCTGCGCCCGAGGCGGCGGCGACGACAGAGACGACGCCGCTCACCTCCACGAGCCTCGCCGTGCTCCCTCGCGCCCGCAGCGTCACCTCGAGGTCGGGCGAGCGGTCGAGGGTGAGCTTCGCCTTCGCCGAAGAAGAGGGGAGCTTCTTCTCCCTGCCCATGCCGCCCCCGACCTCGACCTCGGCCTCGACCGGCTGTGTCCCGGGGGCCGCGACAGAGAGAACGTAGTTCCCCGGGCTCAGCGGCCTGAACCAGGCCCCCGTAAGCGGGTCCGGGAGGGCGGGAGGAGCCCCTCGGAGGCCCCGGACGCGGACGGTGGTCCCGGCCGGAGGGGGGAGAGGATGAGGCGAGGGAGAGGTCTGCGACGACGACTGCTGCTCGCCTCCTTCCCGGCCGCTCCCGCTGACGCTCCCGCTCCCGCTCCCGCTCCCGCTCCCGCTCAGCACCACCCCGTGCGCCCCTGCGCTCGCCACCACGGGGTACGCCAGCAGCGGGTCCAGGTTCTCCGCGAACAGGCGGGGCAGCAGCGCCGGCGAGGGCCACTTGCTCTGCGCGAGCTCGAGGGTGAGCTCGAAGCACGAGGCCTGGAGGTAGTTCCAGTCCTGCATGCCGCCGCGGAGCGGGTACCACGCGGCGCCGTTGGTGGTCCCGGCGTCCGGGAGGACGTTGTTGGTGTTTTCGCTGCCGCTGCCGGTCGAGGAAGAAGAAGAAGAAGAAGAAGAGGCGGAGGAAGAAGTGGAAGTGGAAGAAGCGCCTCCGTCGTCCTCCTTAGGAACCACGAGCCCGTCGTCGGTCGGTCTCGCGACGCCGCGGCCGAACTCTGGGCCGGCCGCCATCGCGGGCGAGCGGTCGGCGTACGAGCTCGCCAGCCAGCGGAACGTGGCGTCGTCGGGGCAGGCAGCGTAGCGCGTCGAGCCATCCGGGGTGCCGTCCCAGGGGTAGTTGGCGACGAGGGCGCCCTCGTGGAGGGCCGCGGAGGCGACGAAGCGGAAGCTCGTCCGCTGGCTGCGGCGGCCGGTGGGGCGCTGCTGCCGGGGGGGGGCCTCACCCCCTTCCTGCGAGCTCCCCGCCGCCGCCGCCGCCGCCGCCGCCGTCTCGGGCGTCATCCACCTCATCAGCGCCAGCGTCTCGGGCTGCTCATTGCCCCTCGGGGACAGTTCGACGTCGTCCGCGTCCGGGTCCGGGGAGCGTCCCGGCAGCGACCCCACGAAAGGCGAAGAGGAAGAGGAGGAGGAGGAGGAGGAATCGTTGCCGCCGCCGCCGCCAAAGAGCCCGCCGACAGGCACGCCTTGCCGGAGGTCGAGCGGGTCCGGGAAGTCCCGATTCAGGTCGACCCCGGCGGCGTTCTCGCGCCTGCGCAGGTCGAAGCCGTCCGGGTTGACCGCAGGGGCCAGGTGGAGCACGGTGCGGGAGAGGAGGGCGGCGACGCGCGGGTCGGAGTGGCGGCTGAGACCCGTCCCCGCCGCCGCCGCCGCGGCCGCCGCCGCCGCCGTCGTCGCTCCTCCACCGTTGCTGTTTCTACTCGCCGCGAGCTCCGCCGCGGCCAGCTTGGGGTCGAAGGCGCATATGTACTCGGCGAGCGCCACGAGCAGCTGCCTCCCGGAGGGCTCGTCGCCGTGGAGGCCAGCGACGTATTTCACGTGCGCGCGGTGCCTCCTGCTCCTTCGAGAAGAGCGCGCGGAAGAAGAAGAAGAAGAAGAAGAAGCTGAAGATTTTTGGGCATCGGCGAAATCCCGAAGCAGGCCGCGGGGGGTGTTGAGATTGTCGCTGCCGTTCTCGACCTTCTCGATCTCCTCCTCCTTCTCCGCGACCAGAGCCGCAGCGGCGGCCGCCCCCCCTCCGCCGCCGCCGCCGCCTCCCTCGTCCCCTTCGTCATCGTGGTGCCCTATGCTCAGCACGACGATGGGCAGCCCCCGCACGGACTGCCCGATCTCGTAGACGCGCGCCCCGAGGTGCGAGCAGCGCTGCCCGGCGATCTCGCGCAGCCGCGCGACGAGCTCGGCGTTGGTCAGGTACCCAGAGAGGGCCCGCGAGGCCCCAGCGGGGAGCGCGGAGACGATGGCGTCGAGGTGGGGCGGCGATTCGCCCCGGGCCTGCTGCTCCTGGAGGAGGCTGCGCCGCCGGACGTGGTAGGCCTGAGGAGCGGGCGGGTGAGGCAGAAAAGAGAGAGAGAGAGAGAGAGAGAGAGAGAGAGAGAGAGAGAGAGAGAGAGAGAGAGAAATAGGGAGAGCACCACACTCACAACAAGAG
>Ga0315289_10006339_pt1 | contig 17400 bp, 17 predicted proteins | sample YL17G11_40_MG_FD_203452 | JGI IMG/M metagenome (GOLD analysis project Ga0315289, IMG submission 203452) | Sediment microbial communities from Yellowstone Lake, YNP, Wyoming, USA - YL17G11_40 | ecosystem: Environmental > Aquatic > Freshwater > Lake > Sediment | place: USA: Wyoming | collected... | reverse complement strand
GGTCCCCCCAGAGGGAACACTTAAAGAACTAATTTTTAAAGGATAGACTATTTCATCGGAAAAGAACATTATCCCTAGAGGTTGAATAGCACCGCTATAATTCTCAGAACTATTTGTTGTTTCTTCACGTTGAATTTTCATAGCCACAAAAAACCACTGTTTCTGCACATAATAATCCAGTATTTCTTGACCATTTGAGGGGAAGGCATAACCATTATCATTTAACCATCCTACTAAACTGTTCGGATCAGTCGCTGATAAAGTAGCAGTTTGATAAATTCCTACTTGATTTTCTTCCCAAATATGGACTTCCCCATCCTCCCCTTCTGAACCAGGAAGGTAACCTGATCCACAACCAAAATTCGAAGGAGGAGTAATCTTAGTTAATTGATATAATTCATAGAATATCTCATCTTCAACTGGGAATAATTTGGGATAACCGGGTACCGGTATAACCCAGGCAAAATCCTCTGCAGCTCCATAATAGTTTACTTGAAAAATTATCTTCTCCACCATATCATCAAATACAATCATAGCTAATTGATTGGGTTCATATATATCTCTATCTAACTGGGTAAATAAACCACCATCAGCTAAAGAAATTAGGGGTAAATATAAACTTGCCATTATAAAAATTAAAATCAAATAAAAAATCTTTTTCATAAATTTTCACCTCTTTTTATAGTTAAAAGTCAGGCTTCTAACTATTTTTACTAGATTAAGATTTGAGATTCTTTTGAATCAGTCCATATCAAAGAGAGAGAATGTTATCAATTTCTAAATCAAAGCTACCTTGTACTCCGTTAACCTTAACAGTGTAAGTACCAGCTGGTAAACCATAAACATAAAGTGGAATTACTTCTTTAAAAGGAGCAAGCACTTGGATGCAAAAACCTGGAGAACGATAGGTTTCAATAGTAATAAAAAAGGTATTCCCTTCTCTTTCCTGACTAATCTGGTAAATTTCCGTACAGGGATCAGGAAGGTATCCGCTGGCGATTACAAATATCTGAACAGGGAATGACTCTAAGGCTAAAATATCTATCTCCTCAACTGTGGCAAGACCTAGAGCAGGCATAATAGGTAAACAGCCAGTAATAAAAACTATCATCGCTATAGCTACTAATCCTAACCATAAAATTTTTTTATTCATTTTTTATCAACCCCTTTAAATTGATTATTTCTTTCCAATTCCTTTATTTAAATTGAATAATAATTCTTATTTGATTCTTCATTATCCACATTATTTTTTATATAACAATTATACTACAAAACAATTAAAAATCCTCTTTTTTTATAAATATATGCATTTCAAAGAAGTGTTCTTTAGAAGAAAATTTAAAGCACAAATCCTTAAATTTAGAGCAATAAACCTATTTTGTAGTTTATTCACCAACGATGAAGAATATTTTGAAGGTTATATTTCAAAATGAAGAGGTTTTGCTTAGCCCAGAGCAGCACCTTATTGAATATTAAATTATCAAGCTTGACCAAAAACTGTTTCCTACTAGGTTCTGAAAAATTCTAAAAAATAATTTTACCCATCCGTATAGTACGTACAACTTGTAACCTATCATCACCTGAATGATAATTAAAAAGAGTGAGATTTGCGGGGGCGCCAACTTCTAATTTCCCATAATTTCCATAATTGTCCGGTATTACTATAACTATTGCCGGATTAATAGTACATAAAGGTATGGTTTTCGATAGATCACTACCGGTAAATTTAATAAAATGAGCAATATCCCAATCTAAAAGATGACCAGCTCCAGCTAAAATATTAGTACCAGGAAGACTAAGATGCCCATCTTTAAATACCTCTACGTCCAGATTCCCCCATTTATAAATACCTGGTTTTAAGCCTCCCAGTAAAGCAACATCACTAACCAAAATTAACTTATCCAAGCCCTTAGCCCTAGCAAACACCTTTACTGCTGAAGCAGGTAAATGGAACCCATCACAGATAATGCCAGCAAATAATTCATCCGCAGCTAACTGTTCCCAGATATAATTGTTTAACTTGGGAAGAATTAAATAACTACCATTCCCAAGATGAGTAGAATATTGAGCGCCAGCCTTTATGGCCTTTCTGATTGTATGAGGGGTTGCTCCGGTATGACCGATAGCCACTTTAACTCCTGCTCTCACCATTTTTTTAATAAAATCTATAGATCCTTCCCTTTCCGGTGCTATAGTCACCATCACAATTCGGCCTTCGGCTGCTTCCTGCCACTGCCTGAATTCTTCAAAATCTGGATCACGAATAAAGTTCGGATCATGACATCCTCTTGGACCTTCTTCGGGGGAGATAAAAGGTCCTTCAAGATGTATTCCCGGGATAGCTTCTTTAGTATCAGGTGAAGTATTTATTGCTTTTGAAATTATTTTCAAATTTTTCAATATTCTTTCTTGGGGAGAAGAAATAATAGTGGGGATATGTTGAGTAGTCCCTGAAGTAGCAAGATTGGTAATAATATTCCTTAAATGTTCTTCCGAAAAATCTTCTAAACTATAATCACTCCCCTTATAACCATTCACCTGTAAGTCAAAAAAACCCGGAGAGATATAAGATAAATTTTGCTCGGTTTTAAGAAATAAATTAATATTCTTTATAAAACCATCATCGATTTCCAATTCAATTGGCTTTTCTGTAAAAACGGAAATTCCTCTTACTTTCATAATCAATACCATTAGTAATCATAATGTTTTATTTTTTATGATTAAAAATTTCACTCAACTTTTCTTTGAGAAAAAATTTAGAAAATAATTGAATGAATAGTGCTAATAAAATTGTATTTTATATAAGATTTTTGATTTGCGTATTTTTCAGTAATTTTTATTATATCATACTATTATATTAAGCTTTCTTAGTACTTCTTCCATCACCTTTATACTTTGTTGCGAATATGTTTGATTTTTATCATCTTTCCATAAACTTCTTAACCGATTCAGGGTAGTATTGCTTAGTTTATAATCTTTATTTTTGCATCTTCCTTCTCTAAATTCTATTAATGCTTTAGCAACTTCTTCAGTAATATAAGCTTGGGCATTATGATGTTTCTTTAAAGCACTGGAAGGAATTTCATTGATGATATCATCCGTTCCATAGGTAGCTAATACAGCATATTCTTTAGTGGGTTGAGGCACATTATCGATAATTTCATCAGCTAATAAAAATGCATTAACATTAAAAGTATAGGCAGTTTTAGGAACATCCTCTATCCTGGGAAATAACTCGGGCCAATCGATTCTTTGTTGTTGGATATTCTGCTTGTTCATAGGAACTTCAATCATATCAGGCACCATATCTAAAGGAATTTCTGCGCCATGAAAACCCCAATGTCCATCCATACCAATCCCTTTTAGTTGAAAAATATAAGAATTCTCTTTCCTTAAGTTAAGCAACTCTTCTTTGTAGGCCTTAGTTATTTCTTTATCTTTATCTGTCCCAGTTAATTCTAAAAAATGAATGTAGGGTAATTCTGCACCTAAATTTTTTAAGGGTATAAAAAGATTATTTTCTAAGAGGCAGCGGAAAGTTACAGAAAATTTCCTGCTCTTGCGGGATATGGGATAATCATCAAACTGAAAAAAATGGGTTTCCTTTATTATTTTTCGTAAAAACCTATCTCTCTTAACCTTCTCAATTAAAGCTTGATAAAAGGGGAATCCACTTGGTGCAGCCATTAACCATAAAACTATTATTTTATTCTGAAGATATTTTTCTTTTATAACCTCAGTTATATGATCAACTGTCATTTTCCCCATTAATGAGTTGTCTTTTACTATATTTATTTTTACTGGTCCACAATAAATAATATGGCCTTCCTTCATATTAAATCCCTCTTCTTAAATTAGCCAAGGTGTTTAATTAAAGGAATATATTTTTCTTCTAACTTACGATTTTTTTCATCTCCACCGGGAAGATTAGCACTTGTCCAAATTGGTGGTTCTGTTCCCATAGAAACTAATTCTCGCACCGTCTCTGCCATTAATAAATTTATGGCAAAAGCATTACAAAAGGTCGAAGTTGGCCCAACCTTTTGCAGACAACCTTCTATTTCTATAACTGCATCACCATAAGGTAAATGGCAGTTAATAAAATAATCTACTTCCTGATAAAGATTCTTGCCAGTAGGATGACGTGAAGGATGATCTTGGGGAACTGCATCAGCAAAAGATTTAGAGGTTATTCCAATAGTAATCATTTTCCTTCTCTTAGCTTCTAAGACTGTATCAATACACATGGAATTAATACCATATGCATTTACAATAATAATTACCTCTCCTGGCTTTTTGCCCACTCGGTAAGCATCTAAAACCTTAATAGCATAACCTGGAGTCCTTTCGATGATATTGGAACGCTTAGCACCATGAATTAGATTTATCCCGGCATCAAGTATTGCATTTATAGGAGCAAGACCACCAGCCCTCCAGAGGACTTCTTCAGCCGCCATATTGGAATGCCCCCCCGGGCCTATAACATGTATAAGTTCTTCACGAGCTATAGATTCTGCTACAACTTTAGCAGCTTTTTGAATCATTTCAATTTCCCCGGAAATTTTATTTAAGATATCAATTATGGTATTTTCATATAGATTAGCCAAATCTTTCATGTCCTTCTCCTTTTAATAAAATCATTAATCAATTTATTTATAGTTGTTATCAACATAATAATACTGCAAACCGGTACAGCAGCGTAAGCATATCCAGTGGGGATATCCCACATATCAAAGGGGATTCTCATCCTTATTATACTCACTTTATATCCTTCAAAAATAAGGATAACTAAAAATATGGTCATACCTAAATCAATAAACAGACTTAGTTTTTCCCGGGTTGATTCATTCATCTTATTTATAAAAAAATCCATTTCTAAATGTTCTTTTCGAGCATATAAGATCGAGGCTCCTAAAAATACAGCCCAGATAAAGATTAATCGGGAAAAATCTGGAATCCAGAGCCAACTCATTCCCCAAAAATAGCGCAAGGAAATATTTAAAATATTTAATAGAAATAGGGTGATGAAAAGAACGCCTACCAACAGCCCTATTCTTTTTATAGTATAATCTATAATTTTCCGCATTCTTTTCTTCCTCCTTATTTAAAAAATAAATTCGGAACCCAGGTTACTAACTGTGGTACAAAAGTACATAAAAAAAGTACAAATATCAAAGAAAGGGTATAAGGCCATATATAACCGACAAGCTTTTCAAACTCAATGTCAGCAATCTTGGCCTCTAAAAATAAAAGTGCACCAATAGGTGGAGTAAGTAATCCAATCATTAAATTTATCACCACGATCACCCCAAAATGGGTTGCATCAATTCCTAATTGTAAAGCTACTGGAAGTAGGACCGGAAAAAAGATCAACATCACTGGCACCGCATCAAGGATACATCCCATAAAAAGGAAAAACAAATTAGCTAATATTAAAAACTCAAATTTACCTAAATGCAATATAGCTATTAAATTTTCAAGCTGTACTCCTACTTGTTCAAAAGCGACAATATACTGGTAAATACCCACCACGGCAAAAATAATCATTATGGAAGTTGAGAATATACCTGCCTTAGCAAAGATCCTCGGAATATCTTCGAAGGTAATGCTTTTATATACCAACATGGATATTAATAAAATATACAATATGGAAAGGACGGCAACTTCGACCAGAGTAACCACTCCCAAAATTATACCCAAGATAATAATTAAAGGAGCAATAATGGCCAAGAAAGTATCCTTCAAAAGACACCATAAGGTTTTTGCGGTAAGTGTCTTTTTTACCACCGAATAATCTTTTTTTCTACAATTTATTGCCACCATTATACACAAGACTACCCCCATCATTAACCCAGGAATAATTCCCCCGAGAAATAATTTCCCGATAGATATCCCACTTATTACTCCTATAAAAACCATAGGGATACTTGGTGGAATTATCGGTCCGATGACTGCAGCAGCCGCATTTATAGAAGCGGCAAATGGTTTATCATAACCCCTTTCTTTCATAGTGGGTAAAAGCACTGAAGAAACGGCACTAGCATCAGCAATAGCAGAACCTGATACTCCAGCCATAATTATATTCACCACTATAACCACATAAGCTAATCCTCCCTTAAAACGCCCCACAAAATACTCCGCAAATTCTGCTAACTTTTTAGTTATTCCTGCTTCGTTCATTAGTTCTCCAGCAAGCATAAAAAAAGGAATCGACACCAATGTCATAGAATCTACTCCAGAAACAAGAGTAGAAGCTAATATCTTTAAGGAAAATTCCCCCCGAATTAAAATATAAATAAGACCGCTGATTCCCATAGCTGACCAGATACTAAAACCAATACCAATCAAGAGAAATAACATTATAAAAAGTAAAATAATCATACCTTTTTCCTCTATCTATAATCTTTCTTATTAAAATTAAAGGTAGAAGGTACTGATATTAGCAATAATACCATTATTACCTCCTACCTTTCTGGTTAATTTTTATTTTACATTCCTTATCTTTTCTAATAGACCTTCTGGCCATTTTACGCCTTCCCACTCATCAAAAATACCTAATAATTTTTCTCTGATAGACTCACCGTCGGGTATAATTACGGTCATCTTTTCTTTGAGGGTTTTATACGCAGAATTAAGTTGCACCTGGGTAAGCATAGTTTCATAATCTCCTGCTTCTTCTGTTGCTTGATAGATCAATTCTTGATCTTCTTTAGAAAGCTTGTTCCAGGTATCCATCCCCATGTAAAAGGTTTCAATGTCTCGAATATAATCAGTCTTCACATAGTAATTCTGTACTTCATAAAGACTATTGGAGATGACTACTAAGGCTCCATTTTCTTGAGCATCTACTACACCCGTTTTTAGTGCCATATAAAGTTCGGCAAAAGGAATCTGTTGAGGTAAAGCACCGAGTGTCTTCATTGCTGCCAACACTGTGGGGCTTGCTGCAGTTCTGATCTTTAAACCTTTGAAATCATCAGCATTCCTTACTGGTCTATCTTTAGTAGTCAATCCACGGGGAGCAGTATCTCCGTTAATATTTATTATTTTTATCTTCGTTTCTTTTTCGGCTTTTTCGATGATAGGTTGGAAAAAATCAGACAGAAGAGAATTTCTCATATGTTCATAATCCCGATACAAAAAGGGTATAGCAGTAATCTCAAGGGCTTCTCCACCTTTTATCCAGGCAAATGTATTAATACCTCCGTAGACCATCTCTAAATCTCCGGTCTGCATTTGCACAAACATCTCTTGGGGGCTACCAAGCTGACTATTAGGATAAATCTTGACCTCAATTCTTCCCTCAGAATTTTTTTCTACTAATTCTTTAAATTTGAGAGCAGCAAGATGGGTAGGATGAGAAGTGTCTCTAATATGTCCAACTCTAAGGACAATTTTAGCTTCTTGACCAGCAGAAAAGGCAGGACTGACTGCCAGTAAAGTTATAAAAAATACAGTTAACAAAACACAGACGATTAATTTTTTCATTTCATTTCCTCCTTAATTAAATATTAAATCTACATTCTATTAAAATTAACAGCAGCGGATTAATTCTGGTATCACCTCCCCTATTAGGCAATTGTTATTTTGCTATTTGCTAAATTTTTCTCCCTTATGGCTTTCAGCCCAGTTTATTGCTTCTGTAAAATGTTCTCTCAGTCTTTTTTGGGCTAAACGGGGATTTCTCTTTTCGATTGCCTCGAGCAATAATTTATGCTGACGTATAAATAAACTTCTGTCTTTGGTTTTGTATCTGTGCAGCAGAGTAAGATTTCTTTGAATAGTGGAAAAGATTTTAATTAGATTAATGAGTAAATGATTATCAGAATTTTTATAGAGGGTACAATGAAATTGGGAATGTGTTTCCACTAATTCCTTTTCTTCAAAATTATTAACTACTTGAAATTCAAGCTTTTTTAATATTTCTTTGAGCTCAGTAATATTTTCTTTGGTAAATTTGTTTATATCTTTGGCAATAAACCAGGATTCTAAACAAAACCTCACCTCTAAAACTTCTTGAAAATTCTTTATATCCATCTCTAAATTATAAGGGAGGCCGTTAAGTATAGCCTCAAAATTAAACTCTCTTATAAAACGCCCCACTCCTGGCCTTACTTCAATTATACCCAAGGTTTCCAGCCTTTTAAGTGCTTCCCTAATTGCTGTTCGACTTATTCCCAGCTTTTCAGCTAATTCATTCTCTGAGGGAAATGGATCACCACTTTTCAATCCATTTTCGATAATGAATAACTTGAGTTGTTCTTGAATTAATTCTTGTAAATCCTGAGTTTTTAGATTTTTTAATGTCATTTGACTTATCCTTACCTTAAATAAGGTGTATGATGTATGACATCTAAATTTTACCAAAAAAAAATCCTTCTGTCAAATTTTTTTAGGGTATTATATTTTTAGTACACTAATACATATAAGGAAAATACCTACTTATGGATTTTAATAATAATTTTCCTATTTATTTACAAATGATCGATAGCATCAAACAAGACATTGTTATTAGTGTAATATTTATTGGACACTACTGATAGATTTATTGAACAAAGAATGATATACTTTTATTTGTTCTATAACCTCTAACCCATTTTAAAGAAATTATAGGATGGTATTATGAAAAAGCTTTTTAAAAACAGAAGAAAAAATACAAAAAGCAAACAAGATATAGACAAAGTAGAAAAGCAAGAAAAGATATCTATTGATTTTCGCATTGTAATAGCAATAATATTTACTCTAATTTTCTGGGCATCTGCCTTTGCCGGTATACGGGCGGGATTAAAGTCATACAGTCCTGAAAATTTAGTTCTTTTTCGCTTTTTAACTGCTTCAATAATTTTATTAGCTTATGCTATAATTACCCGCATGCCTTTACCTGAAAAAAGAGACCTGCCAGCTATATTATTTATAGGTTTTATAGGAATAACTGTTTATCATCTCACTCTAACCTATGGAGAATTAAAAGTTACTGCTGGTTCTGCCAGTCTATTAATTGCCTCTAGTCCCATTTTTACAGCCATTTTAGCAATAATTATTTTGAAAGAAAAGGTTAAGGTCTGGGGCTGGATAGGAATTCTAATCAGTTTTTTGGGAGTAAGTTTAGTTGCCTGGGGAGAAGGTAAGGGAATCAGATTTGAACCAGCAGCTTTTTTAATTGTATTAGCAGCAATCAGTACGAGTTTGTATTTTGTTTTACAAAAACCTTTTTTAAAAAAATATTCACCTTTAAAATTTGCCTCTTATACAATCTGGAGCGGGACTTTTTTTCAAATATTTTTCTCTCAAGGCTTATTCCAGAGTATTAAAAATGCACCGATTGAAGCAACTCTAGCGGTTATTTATCTGGGTATTTTCCCAGCTGCCTTAGCCTATGTTACCTGGGCGTATGTCCTATCCAGGATTCCAGCTTCCTTAGCAGCCAGCTATCTTTATTTATCTTCGATATTGGCTATATTAATCGCCTGGATATGGTTGGGAGAAGTACCTTATTTTTTATCACTGATAGGAGGGTCTCTTGCTCTGATTGGGGTTATAATTGTGAATATTTGGGGGAAATAGGGGTTTTGTTATTATTTTATTCAATTCCCAAATTCATGAATCTGTGATCACTCGCTAGTAATTAATAAAGAATAATTAGTTGAGTCAACCTGATTATAGTCATAAAGTTCTACAATATCTCCTTTAGCAGTATGATTATCACTGCTAGTAAGTGAAATATAAATTTCATCATTACCTTCTACCTCACTTTCCAATTCAATCAGATAGGCAGTAGGAGGATTCATATTAATGGTTATACTATTGGAATCTATTTCTACCCAATCTTCATCATATACCGTTAAGGTATAGGTCAGATTAACATTGTTATTCCAGGCTTCATAAAAAGGTTTCTGTATTACCGCAGCTAATTTTACCTTTCCCATACCTCCCTCTACAGGAAGCATATAGAATCTGGCTTCCTTCAAGAAAATATCGCTGGTGATAAAGTGGTCTACCTCTATTTCTTCAGCGTTTTCAAAAGTATTTCCACCTTTTAATATCTGAACTTCATACTGTTCAAATACAGATTCATCTACTTCTTCTACTGATTCTCCGCTAACTTTCACCTTTAAAGTATAGGGAGATGGATCTATCACGCTCCAATCAGAAGGAGGTTTAGGATAACCTTCTTCGGTGTGGTTATTGGAAGCTGAAACTCCAATATAAACCCACCCAGTCTCATCAGCAATCCAGTTTGTCTTAAATGTACACAGTTCTTCGGTGTTCCCTTGAACCGTCTTACTTGCAGAAGCTACTTCTTCAAAGTTTTTATTTAATAGTTGAATATAAAAGGTCTGATTAATAATATTATTATGTGCTTCATAGGGTGATTTCTTTACTAACATTACAGCTTTAATATCCTGACCCTTATAAACTTTAGTCTTATAGAACTTTAATTCATGTAAAAATATACCATCTTTATAATCTTCGGATTGAACTTCCGGTGCTTCAGCTATCCATGGTGAAGCTTTGACATCCTTGCCGCTGGCTTCATATCCTTCGAAGGTCCGTTTTTTAATTTCTTCCAGAGATTGCTTTAATTGATCCGCATCTTTTGCATCATAATAAGCACCATTGGTCGCCAAAGCAATTGCTTCTAACTGCTCTCTGGTTTCCGCATCTACATCAAATCCGATACTGTATATTTTTATATTATACCCCTCCGCCATTAATTGTTTTGCCACCGCTACCGGATCACCACCACAGGTTTCCTTTCCATCACTGACCAGCACAATCATATTATTGTTTTCTGCACTAGAGGGAAAATCCTGACTGGCTAACTCTAATGAATAGGCAATCGGGGTAAAACCAGCAGCTATAGCAGCCATAACTTTTTGTTTGATTAAATCTGCATCAATTGGTGTTATGGGAGCAGCTAATTCAGAATCAAGACAACCCTTCTCTTTAGACATGGAAGGGTCATAGCCGGCTCCATAAATCCTTAAACCAACATTTGCGTCGCTTCTTTCGGCGGCAATATTTTCAATCAATCCACATAATACTCTTTTGGCAGCACCTATTTTTAGCTCACCACCAGATAATTTCTCATTCATACTGTTGGATGCATCTAAAATATACTCAAGGTATAAATTTGATTCTGCAAAACAAATATTTGCAATTATAAGGACTATTGAAATAATCAGTAAAATAGTTAGTTTACTTTTCATATTATTATATCCTCCTTAATTTGTTTCTCATTTCCTATAACTAATATATTTTCACTGGTAATTAAATTAATTCCTGATATTTCTATTTTTTTTAAAATAACTCTACTATTTGTGATATTCCCTAAAACAGTGAATTTTAGACTACCTGATTTATACTTTCTATTACACAATACATACCCTTTCCTGCTCTTATTGGTACGAAACACTGATTACAAGAGATACAGGTAGCTCTTTCAGTATTACCTGACTGCCAACGCTTAATCAAATCTGGTTCCCTAATTAAAGGACGAGATAGTGAAATATAATCTGCTAGCTCCTTTTCTACCAATTCCTTAACTACCTCGTAAGAGCGGATTCCCCCCACCAGGATTAAGGGAACAGTAATTTTTTCCTTATATAACTTGGCGGCATCACTATAGTAGGCCTCTTCTTCTTGAGAATCAATCTCGCCTAATCTAGAAGAGGAATATTTACTTAGACTAAGTCCTGTTCCACCACTTAACTCAATGGCATCAATACCTGCTGATTCAAGCATTGCTGATACCTGCACCATTTCGGGTGCAGTAAAACCACCTTTCATAAAATCATCTGAATTTAGCTTGATTAAGACCGCAAATTGCTGGCCCAACTCAGACCTAATAGCGTAAATAATTTCCAAAATAAAGCGGGCTCGATTTTCAATACTTCCTCCATATTCATCATTTCTATTATTAAAAAAAGGAGATAAAAACTGGCTAAGTAGATATCCATGAGCTGCATGAATCTGGATTCCATCAAAACCTGCTTTTTTCGCCCTCACTGCAGCTTTTTTAAAATCTTCAATAGTTTGAAATATTTCTTTTTTATTCATTTCTCTACAGTTTAGACCATCTTTAATCTCTAAAGAGGAAGGTCCAAGGGGTTGACTTTTGATTAATTCAACTGAAGCTCGAGCTCCGGCATGAGCAATTTGCATTATAATCTTACTACCTTCTCTATGCACCTTTTTAACCATTTCTATATAGCTGGAAATAAGCTGGTCACTATAGATGCCTAATTGTCTTATTCCGGCCTGTCCGTTTTGATTAATATAGGTATGACTGGTGATAATCATTCCTACCTGACCTTTGGCCAACTCTAAGATTAAGTTAGCAGTCTCATCATTACAGGATCCATCGGGGTCAGCTAATCCTTCCCAGGTAGCACTGCGGACAAATCTATTTTTCAATTCCAGCTGATTAATCTTGGTTTTAGCAAACAATTTTTTTCTCCAAGGAGTGTAATATCAGAAATAGAATGAAACTAATCAATAAAGGAACAGCAGCTAAACGATAAGACCAAATTAGACTGCTTTGGTCTGCAATCCATCCATAGAGAGTTGGGGCAATGGTAGCAGAAAGTCCCTCGACAAACATGCTTATTCCAAAAAACCTACCCTGATAGTGAACTGGACAAATAAAGGTTAACCAGGTATTTTGAGCAGGGAAAAATATTCCATCTAAAATACCCAAGATTACCACAATTAAGACAATGAGTAATGGTTGGACAATGAAAGTGATACCAATAATGAGAAAAGTAGTACAAATAGTGGTTAATAATATTAATATAAGTGGTTGGTTTTGGTCAATAATTCTACTGGAAGTAAGACTGCCTAGAAATACTCCGCTAAAATATATACTAATAATCCAGGCAGAAATTTCGGGTTTTAAACCAATATAATCTGTAGCGTAAAGGGGAAGAAAAGAAAGAATAACCCATAAACCAAGGCTTCTAATAGCCTGAGTAATAAAAAACAAATAAATATAACCTTGCTTAATTTTCTTCTCTGCTTCTGTTTTGAGATTTTTTTTATCCTTTTTTGATTTTAGGTAGGCATATGCCAGGAAATAACCAGGTAAAGAGAATAGTAAGCAGGTAATTTTCCAGCTCCATATTTGAACAAAAATACCGAATAATAAACTTGCTACAATTATTCCTGCTGTTCCTGCAGCTGAAAATAAGCTTAGATAACGTCCTCTCTGGCTTGCTTTAGAATTTTCTCTCACCATGGCAGTTGCTAAAGGGTGAAAAGTTGAAACACCGATAGCTAATAAAAATAAAAAAACAGCAATAGTGTGAATATTATTTATCCAGATTAGACCACCTAAAAAAATAGAAGAGCAGATAAAGCCACTGGCTATAACTACTCTTTTATCATATTGATCTCCTACATATCCGAATATTAAGGAAAAAATCGACCTTAAAGCAACATGAGTAGTTAAGATCAGTCCTGATTGGAAATAATTGAGCTGAAACTCTTCTCTAAAAAGAGGCAAAAGAAGAGGTATAATAAAAAAATAAACATCATTATAGGAATGGCCTAATGCATTTAATTTTAGTTTTGATTTTACTTCTTTTCTATCTTTATCAACCATTTTTTCTAGGACCTTAAATTAATACATTGTAATAATATAAAAAATCTTCCTTTTATAACGATTCCTTTCCGGTCATTTTTTCAATCTTCACTTTAATAATAATTGTTTTTTCCAAAACATCTTCGGGATAATGAAATATAGACTGGGAATCATGCTGATAATAATGCTGCATTATGATATCCAGGGCATTTCTCTTTTCTGTAATATCTTTTAAAATAACTGCTTTTCCAAAGATCAGAACACTCTTGTACTTCATGCTGGTTTTGCATACCTTTTGAGAAGGTACGAATTCCACATCAACATCAAACTCCACACAGACCTGATCATTATGCTGAAGAATATTCAGCTTCCGCCCTTCTCTAGCCGAATGTAGATAGAGGCAATTCTCCGAATAACCGAAATTCATGGGCAGTATATATGGTTCATCTTGCCAGCACATAGCTACCCGGCAAATACTTGCTCTCTTAATGATGGATACTATTACTTTCTTATCAATTATTTCTTTATCTTTTCTTTTCATAATACTACCAGTAAACCTTCCTGTTTAACCATAACAAATTTTTAAAATCTATCCAATGTTGAGATCTGCTCCTATTTATTTTTACCATAACAAGGATTTTCCGGTCAGATTAAAATTTTAACCAATCAGTCAGTCCCATAAGTTTAGAGGACATCAATAAAACATAAATAATCAGAAAAATTCTAATCCATTTGTCTCCTTTAGCAACCGCAAAATTACTTCCTAAATAAGCGCCAATAGCACTACCTATAGCTAATATAAAACCTAAGATCCAATTTACTTTTCCACTGATAATAAATACCAGTAATGAGCTGAATATATAAATTCCGGTAATAAACATTTTCAGACTATTTATCTTCACCAAAGACATTCCGGTAACTAAAACTAAAATTGCCATCATAATAAATCCAACTCCTGCCTGGATAAAACCTCCGTAAAAACCAACAAAAAAGAAAGCAATCATGGCAATAATCAATCGAACCCTACTTAATTTTTCAATATTTATATTTTTTAAATATTTCTTCTCTGGACGCCAGATAATTAAAACTAAAACTACCAGCATTACAATTGCTAAGATTTTTTGAAAAACTTCTTCCGGAAGAGATATGGCCAATTTAGCACCTATAATCGAACCAATTACTGCTGGTAATCCAAACATTAAGCTCAATTTTGGATAGTAAAATCCCTTTTGTTTAAAGTTAACTACGCCTACAATACTTTGCATCATCAAACTAACCCGGTTAGTACCATTAGCTACTGCGGAAGGTAATCCTAAAAATATTAAAGCCGGTAAACTTAATAAGGAACCACCTCCACCTATAGTATTGACAAATCCAGAGACAATTCCTACTACTAAGATTAATCCAATATATTTTAATTCCATAATGAATACCTCATCTTTTTGATCAATGAGCTTAGAGATATATTTTATAGATAATATAATAATTTCTAAAAATAAACAAGGCACAATAACCATATAATAAAATAAAGTTACCTCCCAAAATAAAAGATCTAACTTTGTTTTAAAAATATTTTAAAAAAAACATGATTTTCAGTTATTTTAGAGTATAATTATTATTAGGATAGTATCATAATTAATATATACTGTATTTTTTAATTTTTTATCAAAGGATGATCTATTCACTAACAGATAAATTTAAAAAAATTTTTAGGAGGCAAGATTCTATGAAAAAAATTTTTATAATTTTTAGTATTATTATTAGTTTATTTTTATGTTCTTTTTCTTTATCATTTTCTGAATCAATCCCTGCTGCAGAAGAAAATTATAAACAAGGGGAAGAACTTATAAATCAGGGAAAATATGAGGAAGCCATTACCTATTTTGAAAAAGCATTAGAAATTGATCCAAATTATATCAACGCTTACTTTAACATCGGCAGGTGTAAAAATAATCTTAATAAAAAAGATGAGGCTATTGAAGCTTATAAAAAAGTCATCAGTTTAAATCCTAAATATGCAGAGGCTTACAGTAACCTCGGAGATATTTATAGAACATTGAGGAGATACGAGGAAGCCCTCCAGATGTTGAACAAAGCTATAGAACTAAAACCTGATTATGCTTACCCTTATTATAACTTAGGACTTATATCTGCAGACAAAGGCGACTTTTCCAAGGCCATAATCTATTATAAAAAAGCAATAAAATTTAAACCTGATCATAAATGGAGTTATTACTCCTTAGGAGATGCATTAGATGATATAAGTATTGAGTTATACGAAGAAGCGGTGGAAGCTTATTTAAAGGCTATAAGCATAGATCCAAAATATGGTGATGCCTATAACAGCTTAGGATATCCCTATAGAAAATTAGGAGAATATGATAAAGCTATTGAAACAATAGGAAAGGCTATACAGTTATATCCAAAATTTTATTACTATTACTATTGTTTGGGTGAAACTTATAAAGATAAAAAACTTTATCCGGAGGCAATAAATAATTATAAAAAAGCAATTCAAAATAATCCGGAATATAAATATAGTCATTTTAGTTTAGGCTATTCCTTAGATCAGAGTAAACTTTATGAAGAAGCAATAGCGGCATATAAAGAAGCAATACGTATTGATAAAAACTTTACTGTGGCTTATTTTAATTTAGGACTTAATTATAAAAGATTAGAGCGATATGACGAAGCCATCGGGGCATTGGACGAGGTAATAAAATTAGATCCAAAATATACTAATGCCTATTATAATTTGAGTCTGATCTATTATAATTTAGGTAATAAAGAAGCAGCTATGAAAGAATATGAAATGGTTAAACAATTAAATGCAAATTTAGCTGAAGAACTACTTCCGTTAATCAGTAAATAACTATTTTATATTTTTTTATTTCTACGATTTTAGAAAGAATCGTGATCAAAAAACTAAAAATAATGCTTGACATTCTTCCCAATTAATATATAATAAAAAAATCACTTACCAATAAGTGAAAAGGTTATTAAATGAATAATTTATAACCTGAAAAACTTAATCCTTTAGTTTAGGATTGAGCTAAGTAATATTTGAAATAGAGTTTTTTCTATCTTGTTTTACTTTTCCTCTAAAGAGAATGTTACTGAAGAAAAAATAAAAAAGGAGGAAAAAGAGATGCAAGGTAGTAAACTTTATGTCGGAAATTTAAGCTATACCGTAACTAACCAGCAACTGGAAGAGCTTTTTGGTAAATATGGTACTGTAAAAAGTGTCAATATTATCGAAGGCAAAGGTTTTGGTTTTGTGGAAATGTCTTCTTCAGAAGAAGCTGAAAAAGCCAAAGAAGCTTTAAACGAAACCGATTTTAATGATCGTCCATTGAAGATCGACGAAGCCAAACCACAAAAACCCAGAAGAGATTTTAACGATAGCCGAAGACGTTATTAAGTTTTAGTTAAAATATCTTAGTTAAGAAATGAAAAACCCCTTTAGTACATATACTGAAGGGGTTTTTCATTTATTTTTAAGTTTCTTTATTGACCTATAAAATATTCTGACCCCGTTTGTATCCGATATTTAAAATTAAGGAAGTTTCGGGTCTCAACAATTAACATATTTTAATTTTTTAAAATATGATAAAAGTGCAATAAAAGCGGATCATTTGAAATTAAATGAGCGAGGAAATGAAGTGATGCATTTTTATAATTACAGGGGCAGGTTTACACTTCCTTTTTATTCGGGGACGGTTCAACTAAAATTTATTCTTGATCTATTGAACCGTCCCCTGATTCACTGATTTATTTTACTGAGTGATGACTTTTAAGGGAACAGGGATAAATTTTAC